>Ga0210059_1007211_pt1 | contig 17708 bp, 16 predicted proteins | sample Ectturendosymbi2_FD_188042 | JGI IMG/M metagenome (GOLD analysis project Ga0210059, IMG submission 188042) | Ecteinascidia turbinata endosymbiont from Florida, USA - Sample 2 (SPAdes) (version 2) | ecosystem: Host-associated > Tunicates > Ascidians > Unclassified | place: Key West, Florida... | reverse complement strand
ACATAAAAATGAAAAACGTTGCATTTTATGACATTCCGTACTTATGTGGCTTTGTTACCGACCGGTCGATCGCGAGATATCAAGAAATTTTCTGGTCGATCCTAGTCAAAGACAAGTTGGCCACCCCTGTTTTAACAGAACAATGAGTAAATGCAACATGGTAGTCTCTGACGGGCGTTTATTGGTAAAACCAAGGGATCCGCCAGGGCAATTAAGCGTATATATGATACCGGGAGACACTAAGCGGGAAACATATCGGTTGATGACGTTTCAAAAATACCCACAGGGGTCGGCAGTTGATCCATGGACTCTAGTTAGAGCAGGATTTTACTACAGGGGATATAAAGATCGGGTACAATGTCATAGTTGTGGTTCACAGGTTCAGGATTGGGAAACCGGTGATAATCCTAGGGATGCTAAGTGGCATGAAATAACTTGCAAATTTGACATGCATAACCCGGAAGAGAATGATGCCATAAGCGCCATTCGTGATCCTTCAGCAAATTGTGGGCCACGGGTACCTGTTGACAGGCCATCACCCCCAGCTAGGAGGGCTTTGTGGAGGTCACCAGAGGTAACAGTTTCAACCCCTAGGCTTAGGCCAGCGGGTCAGGTTCTGGGGGCTGCTAACGCTCATGTGATAGGTGCAGAGGGACCTAATATGAGAAGTTTAGCAGTAATGTACCCGTGCAATAATGCATACAGTCCGCATTTAACCTCACTACAAAGCAGGCTCCAGACATTCACTGATAGAAGACGCAATTGGGCTCAAGTGCGGATTAAAGCGACCGCCCAACAAATGGCGGAAGCGGGTCTGTACTATCTCGGGGAAAGGGATAGAGTAAAGTGCTACTACTGTAATGGGGGGCTGCAAAACTGGTCATTTTACGACGTACCATGGTTCGAGCATGCCAAGTGGTTTCCGCTATGTGAATACGTGTTAAGGAATAAGGGACCAGAGTATGTTGAAAGGATAACTCAAAGGTTTGCTAATTTAGCAAGGCCTCATGGGGCGGGGGCGCGACCACCGTTAGGGATAACGCCGCGGACCATGGACATAGATCCCAGTTATGGGCCTTTAATGAATACCTGGAGACCACAGGAATGTATTGACCGACCACCGCAAATAGTGGATCCGGGTGAAGAAAGGGCAAACAAACAACAGCAAGTAGAAAAAGAAATTGCTAATTCGGAAGTAATTCAAGCAGCATTCGAAATGGGATTTGAAAGGTATCTTATAAAAAGGGCCTTGTCCATAAGACTAGACGAGTGCGGACGGGGATATGGAAAAGTAGCAACATTGGTAAGGGATCTAACGGAAATGCAGGATCAGGAGGAAATAAAGGCCAAGGGAGACCCTGGGAAAACTGCCGAACCTCAGGATGAAATAACGAAAGTAAAGGAAATATTAAAGCAAGATAAGTGCCGCATCTGTCAACATGAGCAAGCACGAACGGTATTGTTGCCCTGTGGACATTTGGTAGTATGTAAGCTATGTGGACCAACAACCTCCCGGTGTCCAATATGTCAAGTCAAAGTGACATCAACGATAGACGTCTTTCGGGTGTAAGGTGAATAAAACGATAAATGAATATTACAGGTTAACTAACATGGATGTAAAGGTGAAACTGTTAAACAAATATGCTAAACAACCCACGTGAGCAACAAGTGCATCTGCAGGATGGGATGTGTATGCTAGCGAAGGCTGTGAAATCCCCGCAAAAGGGTGGAAAAAGATAAACTTGGGAATAGCTCTTGAGATGCCATCGCAATTATGTGCTTTGCTGGTAAAACGTTCGGGGATGGCGGCGAAACAAGGCGTATGTGGACAAGAAGGGTTAATTGACAGTGATTATCGGGGAGAGATAGGAATGACCATTAAAAATAATGGAGATCAGGATTACACCATACAAATGGGTGATAGAATTGGGCAATTGTTGTTTTTACCCAATATCCAGGCGCAAGTACGAGTAGTAGGAATACTCCAAAACACTTCCCGAGGAAAGCAAGGCTTTGGCTCTACTGGAAGATAATGCAAGTAAATGATGTCGTTGTGTTAAAGGGAACTAGGAAGTAAGATTAATGGAGATAACAAGATACTATAGGCAACGATGGGATATGATGTTTGCCATGAACGAAGGATTGGTAATCCAATCAGTAGTGGAATGGTTAAAGCAGAATTTCGCAGGCGCCTCTGCAACATTTGTGGATATTGACTATTTGATTCAGTGGACAACGCAAGAAATTTTGCTACTATACGCTCTAATATTGTTACCAGTAACGCAAGCAGACTCACTGAAAGAAACAGTATTGGTGGGACACCTTAAGATGGCTTATTTTTCAGCAATAGGTGCTATTCAAAGTATTTTTACTAAGCTGAGATGTCCCTATGAGTTCGGAGTGTCGCAAAAGAAACTCTATGTATGTTCACCTTTGGTTCAGTTAATGCGACAGTATGCGTTAAAAGATGAAACGTTGTCGTTATGGCGATCAGACCCAGTATTGCTAGCAGCCCAGATGTTAATGCCCGTAAGACCTAGCAATATAAATGTGATAAGGGGATTATATGATGTCTCCCGGCAACTGGCGTATGGGTTAGTAGATATTAATCGGTTAATCGCTATGGTAGAACACAAGTACTTGGCTTTGTACAGTACGGATTTAGAAGGGGTATGGGTAGAAACCGCAGAGGCGGTAAAGAAAAATGCTCATACTATGAACATACGGGTAAACGATCCAAATTTATGGGCAGCGGCCATATGGTACATGGAAAATAGCGGAAAGTTTCATGAGATAATGAAAAAAATAGAGCCGACACATAAAAAGGTTGCCAGGATGCAAAATGCTGAGGGATTAGAGCTACCTGAACGAGGGGGAATAAGCGAAAGATTAAAAGCGCATTTCGAAAACGAGTTGATGCATTCATTACTGGCCGCATATTTAACGTATCAAAAGGGTCTAATTGTTGGTGATGCATTTTATGAGAAGGCGAAACTGTTTTTGCATAATCCGATCCAACTGCCACCACCTAGTGTGATAAAACCAGTGGCAACATCTGCAATATATGCATATGTAATTTGGACTATGCCACCTGAAATAGACTATGCAAAAGACGACCAAAAAGTGCAGCAAGCGGTTGAAGGACCGGTTTCACAACCTACCACAGAGGTGGTGCCAGTTGAGAGTGCGTAATGGTATTTTGTGTCATGCAATGAAGATTGTTATAGGGAGAAAAAAGGGGATAAGTATAAGAGAAAAATATGACTGAAAAGGTTGACAAAAAGACAGAAAAAGCACTACGGGAATTGGCTATGGATGCCCAGGATAGCGTGGGAACGGTAGTAGAGTTGGTAGACACGGTACACCGACACAAACTGGCTGCTAAAACCAGTCAGGTGGCTTTAGACACTGAGGTATACAACTTAAAGCAAAAACATAAGAGCTTAAAGAAGGGATCTCAGGCCCTAGTAAAGTCACAAAGAAAAGGGAAATCTGGACCCCTAGGAGGAATAGCTCGGGAAATAACAGCAACATTATTTCCTTCGAAACACATGAACGAATCCTTGTCAGAAGAAAAAGAGAAAGCTAGTGCGCCGCCGATGGATGCAAAAGAAGAAGAAAATGAAGCACCACCATCTTATGAAGAACCAGACGCCGAAGCACAAGCAAACGTCACAAGTGCAGAAGTGGACGCCGCCCGACAAGAATGGACACGAAGAACCACTAAAGCAGCGGACAAAGAACGTGACGCCAATAGAAAAGCACAAGCAATAGCAGAAACATCGGGGTCAGGTTTTGCAACAAAAGAAACTCAAGAAGTAGCAGAGGCGTTGAGAAAAGCACAAAGAGCTTGGGACAAAGCAGAAGCGCGAATACAGTACCATCAATTGCAACTGGAATTCCAACAGGAGGAACAAGAATTACGAAGAGCTGCGGGAGAATGTGGTCCTGAACATTCCGGACCCAGATGCGACAGTCGAGGGAGCAGTGAAAGCAATCCTAGTGTGGAAGTGGTCAACGAGTACAGAAATGGGAAAAGACAAGTTGTTGTGCGCGACCGACTGGAAGGCAATCCAGGTTCAAGCCATGCGCAAGGCCCAGGATCATTGTATCCCACCCTGGACCTGAACACGGAACAGTGCGACTTAACTTTTGGGGGAGCACTAATACCAAAGAAAGACGTTCATAGCACGCCTAAGGAAATGGGACAAATCAAGAATGAACTTGAGGTGGCAGCAAACACTTTGCCCATGGGTGCACAAAACCAGTTGCATACAAGATATCAGAAGGGTGGTAATACCTTTGATTCCGGGAAGCGAAATAGCATGGGCGGTCCTAACTAAACAAGCGGTAGCAAGGGGAAAGCAAGGGGAAGAAACTATGATTTTGCAAGCGTTAATGCCCCAACTAAGTAGTCATCCAGAAGTAGCGGCACAAGCCACTATGCTTCTAGTACAAGCAGCAAACAACCCAGAAAAAGGCAGGGAGGTGCTAAATAACCTTTTTCAGTGGGTCCAAAGTAGGTACCAGTTAACACCACGGCAGAAAAGGGCTAGCTTCATTCAAAAGCTTAAAAACATGCAATGGACCTGGGACGTGAACCCTGCAGATGTGCTAACAGGCATAATGACCACGTCACAATTAACATGGGATGAGGTTCTAAAAAATCCATCACTAAGAGAGGAATTAGAAGCAATCATGGTGTCCAAAATGGACATATCCTTGCACTTGCAAATAACTAAGCAGGATCCTAAAAGGTGGCGACAAGCCATAACTGAAATATGGGAAAAGGTAAAAGATAATGATGGGATGAAAACAGTAGATATATACATGCACGAAGGAGAGGAAGATAGTGACAGTGACGATGAGGACATGGCATGCAATGCCGAAATGCCCTGTGCAGCGGTTGCACAAGCTAGTTTACCAAAAGGAAAAACTAAAGTAGATTTTCGAAACTTTGATAAAAAATTGGACATGGTCGTCTCGGCATTGCAAGCACAAGAAATAAATAAATCAGGAAAACCCGCTCAAGAGCCCATAGCAAATGTTCCCCAGCCACAACCAATGATAGGTCAAAATCCACCAGTACAAGCTAATGCGCAAGGATCTATGCCAATGCAGGATAATCAGGGACAGAGGCCCCCGTTAAGGTGTTACTGGTGCAATCAAGAAGGCCATATAAAGCGAAATTGTCCTCAAAGAAATAATCGCGGGTATGGCAATGGCAACTTTGGAAGAGGGGGATGGAATGCAGGAAGAGGCAATTGGAGTGGTGGAAGAGGAGGTTACAACCAGAATAGGAATAATTGGAATCAAAACAGAGGGTATGGAAACGGCTATAATCAAAACTGGAATAATGGACCACCAGGACAAGGCCGAGGGGGATATCAGAATCAAAACCCACAATACAGGGGGTATAGGAGAAATGGCAACGAACCAAATATAATCAGCCTCAGAATAATAATAGGCCAACATGGGAAAGTGAAGCTGAAAGGGTAAGAAAAGCAATAATTCAAGAAGGACGACCTAAAGCTTCTTGGGCTGAGCCGCCACCGCCACCAGCTGACGATCAATCAGCAATAGCAGCTGACCATGCGGAAGCTAATTTCGTGCAAGGGTTAAGTGCTAGCGAAGGATGGAAGTCTGAAACGTTAAGACCACCGTTAATGTATGAGCAGGCTATGGCACAACTGGCCGAAAACGCTCCCACGCTTCAGCCTATGGATTTACCGGCGGTTGATTTTTTAGAACAAAGGTAGAAGACTTGAATGCAGAGGCAAATTATCTTCAAGTCTCAGAAAAACCTCAGCTAAAAAGCAGCTATGTGTTTATACAAGATGACAAAAGGGACAGAACGTTCTTGCTAGATACAGGGGCTAATCGAAATATGATAGATGCCTCCGTGTTAAGTCCACAAGAAATGGCCATGGTAGATACCACCAAAACGGTACCAGTAGCGAATTTTCAGAGTCAAAAGGATAAGCTACACTCTATAGGAGAAGCGGTGATCACGGTCCCTTATAAAAACAGTAATTTGGAGCTCAAATTTATTGTCATGCCCGCTCGCAGCATGAACTACAATCTCATAGGGGTTGTGGACATTCTGAAGAATTTCGTGCCACTCTTAGAAGAGTTGGGACAGAAACGAAAAACGCATGACCAAGTTAAAAAATTTCAAAGCGAGATAAACGTGGCACAGGTCATCCCAGAGCAACTAGATGAAGTGCTAACCGAAGAAGAAGCAAAGGCCTACTTAGAAACGTTGCCAACACCAAAATGTCCTGATGAGCCAAAACAACGAGACGTGATAGATCAGGAATGGTTCGCCAAAGTGTGGAATTTGTTCCCACGACTTCAAGCAGAAAAACAAAACTTACAGGAGGATTCGCGGCTGCCTTATAAATGCAAGGTGGAATTACATGAAGGTGCCTCTCTATTTTTTGCACCTGTGTATCAGCTGTCAGAAAAATCAACCTCAGAAATGACGCGTTTTCTAAAAGACGCGGAAGATAAGGGTATCATAGAAAAAGGGGAGACAACATGCAGGAGCTCAGCTTTCATGGTGGCCCGGGCAGATCCAAATGCTGCCCAACGCATGGTGGTAGATTTTCGCACATTGAATAATTCAACTTTGGCCAAAGATGCCAACTTACCACGCACTGATCAGTTGCCTAATCATGCTTGTAGAGGAGGAGTAATGTCCAAGTTAGATTTGACAAAGGGTTTTTACCACGTTGATGTAGATGAAGAATCAAGGCCCATATTAGGGATTGCAACTCAGCCAGGGGGGTACAGATTCAGAAAATTACCAATGGGTTGGATAAACAGCCTTGGTGTCTTTTCTATGGCCAGTAGCTTCGTTGTGGGGCTTGCAAATCATTGGTATAATCAAGACAGAATTAATAGAGGACTCAAAGAAATCCCCCATAACTTCCTGGTCTACATAGATGACATTTTATTGGTAAATAACGACGTTGCAGAGCATAAACGAGCAATCTATTATCTTCTCTACTACATGGCGCGTTTCCACTTGACAACTAATCTAAAAAAATGTGAACTTGGGAAAGACAGCATGAAATTCTTGGGGAGATGGATAAGTGAAGGCAAGGTTCATTGCGCGTACAAACACATAGACGCCATAAGACGGGTGCCCCTTCCAGAAACAGTGCGGGACATGCGAAAGTTCCTAGGAATTGTGAACTTCACTCGACCTTTCCTGCCAGGAATAGCAGAATACCAACGAAGGTTAAATCAGGTAGTGGCGGGAGTCCCTAGAAAAATGAGCAGCAGGACAAAAATCAACTGGACAAAGCCATTAATACAAGATTTTGCTAAAGTAAGAGACATGGTAATGCAGGCTGTGGCATTAAGCACATACGATGGAAAAAAAACGTTGTATCTAGCAACAGACGGATCTGACTACGCAATCGGGGGAATCCTCTACCAACTCACAGATACGAAAGAAGTTAAACCCTTGGGGTTCTATAGCAAATCTCTGAATATAGCACAACAGGCATACGGAGCCATAGATAAAGAACTTCTGGCATTGGAAGGGAGTGTGAAGCACTTTCATTATCTTCTTGAAGGGAACCATTGCACAGTACATGTAGATCACAAACCATTGGTCAACATATTGGGCTCTAAAAACTGCAAACTACGATTTCGAAAATTACGGCTACTCTATCTTTCAGAATTCGACCTAGATATCCAACACATAGATGGGGTCGACAATGAAATTGCAGATTACCTCAGCAGGATAAAACTAAGACCAGTTGAAAGAGTACAAGCTAATGTGGCGGAACAAGGTGATGACGAGGCTAAAGAAAAGGGATTTTTACAACCCCTAAACAAGTTCTCTAGGTACTTAACATCAGATTGGATAATCAATATTCGCAAAGCACAGGCCCAGTTAATCCAGCACAAACCAGAGGAAGCTTACTGGGATACAAGAAATGAAATATGGGTAATAAAGTACGAGTTTACAAAGCCGCGCCTGTGGATACCAGACGAAAGCATAGTTGAAACACTCATAAAAATGGATCATGATTGGGGACATTTCAGTTGGAAGCAAACCTACCAAAGGTTAAAAAGATTAATTGTGTGGCCTAAGCTACGCACAAAGGTAAAGAAAATGCTTGACAATTGTGACGTGTGTCAACGAGTAAAAGCTTTTCGAAGAGCTAAGTTAGCACCAGCTCCATTCGAAGCACCAAATGAACCATTTGCTGTGGTACATGTAGACCATTTGCACATAGGAAGAAATATAATTCTGCCAAATGTAACAGAATTGCTAACTATCATTGACAGATTTACTGGGTTATTGTTAGCAGTCCCAATTACTCATGCGAATTCCGAACAGTCAGTTTTAGGATTCTTTAATCATTTTATAAGCCATTTCGGGATTCCAAAAGTCTTGGTGAGTGATAATGGGACCCCGTTCAAATCACGTCTCTGGGAAAGATGCATGGAGATTCTAGGAATAGAACATAGGACAATCTTGCCATACAACCCACAATGTAATGGAAAGGTGGAAAGGGTACACCGCACCCTGTTAACCATCTTGCGCGCACAAGAACATATTGAAAAATGGCCAGTTTATTTGCCTTTTGCGGTCCTTGCTATAAATACTTACTTTAATTTGGAAACTAATACGTCTCCTAGCATGAGAGCGTACGGAATCCAGGTTAAGACACCAGGGATGCCAATCTTTGATGAAGCCCAGCCATTAAAGCCACCACAAATAATACCAGAAGGACCTATAAGTATGAGTGGAAGCAACTGGGAAAATGCAACATGGGCATATATAAAGACAATGCAGCGAAAGCATAAACTTGCGCCACTGCTTCATGGACCTTATCCTATCATTGCCAAAGGACCCAGAGAAATGACACTGCAGATTGGGTCAGAACTTCGCAAGGTTTCCTATCAATTGCTGCTACCAGCCAAGCCCAAGGTCAAGCCTTTGTTGCAAAGAACAAGTGTAGTAAAGGCCCGAAATTATGCTAAGGGAGTTGTCTCGTTACATAGGGAGAAAAGTCACCTATGATTAAAAGGGGGAGTATAGCTTGATGTGAAATCAAGCTAGAAACTGTTTGACAATTTTTTCGCCAAACAAAGTTTGTGTTATGTGTCGCATTGGTGTCGTTAATCGTATAATTCTAACGTTAAAAATAATTAGTGTATTACAGGGAAATTAAGAGGTTGTGTTGTAACACTGTTAAGCAAAATGTCTACATCATCAAATAATATGCAAGAAAAGATAAGTAAAGGCCTTGCAACCCTAGCAAGCCAAAGCGTAACGCCTGATTCAGCAATATGGCAAACAGCAGAATCAAAAGCCCTAGAAGTATTAGTATTAGACCGATTGGCACCTCAGTTCGGAGGTCTGCGAGAGCTGCGATAGGGTCAGTTAACTAAGCAAATTTTTGACGAACATCCAGGGGTCCGAGAAAGTGACAAGCTTCGACTGATATTTAATCGAGCCATGGCAATAGGAAAAAAGGATATGACGGTAAAAGCGGCCTTTCTTCTGGCAAAGATTGCAAAATACGGGGAACATGTCAACGCTCTTAGTGAATTCTGGGATTGGGTACATAACAAATACAGAAAGTCCCGGGAAAGGCAGCAGGAGCGATTGAGTACATTCACCAAGGAAAGCACTATTGGGAGCGATGTAAATCCCGTAGAAGCCCTGGAGGAAGCATTATGGGAATATGACTTCCAGTGGGAAGACATAGAAGTTGATTCAAAGATCCAAAACATAATGGTGAATGTAATAAGAAGGGATATCAACTACGTTAAAGTAGAAGAGTTAATGGAACGAAATCCGTCCAATTGGAAAAGTTACCTAGAGCAAGAATGGACCAAATATGCGTCAGCAGCATACCAGAGACGAGCAGGGTATATCCGGAATTGGGAAAAAAAGTCTGGAGGACGCGGGAGCCGACGACTAAATCTTGACTTCTAGGTAAGTTTACAAAAAAAAAACGATAAAAAAAAAGAGAAAGCAATGATAAGTAGTTAAAAGTGATAAATGAAGGAGGAACAATAATAAAAGAATAATAGGAAGAATATCCCAGGATGAAGGGATGCCCTGGGAAGAAAAAGAAAGTGCTAGGGTAAACGGAGGTCCCTAGGAGGAGAATGGGCAAGGAATAAAAAAAAAGGGAATAAAGCAAGTAAAGGGAGCCCATGGAGTCTAGTTAGAAATAAAAGAAGAAACAAAAATATATGAATAAGCACAAAAAGACCATGGTGGGGAAGAAGAAAAATAAAAGTGGAATGAAATAAACAAGTAGCAAGGAGTTAAGAAAAACATAAGAAGAAATAGGGGAACATGAATTAGCTACTCATGTAACCATAAGACAAGACACTGCAGGTCGGGGTTAAGTCTAACTATTTCTGGTTATGAATGTGAAAAACTAAAATGGCCATGAATAGGGAGTAAGGTACGAGGAATATAGCGCTATAAGGAAAGTAAAAAACGGTACAATGTGTTAATAACTATGTAATATTTAGGTGTCAAGAAGAAGTGAAGAACCAAGAGCTTTCAAGCCCCGGAATAAGCCAAAACAAGAAAGCCAAGATACAAGAACTTTAAAAGAACTATGGACTGACTCTCGCTGGGAGAGGACAGTACCAGAACAAACTGATGTGTATATAAAAAAGGATGAGCCAAGTGTACAGACCCGTTTGGGTCGAATAGTACGGGCAAATCAATACGATGATATGTTATATTACCAATAATATACTCAAGTATAGAGGATTATAAAGGGTTTCGTGTATCATCGTTGTTGTTGTGAATTGTTGTTGTCATATAGCAGCACAGAGGATTGTAAAGGGTTTTGTGAATCATTGTTGTTGTTGCGAATTGTCGTTGTCATATAGTAATGTCATTTATTAGAGGATTGTAACGGGTTTTATAAAGCATCGTTGTTGTTGCAAATTGTTGTTGTCATATAGTAATGTCATTTATATCGCCATATTATCACATTGTTGTTGGTGTTGTTATAGAAAAGGGAAGAAAGAGGTAAAAATGATAATAAGTTTGATATTACTGTTTGTGATACTGGCGGGACCTGTTGTTTTCGGAGCAGCTACTCAAGGATCACCCACGGAAAACTTCTATGCGGGATTAATAAACGCCTTCTACGGAACTAACCATACCGGCAGACCATTGGAATGTGGTCGTGACTGGACATATTATCATTATTTGGCCACGCAAATGCTCATTCAACTTATACTCACAATAAGCCATATCATGATAACAATAATTTTATTCGTGAAACTATGGCGACGTGGGGAAAAGACGCTACGAGTGTAAACAAAAAGAATAAAGGAGTTTTATAAGCAGACTTTTGTGGCACTAAAAGTAATGATTGAATGGTTATGTTAATGAGTGCAATCGCATGATTTGTAAACAAATGTAAATTTGTGTTACAGAAAAACTAGGAGGTAAAAGGTAGAAGAAAATGGCATTAAATGTGGTGACTGTGCCTGAAGCATTGCAGGAAAAAGGTGCAAAGATGGTGAATAATTACGAAGAAGAAGAATGTAAGAAGATGGTATTGCGTCTGATAGATAACCTACAGTATGAAAGAACAGGAAGGGCTATAATGGACAGCATAATAATGAGTGATTTCTCTCCAAGAAGATTCTTCGATTTACTGTTAACAGAATGGGATGAGGAAGATAAATTCTTGTCGCTATATAAAACAAAACAGATCACGGACATACCACAACCGGCTTGGAAGCTAGAACACAATGGATTTGTCGGACTGCAGGATAAGCTGATGTGTATGGGCTGCGGAGGAATAGCTTTGGAAATTCCAGAGTGGTGTACTATGACTACAGTACATGCATGGTTAAACCCCGGGTGCCCTGCATTCTTAGGAGAGGAGCCTGATGCAACGCCAGGGATGGAACTGGTAGAGTGGCCCGAATTAAGTTTCCCACTTGTAAAGGAAAAGTTACGAAAACTGAAAGAAAGCAGCTTTCACATGTACAGCAAAGAACATGGAGACTTGGAAAAACGAAGAGAAACATGGCAAAATAATGAAGACATAATGCCGCTCATAGCCACTGATCAAGAAAGAAAGGCGCTGGCAGAAGCGGGCTGGTATGTGGAGTTGCATGAGACAATGAGGACGGTTCGTTGTTTTTGCTGTGGAGTAGAGGTTCACCATATGCGAAGGGATGAATGTCCGATGATGATACACCTTCTTGCATCACCGGCATGTCCTTATATGCATGCTATAATGGACGAAGAGGATATTAAGGCGGTATTTGCAGGACATGCACAAGAAATAAATCCGGATCATTCAAGAAGCCCCGCTGTGCAGGAATACTTTCAGAAGATATGGTTTCAACCTCACATTGTCAGTTATGAAAGAATCAGTTGGGATAAACGCTCTACAAGCAACCAGAAGGAAACAGACAAGGAAAAGATGCGACTGGTTGCAGAATGGTTAATAGGACAAAGGTTGAAAGGATACAGCGAACCTCCACCTCCGAAGAAACAGAAGAAGACGGTAACCCGAAAGCATCTCATGCGACAATACATATGGCAAACACAGGCAATAGACATAACAACCAGGGCAAATGTGCCCCAGAGTAGCAATGTGGAACCACGCATTTATACACTCCAGTGGAAAAGACAGTATATATATACACCCAACTGGAAGCGTAAACAAAGACATCAGCAAAGATGGGGGGAAGGCACTGTGTTTAACAGAAGTGCACCTTTGGTTGAAGGAGATTGGTTAATAATGCAACAATAAATGACATTTGTGTTGCAGCAGTAGGAAAATATTGTAAATAAATAAATAAAAATGGAAATTGATCAAACAAAGCTAGAAGAGGAACTAAGTGAAGCAATCGATGCAGAACAGTTGGAACAAGAAGGGGAGCAAGAAGAAGGAGATGAAAAGCTACTACAAGAAGAACAAAATGAAAAACCTGAAATGGACTCTATGATGGAGCCATCACATGTTGATCCCAAAGAAAAATCATCACTAAAAATAAACAACATAAAACCACGATATGTGTCTCAGTTCGAGCTCATGGTACATGGGCAAGGATTATTATTGTGTGAAGTATATTATGCACAAAAGTGTATATGGATGATGGATAAAGGATGTTTTAAATTGTATATCCCTGTGCGTCAAGTGCATTTAAGAGAAAATGAGTGGTATGTGTACCCAGCAGCACGCATGTTCATTGGAAAACGGGCATTATGCATGAATTTGGATTTAAATCCAAAGTTAAAAGGAGTCTTTTCGACCAAAGACATAAAATGGGAAGCAAATTATTTACATATAAAATATCGACGTCAAAGAAGAAAAGGGATTGTATTACCATTGGGCATGCTGCTGGGCCATTTGTATATACATGAACCGTGGTTTACGCGAGATACCAACTATATAACCACCAAACCAATGCATGAAATCAAGTATGCAAAATGAAAAAGTAAAACGTGTTGCATAATGCGAAATTTAATGAATTTTTGCGTTAACAGGAAAATAAGGTAAAAATGAAATTAATAATAATTGCTCTGATTCTGCTATCATGGACGAAGGGTTCACCTTTCCCTCCGAATATGTATCATACTCGAAATCCAAGAAGCATGCCAAGAATCTTGGAACAAAGAGGATACCAGGTACGCTCCATTATGAATCCGCAAACAATTCGAAAGTCATTAGCGGATTTAGATCCATGGGGGTGTGATGATGATGCCCTAAGGAATATCCATGAACTAGAAGACTTCGGAAAAGTCGCAGTAAAAGGGCGAACATACACAGAAGAATATCACCCTGGTGGAAAATATTATCCCACGGCAGAGGCATACGACAGGGCATGTCAGTGCCCCATGCTATATTTCGCGTTATGGCACACGCATGGTGGAAGACATAGAATAGAAAGTAACGAATTAAGAAATAAAAAACACGTAGCAGCAGAAACCACTGAAATAAGCGTGAGAGAACGCGACTATTATGTGTTTTTTGATAAAACAGTAACAAAATGGGTGTATGGAACAGTTTGGGATAACGTAAACGTCACCTTTTTAAACATAACAGAAGAAGGAGCAAATAATCCAATAACACTCTATAGACAAAGGCTCCTAGGTGATAGCTTTGCTCAACCCGTATCACAGTTAACGATGGCTTACTTAGCACCAACCAGAAGAATAAGGGGTCAAAAGCAGACTCAAAGAATAAGAAGGCCAGTAGCAAAACATGTGATGGGAGAAGACTTAAGCAAAGCATTCGCACCAAACGGAGTACTGTTGTTAAGAAAAGAAGATGCGATAACAGCTCTAAAAATGGTTGATTATGCGGTTAATTCAATGTATGAAAAATATCAATGGGTTGAATGGGAAGTATTAGCTCAAGATGATGAAGGCATACCTGAATCCTGGAAAAACATAAACAGAACTGACCCTTGCCAGATAAGTGAAGAACAAAATTGGGGAATAGAATATGAATTAGGAACGCCCCGAACTAGAAGAGTATGCGACTTACAGGAATACTCGCTAACGGTAAACGTAAGTCAAGACGGGTTCACCTGGATCTTACCTTTAGGAGGTTTTGAACCTTACAACTTAAGCCAGGATCATAGGTATTTGTTGCGAAAAATGAATCAAACGGTTGATTGGACATATCGAAGTCCAGGATTGGAAAATTGGTTCATCAAGGCCATATTTCGACATGGGCCAAGTAGATAATTGACTACTAAAATGTGGGCTATTATGCACAGCGAAGCCACGTACACACGATTCCATAAGACAATGCTAACACATAGCCATTGGAAACATCAAAATACGGTAATAGTAAAAAAAGAAAGAGAAATAATGTGCGAAAGAGATTTATACTATGAACAACAAAGAAAAAAACAGTTAGGACAAAGGGCATGGTTACTGGCCGAAAGATACCTGGCCATGCGCATATTGCATAACAAATACCCCGAGAAATGTGAGCAAGTGTACACAGCGCAAAGTCAGTGTCGAAAACATATACAGCTGGCATGGTGTAAAGAAGCCACAGGCCCTTTAGAGGTAGTATTAAAAAGAAGAATGGTGCTACCTGATATACATAATAATCAGTCTGTGCTAGCATATGGACAACCCTGTTTTATGCAGACTAATTACACATTGAATAAAACAGGACGGCATAGAACCAAAAGATTCTTTCTGTCACTGTTGTTCTCTGCCATGTTCTTTGAAATAGAAGAAGCTGCGTTCAGCGCCAAGTTGGATAAATATCAGGCATTAATGAACCAAAAACTAGGAGCACTAACACAGAAAATGAATGACGGATTTAATCAAATAGAAGGTCAATTGGATGGCATACATAGGGGACAGTTACAACTACAACATGAAGTAACGGTACTGGCACAATTTACGACGACATTGGCCCATCGAGAAAGTGATTTTGAACGAACACAGTTAGCCATAGATAAACAACTAATAGAGGGACAAATAAACTTAGCCAGGGCTACTATTGAAAATAAACAATTAGCATTGGCTGCAGGAAAAGCAAGTGCACAAGCAGCCATAATAAATTATCACTTGCACAAAAGAGTAATGCAGCTAATGGCTCATCTAGAACCGATTGAGGGATTAAAAAATAACACTGTTTATCGCAATACCCTACATAAAGGATTAATAGAATGTGAAGAGCTATACTGGTATGGAAAAAACTTAAGTCATTTCGATGCACGTTATGAAGATACAAAGGCATTAGACGAGGTAGAACAAATAGTGAGTAATGCACCAATATTACGCCAAGAATTACAAGAAGCTGAAATAAGAGCACAACAAACGTTACCCTTCATACTAGAAGTAGAGGGAATAGAAAATGCAACGTTACCCAGTTTTGAGGTGATAAATTTCACGTTTCATTGGGACCCGGTAACTCTGGACTTCAACAACTTAAGTTGGGGAAATGGAGCCAGAGAAGTGTTAGGACAAGTATTGGGATTCGGAGGAAAAGTAGTGGATGATGTGGCAGGAGTCTTTAACAATGTAGTGGATAAGGGAGCCGACGTCATAGAACATACGGAGGACACGGTCTCAGGGTTCTTTAGTGGACCCATAAAAATGATAATAATAATAGTAGGAACAATAATAGGAATAATACTTGTGTTGGTTTTCGGAAGTTGTGCTTTACGATATTATAAAACAGGAAAAACGCCTGACACGAAGAAGGCATTGCAGCTTGCTACTACTGTTGGAAATTTAAATCCTGTATCTGTTGCAGGAGCACTGGCAAGCAACAACTTCACCAGCGCTGTCTGAAGAAGCACAACGCAATTGGAAAAACAAACTCCAGAGTTGGAGAAAGACCAGCTACGACAAAAACCGAGTCAAAAGAAGCGCAAATATCAAGAATGAGACACCTTATCCAGAAATAAATGTGATGCTAACGACGGTGGCCATAGGTTTTATTTGTGTAGGCATAGTGGTACTCGGCGGATACATTGAAAGAAAAACACGGGAAGCACGAAATGCTAGACATACATACCACGCTTCAATCTCTGGAACAGTAATAGACAAATATAACCATACCAGAGCGGCAATGACTGACCACCATAACATAAGTATGGCGGACATGAAAGCCTACCATAATATGAGTATGGAGGAAATAAAAAATATGCATATAACAATACAAGGAAGAATGGACACATTGGTAGCCATTTACCAAGATATTCTAAAGCAACATGCAACAAACTCACCGTATCCCATTAGATTGACGGGAGGACATTTCAATGAAGACTTTGCTATAATAGCAAAAATAATGCACTGGAATGTACAGTGGCGAGAAAATGGCAATGTTAGCCTAATGCCATCTAGTTTTATAAAATGTCCGCATGACTTACCATTACCTGCAACATCCTTTGAATGGGACAGGCTGGTACGAAAGTTTTATGAAGAATCAGGACTTACTCTTGAAAAACCAAGTGAAGATGACGATGGTTACGCAGAAATCTTGGATGTAACCCACTTAAACAAGAAACAATTATCCACAACGCCGGTTTGTATCAAACCTGATTTGAACTACGAAGGAAAAGAAAGCAAGTGTCATTATTGCAATAACATATGTTGTAACTGTGAAAATTGCAAAAAGTTCAGGGCATTCTTCTAAATCAGGACAGCCCTGATAAACACGGGAAAAGTAAATCACTGGGATTATCTGGATGCAAGAATGGAAAGGCAAGTGCATCCAACTTCAAAAATGGTTCAGAATGACAGACAAATGCGAAAGATAATGGAAACACTTTATGAAAAAGCAAAAATTGACAATCCTCAATTGCCAATGTCCATGGATCAACTGAAAGGACAAGAGTTAAGATCCAAGCTACGAAAAATAGCTGTTAGAATGATGGAGGGACCCATGATCAAACTGATAACAAGTGATGAAAAACTGAATGAAATGGCTGATGAATTGACGAATGAAGTGGTAGAACATTTCTTGAAACAACATGGAATAATAAAACCAAGAACCACTGAATTAATGCGATGGGTAACTAGAAGTTATCACAAAACAAGCGAAGAGGAGCAAAAAGAGACTGAAGGGGGGAGTGGTGTTACAGTCAGATTTGACTGCAACACAAATCCAACAGGACAAGATATGGAACAAGCTGTATTGATAAGCAGTGAATCCAGTGAAGAAGACAGTATGAATACCAACGGTGGGGAAATGCTGACCATG
>Ga0210059_1007210_pt1 | contig 17708 bp, 7 predicted proteins | sample Ectturendosymbi2_FD_188042 | JGI IMG/M metagenome (GOLD analysis project Ga0210059, IMG submission 188042) | Ecteinascidia turbinata endosymbiont from Florida, USA - Sample 2 (SPAdes) (version 2) | ecosystem: Host-associated > Tunicates > Ascidians > Unclassified | place: Key West, Florida... | reverse complement strand
AAGGAGTTTTTAGAGCAGTTAGGTATCAAAGCTATTGATTGGCCAGGGAACTCACCCGACTTGAAAGCCATCGAACATTCGTGGAGAATTATAAAAACAAAGCGACTGAGGAGAAATTGCACCACGCTAACCAAGCTCATTGGGGTTATTATTCCCGTGTGGTTCTGTGATGAAGAGTTGCGCATGACTGCCAAAAACTTGTGGAATCGATACCAAAACGTGTTGAACAGTTAATAAAAAACAAAGGTAATCATATCGCTTCTCAAAAACAACGTCAGTTTTATTCAAACCGCAATAAAGCAACAAAGAACAATTTATGCCTGTTTTTTTTCTAGAGAGTCAATTAATTTGCACAATACTGTACTTCCTTGACACCACGTACATGATTAAATTTCTAAAAGTGTTAAAATGCAATATCTGGAGCAGGTGAAGTAAAATGAAACTAAGCAAATGAAACTGAATGATCTGATTGATGGCCTGTATGACAGTTAAGCAGATCCTTATAAAATTTGATTTTTTCAAAACATTAATGAGTGTTATTGGTTCTTCGGAAAATTTCACGAAAGCTATTGATAAAATTAGACCATGACCACGCTCATGTTAAGAAAAACTGAGGTTGGTGAAGAAATCCTTACAGTGGAGCTTCATCGGGGAAAAGTTTTTCTTTTTACCTTTGCTGCCCTTTCCAGGGACAGATTTAGGCAGCGCGGGGCCCTAGGCCATCTTAGTTTTGGGGGCCCCACGCAGGTGTGACCTATTTGGCCGTTTGTCTGAAAATCGTGAAAGTGTGCTCCTCGTATGTGTAGTGCTCCTCAAAAATCTATCTTTTATTGTGCCGGCTTTGATTCTACGATTGCCTAAATCAGGGGTCTCCAAAATCCGGCCCGCAAATAGATTTTGTCAATAATGAAAAAATAATATATTTACGAATAATTTCTTGATTTGGCAAAATGTAACATATCCCGAAACAATCATATTACATAAGATGCTCTGGACTGTTGTGCAATAGCTTATGTGGCCGTCGGACAAAATGTTTGGAGCTCCTGACATAGAGCTTCAACAAGCAATCTCAGTTTGCGGGAAATCTAGTTAAAAACAACCAAACATAGAATCCAGTGCTGATAATATTGCTTTTCATCGGTGTTTTGTAGTATCTGGCGGTCTTGCGTTGTTGCGAGCTTTTTGTCAGTGAAACATTGTACCTACATAAGTACCGTTTTTTCTCTTTTTTATTCTTTTTTTGTAACCACTTTCATACAGACGGCCTGCATCTCTGTCACGCCCAGATGCACAATATTTTTGTATTGTTACTGTACTGATAAGAGCCTAGAGTAGAAATCTGCATTTCCGCTCGTTTCAAGGTAAATGTGAAGTTATGCCTCTGCGCAGTTTCGCAAATTTGTAGTTAATATTAAGTCGCCATAGGACAGAGTTGCGCGGGCCCCCAAAAGCGCGGGGTCCTTGGCCATGGCCTATTTGGTCTATGCGTAAATCCGTCACTGGCCCTTTCCATTTGTCTACTCCACAGCCACAGTAGATACGGATATTTACTGGTTTTGCTATAAGAACGACAATTACGATGCTGCTTTTATCTGCGGCAAACAAATTAAATGGCTCATTGAAACTACAATCTTGCAGTTTGATTGTGGTGCAGGATAAAACGTTTAGTTCCCAATTGAAAATTTGTTTCGAGTGTTGCTTTCCTTTTACATAGGTTTTGTTTTCATTTCAGTGAACCTGGTAATGAAGTGATATGCCGAAAGTTGATGAACACTGTACGCGAAATGAATGACGCCAACTCACGACGTCATCACGCACGTAAGCCTTATGTGGTTGTAATAAATAATGAATTTTGCAGGAGTCTACAAAATCGACACTTAGCATTGTGAGGAGTGATAAATATAGTATGTGACAGCAAGCCTTACCAGCGCATCAGCAAATACTTTTAAATATCTGACCGCAGCAAAAGCTTTAATCATTAGACCCACCAGCTCTCCGAGAATGTCATGATGTCGTGGCCAGAGAAATCAGTGCAAGTTGATTTGCGTTTTGTCTAAAAATTATGGCGATCCGTATACGAAACTGTGAAATTCGCATTGAACAAGTCGATGTTTAGTTTTGTTTCGCTATCCCATCATGTGTTTTATGATAACCACGTTTTTGTGTGTCTGCGCCTTCTAACAACCTTCAGTTTAAAATTGCATAGTGGTAGCGCGAAAGACTAATTACAATGCTGATCGAGTCTAATAATTTTAATAAAGTTCATGTTTCATCAGTAAAGTTATCCTTAAAATGACTACAAAGTACGTTTGTGCTGTGTTGTGTTACCAACCCTGCTAAATATTCACTGCATCTTGTAACTTTTGGAACTTGTTGGAATTTTCGTTACCCAAAAGCCCCCTACGCTATCGGTGGGCCTCCTTCAGCTACGTTTACTATCTTGGCTGAAACCTCTAGTTACACCACAGGTCCACCACTTAATTTTCCTGAATAATTTTTTACTAGACCAGTGTTTTCCAAATGGTATGCCGGTTAGAGGATATTTCGGGCTGCCACGAGCCAATCCTAGGGGCCATTTACAATACTCCGGTGCTGCCATGAGCTAATACGTTTTTCTATATATCATTAAAAATACATTTGCAAAATGTCACCAAACATTACAACAAATTGCTATGGGTTCGCCACTGGTTGCCACAAATTATATTTCTCTTCTGTAGGTGACGTAAGCCTGAAAAGGTTGGAAACACTCTTCTATACTAAAAATGCGTACAATCAACATGGATTCAGCAACGTTACCTACACAACTGCCTTACCAAGGCAGATGCCGACAACTAAGTTACCCACAATACATTCGTAATGGTTAGCTTAGATAACAGGAATCTATGTGTGGTGGGAAGATCAATTTCTTTGACGTATTAAATAAATTTGAATGTTGAAAGGGGATATGTGTGAAATCAGTTATTGATGATATCAATTGAATCAGTTCAAGTGTCTCTATATGCCGCAACAAAGGTTAGTCAAATTTTGGGATCCCCTATTTTGCCCGACCACCTCCCCGACCGGGGGGTACGGGGAGCCCTTTCTCCGGCTCTTAATTTCGTATATATTTGATATACGTTTAGACTAGATTTGATGTATCAGTTGTAAGAAGAGTTGGCTACTTTGTGTTAGACTTCATCGTTTGACTGAGTTCCGTGGTGCAAAGTTATTTTGCAAAAACGAACAAGCTAGTTTGATAAATGAGCACAGAATAGGAAATTTGACAGAAAAATAAGCCCAAACTGTGTTTAGTAGGAAAATTCAACAAAACGAAAAACCAGTAGATAAATTAAATACAAAAGCAGGAAGGAAAATCTGGTGTCCAGCGAAATTTCTGACTTGCAAAATTTCTGACTTTACGCCATGTGCGCATGCACAGAGTGATATTCAACATATCAAATACGCTGAGAAAACTGATTATTAGGGCTCAGGGTTTAGTGTTTAGGTAAGTGTGTCGGGTTCAGATTTGGGTTAGGGTTAGAGAAATCAAAATAAAGAGGGCTAATCTCAGTCCAATATTTTTCAGTGGTTACAGTTATTCCCGTAGTAGTTCAGTGGTTACAGTTATTATACTTGCTGCGGGGTGGGTGCGGGTTGTACTAGGTGCGGGTGCGGGGCGGGCGCGGGTTGAGAAATTCTTTGTGCGAGTAACTGAGTGTTGAGCCAAAGCACGTGAACTTAATCAGCTCAAAAATCGCAAAACACGTGGATGCACAGCACTAGAATTGTTTGCCAGCATTGTGCTTAGGACAGCAGGCCTGCAGCTATTATTGCATTATGATGTAACAAACCATTGTTGCGAAACATTAGCTCAAACTCTTGCTATGTGGTGGGCAAGTGACAGTGGTGCCGCTCCTGGTGTTTTTCCACTAGATGTAGTGTTTTTTCATTTCACCCAGTGTTCTAGTGTTTTTTAAAGCTATCTAGTGTTTTTTTATGAGTGAGCTGAATGTAAGTAATTGCACAGTTTTGTGTAACTGCAACTGTAATTGAGACGTTTTGATTTAGAGCAATTGTAATTTGATGAAAATTCTACCTAATTAAATCTGAATCAGTGGCGGATCCAGACTAGGCGTTTGGGGGGGCAGTCAAATAAGGGGGCACTAAAAAAGCTTTCGCTTGTTTAAAATACCCCCAGCTTCTCTGCGACAATAGTGGGTGTGCAGGTGGTGCAAGCGCACCCCCAAAGTTTTGATTTGTTGAAAATCTGGGAAAACTCCCTGAAAATCTGGACAAAAAATGGCGCCCAACGTTGCTTGCCTTCCAAAAATGGTGCCAACGTTTGTAGAAACACAGATGAATACCTTTTTTGGAGGTAACACCGAAACAAGCTCTTCATGATCTTTATGGGAGAAAATTTGTCGACAAAAGTCGCACAACAACTTTTCGGGCAAGTTTGGCGAAATTCGGGCAAAAATCCACTGCACCCCCAAATATTTGCTTCCTCCTATACCTATGCTACACATTACAGTTGACGTTGGGTGTCCATTGAAAGCAGGGTACCTACACATTACAGATGCTGTTTGGGGCCTTTTGAAAGTTGAGTGCTTACCAGGCCCGTCGCCAGGATTTAGCAGCAAGGGGGTCAAAGACCAAAAAGAGGGGCCAAAAACTAGAAGGGGGGGCCACATTTTTAAAATACAGTATTGGATGTATGCAGCAACCGGGTGGCCAAACGTGAAATGGAGGGAACCGATTTCAAATGGGGGGGCCGGGCACCACTGGCCCCCCCTCGCTGGCGACGACCCTGGTGCTTACACATTATAGTTGCTGTTGGAGACCCTTTTGAAAGTGAGTACCTAAACATTACAATGATTGATGGAGTCCCTTTGAAAGCAGAATAGTTACTTATGATCAGCTTCGGAGTATATTATATGACGTGATTAGTTTTTCACCAAAACTGAGGAAAATGTGCGTTAGAAACACCTCGAAACGAGGGGTCCGAGGCAAGTGTCTCGCTCACCTCCCCTTAAACCAGCTATGTCCAACCCGCTGCACGCATGCGGCCCAGTCGAAGGCTTTGTGTGGCCCAGGTTAGGTTTCTGCTGTAGTAAAACTATCCTACATATTGACAAGCTGTCCTTAATTTGATGATCTTGAGTGTGGCGTTTTAGTGCCACTTTAACACGCCTGTTACCAATGCAGTTAGGATTCGACCGCTTTCAGTAGGCCTTCTTTAGCTTACGCTAAATTTTGTTTGCTAAGATATAAGTAAGCCATTAATGTGTGGCCCTTATTAATATGCCTATCAATGTGCTGCCCTGGTTAAGATAGTGATAAAATTTTTGGCTCAGTAAGCAATTTCAGTTGGACATAGCTGCCTTAAACACACCACTGTCTCCTCCAAACACCTGAATTTTTGAGAAAACCGTCAGGATTGGGCGAACTTGTTCAATAGATGAGCTATTTCCAGAAATCCAAAAACACCAGCGAGCCGCAAGATCAGTTTGTAAGGTCAATATAAACACGGTAAAGAATGTTTTCATTTATTGTAGGTCATAAAATAACTTACAGTAAATGAAACACAACAAACGCTTTAGTTATCAATACTAGGTTTTGTTTAATTTGCTTGTCTTCGAAAATCTGGAAGATACAAGTTGTGCGAAATATTTCTCTCAATTATTCACTTGTTAGGGTGGCACCCCCCAAATAAAGCTCCAAACCTCCGTAAAATATGAAACACTATAAATCAGTGGAGTTTTTGTAAAATTTTGGAATGTCCAGCCCTCCTGTACAAGCGTAAAGCTCCCTATTGAAAATTTTCTGGCGACCGTTCTTCCAATGTGCCTCTTTGTAAAGTTAATGTTGGTCAGAAACTTGCGAGCCTGACTTGAGCTTTATGTTCACTGTTTTTGTTATCAAGTCACATGGAATCCTTGGTAAGTAAGCTTACGACATCCTTTTCTGCTGTATATGTCAATCAAACAAGCATGAACGTGAAATTAAGCAAAAAACTGGGGGGGCCAAGCAGGGGTCAGACAAAAATTTATGGGGCCATGGCCCACCCAGGGCCCCCTTAAAACCGCCTCTGGTCATTAGCAGACGCCGTGTTGTTGATTAAAGATCTTTGTTTTTCCAGGCGACTCCGAAAGCCTGATTTACAAGTACCACTACGGTAAGACGCTTTCTTCAGTTCATGTTGCATACCAATTAACTAATTTAAATATTATTCTATTTGAAAACGCCTTGAAGCTTTTTTTCCATTCTCGTCAAAAAACAGATAAGATCGCGTGCAGGATGAAGGTGTTTTCGGGGTAAACTATTTGTCAGAAATGTTATTTCAAGTCAGAAAGGTAGATATTTTTTGAAGAGCTATCACTCAACTGTACGCATGCAATTTCTAACAATGTAGTTTGGTCACGAACTACTCAGTAGGCCGACTCAATAGCAGTGCACCTTAACTGAGACGATTGTGTTCAGCAATCCTTTTGAACTGGGATACGTTATGGGGTTTTCGAGCAAAGGCCAAATCACTTTAAATAGGTCAATCACTTTTGTAAAAAAACGCCATGCCTCCTTCTGCTTGTCCATTTTAATATTATCAGTGATTAGGACTGCATGTGCTTAGTTCATCCACATATCGGCTAACTCTTTAATAATAAGATTCGCAACACAAAAATACTCTCTTTTCAGTTTTCAACTTCGTGTCACATTGCGAAAACCTTGAACCGTGTTGCTTTACTAGAGAAGAAACGTAAATAAAAACACAAATTCTGAAAAATAACGGCACATATTAATCGCCAGTGTAGAGACAAAATTTTTACAAAAGATTATAGCAATCGCAGAAAAACTTGAAACTGCAAAAGAAAGTCTAAAATGGCTTGGTTTGCTTTGCATTTAGTCATCGGCTTGATTTGCATTGTATTTAGACATCAGCTTGGTTTTCTTTGTATTTAGTCAATTTGCAGGAGCCCGTGTGTAGAAGATCATCAGTATTTTGTCTTGTCGCAGTCTGTGTTGTTCCTTTCAGATTTCAATGCAATGCTTCTCGACCTGTCCGGAGTTCACTACAGCGAAGAAGACAATCCCAACACCCAGGAAAAAGTAATGACTAATTTGGCCTCATGTGCAAGCTACTCTACCTGGGTTCGACAAGAATGGCAAAACTTCTACGAACGCCGCTTGAACGACGGCATTGTTCGTTTGGTGACGTTGATGCCAGATGAACAAGAGCTGATCGGCGATGCTGTGGACGTTATGTTCAATCACAAGAACGTGTGAGTTTTCTGAGCTGCTGGGATTAAATATTAGTGTGATCTCATTTCACCGTTTCTGCTTTCAGTACAGCGTTGTGCTTACCTTTTGAAATGGAATTTCTTCGTGAAGAACGTGGTAACAGTGGGAGTAAAAATAGAAAAATGAATTGCAATAGACTGGCAGTTCAAAATGTGTCCCACTGAAATGAAAATGTTAGTAAACAAGCGTGTAGATCTTCGTGCTTCAGAATGCCAAAAACAGCAAGTGCTGTTAGATTTTGCATGCAATTTGAACTGTGCCTGATGTATGCATTGTGGAAAAGGTAACTCTACATTTTGCTTTAACTATCCTTGGACAGAAGTGTTGGTCTTCAGGGTGGGTGTTGTATGTCAAAATGCACAAGCATAACACTCATGCAAGCAAAACCCATACTGCTATAAAATTATTGATAAACATGAAGAAGAAATGGAGTCGAGCATGGGCGTCGGAAAGCAAGTGCCAGGTGGGGTTTGGATCCATTCCACCAAATGAAACAAATGATTTTAAAATATGATATTTTCCTATAAATTTTTGGTTTTTTTTAGTGGACAAAGTTTTTTTGAGCTGGTAAAATGAAATTTCACCGCTGTCGACTCCCCTAGCTGGAAAAATTATTTTGGTTACCGCCTACAAAAATACCCTATTGGGCCCTCTCCCTGGAAAAAAATCCCTCCGACGCCCATGGCATCGAGTCTCTTCAGTGCTGATGGACACTCGACCCCTGTCTTGAGATGTTTCTTAATTTTTTTCAAAGACTGTGTAGTTATTTATTTGTTGAACTAAGTTTGTTCGAGAAAAGGTAACCGTAGTATTTCAAAGTTAAATGGAACGTGGTAGTTTGCGACTGGCCCTGCCGAGTTGCCTCAAGACTGGTCCTTGTTTTATTTATACACAAAATAAGGTGGCCATCCTGCTTTATGCTGTTGTGAAGCAACTAATTTAGAGACTACTGATAACCTTTGCAAGTTGTATTTGTCATTCAGGAATTTCTTGCATAAGCATTGGGAATGGGACATATTAACGCAAGGATGGCCAACCCAGGCCCGTAGCCACGGGGGGCATTCGGGGACAGTGCCTTCCCAAATTTCTTTTGTGCCCCCCAAATTTCCTTGTTCCCAGAAAAATGTCTTTTAAAAATAGGATAAAAACAAAAATCGTGCCCCCTTAAAAACTATTTTGCCCCTCCAAACTTTAAAACCTGGCTACGGGCCTGGGCCAACCTACAGCTTCATGCACCAAATTCAATGCATTGCATCTCTACGATAGTAATAAAGTAAGATAACATAATAAACATTTTCAAAAAATTTATCGATTTTTTTTCGTGCAACTGAGTTACCTGTTATGAGTTCATCTTCTTTCACTCCCCATTCTCACTGATTCTCGCATTTTATCATGACGTTGCAATTTGTCGTGGTGTCACTATGGGGTGCCTTCCAGGTATACGTCATCAACGAGCGGCGTTTGCAATAGTCGTAAATTGCTCATCGCAACTTCATAAATGTGAAGCCACCAGCGTGAATGTGGCGAGTTTTCGTGGGCTATACGCAATACGAAAGTATGCAGTGTGGACCGGCTTAAACTTGCTTAGTGAAATGATGAATACTTGGTAATATTTGTGCAGCTGTATGATGCCAGGCTCCAAATATTGAAAAACAAGTGAAATCAAAACAAACTCAGAACTCTCATTTCAAAGAGAAAGTAAAATTGAAGTTTATTCGGTGCTTTACCAGATATTCCATTTATATCAAACAATATTACCTGGTAAAGCACTAATGATGCGAAATAATATCATTACAAGAAATAGCCGATTGTATGTGGCATCGGTACACGCGTTAAAAAAATTGGCATGTGGTGTGGAAAAGGTTGGCCACTCCGAATTAACGCTTCATTTCTCATGACATTTCGGATAAAGTTGAGCATGCAAATTGCTGTTTAAATCTTACGTTTTCGCGCAGAAAATTTGCTTCAATTCAATAGAAACTTGCTTGCAGACTTAGTCCTGCAAACCAGTGGTGGCCACGGATCAGCAGTACCTGCGTCGACTCCGGCAGGATTCTGCGTTTTTCTTTCTGACCCGGATCCGGAGTCAAAATTTTGTGAAAAACCGGATCCGGAGTCACTTTTCAATTTCGGCAGTAGCAGTAGTCTGTGTGGTCATTTCTTATGTAAAAATATGGGTAAATGTCGGTTGGATCGATGATTGTAGCAGGAGTCTGAACAGGAGCCGGATTCTCAAATTAAAAAAATTTCCGGACCCGGATTCAAAAACTTTTTGGAACAGGAGCGGAGTCGGAGTCTGAAAAAGTGACTCCGGCCACGTCTGCTGTAACCTGGTTGTTAGTTTTTCCTGTTTTGGTTTGTTGCGTAAATAAATTGTATTGTTTCTTGTGCAGTTTGTAAAGAAGGTGTGTGCACTGATCATGCCTTTACTTTTCAAACTCAGGAGAGAGTATATTGGACATGATGTTATTGCTGTGGATCTGGCTTTACAAAGAGCTGCTCCGCTTGAGATTGGCGAATACTATGGCAAGTACAACGTTGTTGTCGAGCAGACGTTGGAAGGTGCTCAGAACCTCGTTCTCTACCGCAATGAACAGGTTGTTATTTGACTTTGCCATTGCTTTGCAGTGTTAGAACGTTTTAGCGAAATCTATTGAATAAAAAATATAAAGCAACTTTCCTGCAGTTTATTGAAACTAAAAAACGCTGCATGAAGCATATGTTTTCCCGCAAAAAATTTATAAATCTAGTTTTGCTAAGCTTGCCTTAAAAGGGGATTATTATTTTTTGAGTTAATTGTCTTAAAAATTTTTGCAACATATTGTCACTTTAGGTTATGAATTATGTATTACACATTGTCAAAGAAAAGCAGTCGTTTTCCCTGATTGTGGATATATATATTTAATGTCAGGAATATAGATGATCAATCGTTTAACGACTCATATTTTCCACTTAATGTGGAGGTCATTTGCCACTCAATCCTTAAAATGGTGTTGCCTCAACAGAAGATGATCGATGAAGTTATTGCTTCATGTTCTTGTGAAGCAAACATTTCGTCACTAGTTTTTGTTGTATGGTTTTGTCATGAAATCCTCATGAAACGCTTGTTGACAGAAAAAGAAATTCCATGACTACAGTTTACGCCTTGCCCAACCAAAATCTTCATAGTTGAAGAATTAAAAATGCTCGAAGTGGTATGAATATATTTTGTGTTTTTTTATCTTTTCGTGCCAGATACTCCGGAGTCTAGAAGCCAGTACCTCTTTTAGTATTTATCGGTTGAGCCGTAGAACGTAGTCGTTATGTTCGGCGCCGCTGTCGAAGATATCCATTTTTCGAGCTTAGTTTCATGGTTGTGAAATTTTTAACAGCCAATCAGCTACCATCAACATGGCATATAGCACTGGTTCAGCCTAAAGCAAATAACTTGAAACCCACAATGTCTGACTGAAAAAAATGATACAAGCAAAAACCAGTAACTTTACCATTGTTTAAATGCAGTTGCGTCAAGCTGTAAGCACAAGGAAGGAACCTTTAGCTGCATGCAAAATATAGCAGTTTCTCATGAAAGTGATCGAATATTACGATTGGCACACTAAAAACTTTTTGAAAAGGTCGAGAAGAATGTTTCGGTTATTACAAAGTAATAACGACATTTTCTACACTGTGCCTGCACAAAAACGGGAATGAGTTAGGGTGCTGTTTCACAGAGGTGACTGTTACATTAACAGTTCTTTCTTGACAAGACAGTTAGTTAGTCTCGTGTGGTTACGACAAATCTCATCGCTTCCATATTATCCTTACATGGTGTGCTTAACACAGCTATGCACAACGCGCGGGCCGCATGCGGCCTAGTGGAATGTTTTGTGCCGCCCAGTAAGTTTTTCATTATTGTGTATGTGCAATAAAATGACAACCTGTCTTTATTTTGATAATCTTAAATTCGACTTTTCAATGTAATGGTCTTTAGTGCCCAGTGGCGCAACGACGGGTTCGCAATTCCCCGGGCGCCGAATTACTGCGTGGAGGGTTCAAAATTCCCAACAATGTCACAGTTACTTTCTTCAAAACATTAGCTGCTGAAAGACCTTAGGTTCGAACATGATGGCGCCAAACCTGCTTCTTTCCCCGGCGCATTCTAACCTCGTTACGCCCCTGTTAGTGCCTGTTTAGTGTTTACCATATACTCGTATCACGCACTGGTAGATTTCCCTGTGTCTACTGACACATCGGTGCAAAACTGATTTCTAGTTTTATGTTTTCCACTCATGTGTTTCTCTGCACTAACGTGATTTCTAACTATAGCCTTGTTGTCTCATTAGCATTAAACTTGCCTATAGCATCACAGTTTGGAAGTGATCAAAAGTAGAGTACCATACTGTCGTTATCGTTGCAGTTGGTATTCAAATGCTCTCAGTATCTTTATACTAAATTTTAGTTTGCTCAAATGAATGTAAGTTATTCAACGTTCCACCCTCATAAAGATAGTGACAATTGTTAGCTCAGTAACGCATGTCCGTTGGACATAGCTGGCTTAACACTATCTTTACTATAAACTCATGCAGCTTTTCAGCACCATTTTCAACTGCAGTGACGGTGGGTTTGATCGAACCACAGGTAGTCGGTTATCTAGTTTCAGAGGTTAGAGTAGCTTCTGCTCAGCCATAGATAAGGATTACTGTAGATTGTGAGTAAGAAGCGAAATTTAATAAAAACGCACTCACCTTTGTGGAAAGTATTTAGAACAAAGTAGTCTACTCCAGCGGTATCACAAGATGAATTTATTTGTATTTCGCAATTCAAAGCGTTCTCTGGATCGATATTTAGTACAAAGCAAGACTCATTTGTTATGGGTGTTAAGTATTGCAGTTCATTTTCAGGCTTCTTGTCCAACCATGCAAGGGAACATGATGGTAACAAGTTTGTCCAACGAGGATCATTTGTCCGGTTGGTTCTTTGATGGCAGTGAACCTTTGAAACTACGCGTTCGGGTCCATCCCATACGCCAATTGTTCGCAAGTAAGGCCACCAGTCATACGACTTTGTATGTAGAGTTTGTGAGAGACTGAAACCCATAAGCGTACAGCATGGAGATGCAGCGGATAGGGTCGCATCCCCAACGCTGGAAAATTGACCATTATTAGGGCATTAATTTTCAAAATTTGGGCAAATTTTGCAGCTACATTCACATTTAAGTGACGAGTGTCTGTTTTGCAATCAGCAGCAAAAGCTCTGCTGAGACTATTTTGCCATTTTTGCCTCTGATGGCAAAACAGGCAATGTGAATTGGAATCATTTGGTAATTCCAACAGCCTTCATTAAACTCGGGCCACTTACTAAACTTCATTAACGCTTTGGGTAAAATTAGAAACATTTGGGTAAATTACGGGCATTTGAATACGATTCAAAAGCTTCAATTAAATCCGGGAAATTAAGAAAAACTTCCTTCAAATATGGGTGTAATTAAAAACTTTTGCATACATTTGGATCCATTAGCCAAATCAAATTTGCGAAATTTGCAACAGCATCAATAAATTGTAGGCAACTTCAAACAGTCTTATTCAAAGTTGGGCTATATAGAATAGCTCTACTGAAATTTGTATACATCTAGAGGTGTCTGGGTTAACTATAAGAGTTTTATTCAGATTTGGATAAAATAAGAAATAGTTGGGTAAATTTTAACAACCTCAATAATGTGTGAGCAAATTAGAACAACTTTATTCAAATTTGGGTGAATTTGGAAATATTTCCATAAACTGGAAAAACTGGGGTAGATTCCAACAGACCTATTCAAATTTGGGCAACTTCAAACAGATTCTTTCAAATTTGGGTAATAGTAATACACAAACGTTTCATTGAAGTTTGGATGCTATTGGAAACATTTGGGTAAATTTTAAAAACCTGAATCAAATTTGGGTAATTGAAACAACCTCATTCAAATATGGGTAGAGTTAGAAAGGTTTTTGAAATTAGGAACATGTAGTGGTAGCTGGTAACCCACATTCCAAGTAACCCTAAATTTTGTCAACAACAAACTGTTGATCCTGTAAAGTGTTTTTGAGCTATAAATGTAGCTGTAAATGATGTGAGCTGATGTTGTGAAGTTTTCGTGTTTGCGGAGTATGTGAAGTACAGTGAAATTTGTGAAGTTACCGATACTGTGAAGTCTTCAATGCTCCATTGGTTACTCTTATGCTGTCACGGGCAGCAGTAGGCCTACCTAAAAGCAGCTGTGAATTTATTTTTTTTGCAGTAATGTAGCTTTGATTCAATGCTGTGAAGTTGCATTCTCGTACACCTATGCTGAAATCTGTTTCAATGAGAATTTGCGCGCTCTATGTGAGAAATGTAACCTGGCCATTCCCTAATGGTTTATACCAACTTTTTTGTAGGTGGTTTTTGAAGATCTCTACTGGTTTGACAATGACGTGTATACAGTTGTGATTATAAACGGTTTGCAACACCTTATGAACCTGAGTTGCAATTCAATGGTATTGCTCTTCACTGATGCTGTTTATACGCCAACAGCTGTGTAGTTTTCTTTCATGAAGAAGCCTTTATCCTTTATGTTGACTGTGAGATGAAACTATAGGTCTTTACAACAAAATGCAACGTTTATTGTGTTCCTCATAAAAATGTTATCAAAGGGGTTGAATTTGAAAAGAAAACGTGTTCTTTTCAAAATATTTTTTGACTATTTTTTAGCATTATCTGGATCATAAACAGAACCATAGCCAAAAAACCTTCAACAGGGAGGCTTAACGTTTGTGCAGTGGGCTTGACATTGAAAGTTTGATAAAAACTCCACTGATTTATAGTGTTTCATATTTCAATTTGGGGGACTTGATACTTTGTTTGGGACCTAAGCCCACAATATTCGTTCTTCTGCCAAAGTCACACGAGCGTGTAGTCGATCTAGGTTATTTTGAGGAAGCAAATTGTTATAAACAAATTTCGCTGGGGAACTGTTAATTGGGAGAATTCTTGTTGATGCTAAAGAGCCAGAAAACGTGGAGTATATATCAGATTTCTCAAAATGTCACAACAATGTGAATGTGCTTATTTTCATGAAAATTCAGTTATCAGTTTCCATGTTCAAATTTTGAATGTCTGCTTTGCACTGATTAAAATTTCGAAGCCTTCCGTGTGATGTTAGAGGAGTAAAACTAAAAATAGGCCTGCAAATATTATAATCGCTTGATGATTTTGAAACCATGGAAGCGACAAAACAATGAAAGCAATTTCAGTTGAACATCACAAAGACAACATAGGTGTTGACTGGCATGCCCAGTTGATAATAACTTCTGCCAAGGATGCGATATTGACCAAGGCTGTCTCACAAATTTGATATGAATGCTTTTTAAATGCTTATAGAATCAAGTTCAATTATAGCTTGTCTTGATGTTTGGTGGAACAAACATAATCTGTTTTTGTTTACAATTACACTAAAACAAGAGTCGGCAACCTACAGCCCGCGGGCTAGATCCGGCCCGCCAAGCAAAATCTTTCGGGCAGCAGCCCCTTTACCAAATTGTAGTCACTGTATGGCCCTCCTAATGGTGTTATATTTATTGAATCTGCGCTCCTTTTAACTTCTTGTATTGAATACTTACGAATAACTGCTTATGAGAAACCGCACTGTGCTATAAATGTATTGTGTATATCGCATTTTGGGCTTTCGTTATGAACTGTGAAAATCAGGAGTTAATCTGATTAAAATTCCACAAATTCCCAAGATTTAGCAACAGCAAAGGGAATGGAATTGTTGGTGGAAAATTAGTACGGCTCGCCATACCTTGCAAAGTTTGTTTTGGCCCGCGGCCGCAACTCGGGAAAAGTTGCCGACCCCTGCACTAAAAGAAAATGCTAAGAGAATGGGAAGAAATTTGCATTTTTACCAAATAAGCAATGAGAATTGCGGTGTAAGATTCACAAGCACGCTTCATTGGAATTTAGAAAGTAATAATTGCAGTTTTTGGTATCACTTTGCGAAGACTAAAAAATTTGTTTGGAGTCCCTTAATTACCCAAATCATAGAAATTGTTTTTCGCATGAACGTATATTGTTGCAGATACGTCTGACCCGGACAGAAGAGCAGATGTGTTACGAAAAGCACTTTCTCTTTCATTTGTGTTAAAACCAACTTCACGGTCCAACTTGAAAGATGAACTTCCTGGTCATATGAGTAAGTTTTAGCAGCTAGACCACAGGTATCAAATCTAAATTGCTCCGAGGGCCAAATTAAAGCTTATAAAGTAACCCGAGGGTTGCATTATGACGCTGACGCAACATTAGTGATACGTGAATCTTACTAGAGCCCTTTAACACTCGCGCCGGCCACCATGATGGTTGCAGGCCATAACTCGTCAGCCACTAGAGCTAGAGAGCTGTTCAGAACCTCCACGGATTCGGGAAGTCTTGCACAGTGCTGTGCAAAAGTACCACTATCGATAAATTGACATAAATGGAAATACTTTATCATATACTGTAAAAACGTCCTTATCATCTACCAAACTGCAACGTTTCAAAGCAAATGCTATTGTTTAAACTTGAAATGGCTTTATTTAAGTCAGTGTTGTTTTTTATAAGCCCGTAACCAGCTTGTACTTTGTTAGTAGCCCCCTAAAAATGGGCAAAATACAGGCTATTTAGGCATATTTAGGCAAAAACGAGCTCAGATAAAAACTTTTTAAGTTAAGAATGGTACACAGAGCGACAAGTATCTTTCAGGTTAGGCGTCAAAAAACTGATGTACATCAATTAAGCACCGTCTGTGCACACTGCACAAGTAACAAAAATCAGCACGCATTGACCCAGGAAGACCCGGGTTGATACTGATGCTCAAGAAACAAGTAGAGCTTCCAAGTACATCAACTATAGTTCAATTGTAAAAGTATGGCATTGATACTGATCACAAGAGAAGTGGAAGAGCCTTAAAACCACCAGTAGGGATGGACATGTTACTCAAACGATGGCAGTGCCATCTCCATTGATCTATCTAGCAAAAAAAAATTCGAAAAGAACTTCTTCAGTCAGGTGTAAATATTAGTCATTCAACTGTCTCACATCGATTGAACTTGAGTTTTCGCCAGAAAGCGTGCAAACCAGCCCGAAAACCTCTGCTTATCCCCCTAATGATAAAGAAGCGTCTCAACTTTGCCAAAGCTCACCCTGGCTAAACATCAGAAAATTGGTGCAAGCTGCTGTTTTCAGACAAATCTTCAGTGCAACAGTTTCCTCTCCACATCCAAACATGCTTGGCAACCTCGTGGAAAACGGATCCACACTTTTCGTACAGTGAAACACCCCTTATTCAGATGGTTTGGAGGGATATGGCAACTGCTGGTACTACGGTTGTTCACATTTTGACTCCAGGAATGACCATAAATGCTGCAAAATATAACAAAATGTTAAAGGAAAAGTTACAATTTTATATGTCTGTTCATTAATGTAACATTTTGATGCATGATGCGGTCCCTTGTGACAAGAGTAAGGTTGTTAAGAATTTCTTGGGGGAAAAATATTCGATTGATGGACACGGAAAGTGACCATATTTAAATCCCATTGAAAATTTGTAGACGCTGGTAAAGAAAAGGGGTCCGGTAAAACAGCTAACAAGCCAAAAATCGTTTGTGACCGCTATGAAAGAATTATGGACAATAGGAAACCACTTACATATATTGCAAGAAGTTTGTAGACAATATGCCTTACTTAATTGAAGCGCTGTTGAGGAGCTATTGTGGACACATAAAATACTAATTACCTTACAAAACTGTTTTATTTAGTTGTTCATGTTTTATTCTTTCACGTTTCATTCAATCATCAGTGTTTAATTCCAACAACTTAAGTAAAATATGAGTGAAATTACAAAAATGTGTAATTTAAACAAGTGGTCTTAAACGTTTGCATGGCACTGTAGTTTAGATTTTTAAAAATAAGAAATTTTGGGTTTGAGTTCTTTTGTGGATGATGTCGTAATTGGGGTATAGGTTATTGCATTTTTGACCGAGTTCACATGGCCTTAGGCGCCAATCCAACAAGCTATTCTTTGGCTCAGGTTTTTTGGAAACTAGGCTATCATCTGAGTCTTTAGGTTTTCTAGCGTTTCTGCATCGGTTTTCTAGCGTTTCTGCATCCAAAATTATGTCTCAGAACCCCAAATTTTGGCAAAAATAAAAAAATTGCAAGAAAAGTATGATTTGCCCTATCAAGGCAAATTTCGGTCAGCCAGAACTCAGCAGCAAATTGAGCTAGAGCGCTGTTCAAACCGTCTAAATTATCGGAAAGTCATGGAGTTTAGTACACGAAAAGCGGAAGTGCTAAATAGCCTTATAATAAATACTACGGCCAAAGCAAACGATACAACTGACATCTTGCAAACGTTTCGATAACAACTGTTATCGAAACGTTTGCAAGATGTCAGTTGTATCGTT
>Ga0210059_1007209_pt1 | contig 17708 bp, 6 predicted proteins | sample Ectturendosymbi2_FD_188042 | JGI IMG/M metagenome (GOLD analysis project Ga0210059, IMG submission 188042) | Ecteinascidia turbinata endosymbiont from Florida, USA - Sample 2 (SPAdes) (version 2) | ecosystem: Host-associated > Tunicates > Ascidians > Unclassified | place: Key West, Florida... | reverse complement strand
CCGTTTGAGCCATTGAACAGCTCTCTAGCGCAATCGGCGGAGGAGCTAGGGCGTTGGTAAGGCAACCGAAAATTGCTGTTTTTTAGGCCGAAATCAAAGTACAAATATACCGTAGGCCGGCTCTATACGTGTTAACTGAAACAGTATATACAATTAAAAACTTAATCATACAAAAAAGACCAAAGAAGCTAAAATGGTTATCAGGTTTGAAGTTTTAAAAAATGTAAAATTAAATTTTCTGAAGTTCATGCAGAAACGCATAACTTCCACAATGACCTGGATTTACTAAAACTGTGTGTTGTTAATAGCTCCTAAGCTGCAAGACTAAAGGATGCAAAAGTTGCAAACAGGATATATGATTTATTAACATAATAAAACGCAAACTGTATTCTGAATACAGTAGGGATGAAACAAGATCAAAATTTTCATTTCCAGCTACAAATTAAGAACAATCTGACCAGAATCAATTTTAATTATTTTTATGCTCTCATTCTCAGCTAAAGCAGTAACAGATTGTGTCCAATAAAAAATCTGGCTGTTATGTGGAAAATTTGGAGATGACAGGTCAGTTGTTTTATAATCATGAAACTGACTGCAGAATTATTTACAAGTCATCCAGTGACTTGTTGTATTTCTTTGTATTTCAGCTGGCCTCCTTCAGTGTGGCTAATGTGAAAAAATAAGCAAACAACTTGTTTTGAATTATACCAGGATAGTAAAGCCAGCTTATATCTGAGGATATCACATTTGTGTCTTTCAGAATTATCAAAATTTCGTTACAAAATCTATGTAAGTGCTATGTGTATTCAATACCTGGCACTCTCATCTTTAAAGATTTTACAGTTTTCGAAGGTATATATTGCAAATCAGTGCACAATAAGCTGCCATGCATTATCAAGGTTTTGGAATCATCACTTTGGTCAGGAACTGGAGTCCCATCAATTATTACAAAACCAAATAAAGTAGGTTAATGTAGAGCAGAGTAATGCAATACACCTTACATTCTGGGAAAATGGACATTGCAAAGAATATGAAAAATTGATTGGCTTTATTAACAAAATCTGGACAAGTTTAGCAGGCAAGATAGGGAAAGTTACCAGGTGTAGTTTGCCTATGCATACTTCAAATTAATTTTGCTAGATATGTTACATTAAAACTATCCTTTCTATTTTGTGTATATAGATTCTATTTGAATAAGGACTGAGGATGCGTAATTTTACGTGAAATCGATTTCCTATTAAAAATTTGCCGATCCATTCCTTGCTTACACCCATCGTGGAAAGTACATACTTAAAACTATCCTGTTAACCATTATGTTACATTACCACAAGTGATCTAACAAGAAAAACTTTATATGTAGTAAACTAAGAAGAAATTTATAGTCTATTGCAGGGGTGCATATTGCAAAACCCAAGTTGCAAAGAGCCGCAACATAAAAATCTAAAAACACAAATTTATTTGCAATCTACACTTCTATGACATCACAAATCCTTTTGGAACTACTTGCAAGATTAATACTGTATGGCACGCTACCTACCACAGTACCATTTTACAATCTTTCTACACTTTGCAATAGAAATAAAAAAAACAAATATATAATTTTTCGGAAAGCTCAAAGAGTCATATACAAAGGTTTGAAGAGCCGCCACGTGGCTTGTGAGCCATAATTTAGCCACCCTTGGTCTATTGGAATAAACTCATTTCTGGTTAGACCAGAAGACATCCTAATTTCTAGCCAGAATTCCAGCACATGCTTAAATCGGCAGGGTCTATTTTGTTGTCAGTGGCAAAAGTACGGTACTGCTGGAGCTATTTTGCCATTGGCTGAATTGGTCACGTGACATGGAAAATATGCTTGGATTAGCATATTGTCAATTGTCATGTGTACTAAAACCCTAAACCTAAACAAACCTTAATCCAAAACCTTCACCCAAAATATGAAGCCATGTCTGGTTTTCCAAACTTTTTAAATAAGTACATAAGAAGTGCTCCCATCAAAAGTGTCACCTCTACTAGCACAGCCGAACCAACAATGGTGAGAAACGAACTGACGATCATTCACACAACATGAATAAACACTTTACCTCAACTAGGTTCACCATACTGTTAGTGTCAGAAACACAGTTTCATTTGTGGACAAGTTGAATATGGTTTGAATGGCAAAATAGTCCCAGCATAGCTCTTGCCGCTGGCAGCAAAATAGACATTACCTATAGCATAAGCTGCAAAACTGGTCACCACAAAACTAAGTGCTTAAAGGAAGTGACTTTAAGCAGCTGAGCACAGAATTTCTAGATGTTAGTGGTAGTGCAGTAGTATTGCATTCAAGTCAAGGTGAATATAATTTTGAGCTGTACGTTAATAATGTCTCCATGTAACTTGGGTATTTCAAATGTCATGCTCAAGCTTAATTAACTGCTTTGCAATTTACATTAAATTCTTGACATTTTGCAACGGTTTCTTTTATTGATAGCACGGTTGATTGGTTTAAGTCATTTGAATTAAATAAAGCAATAACAATCATGATTTAAATTAAGCAGCAAAAATAAAAAATCCTGTCGTTTTGTAGAGCTTTGTGTAATGTCTATGGCACATTTAATTAGTATTCTGATAGGTTTTCACATAGCCTATACAATTTTAGTGTAGAAGGCAAAGAGTTCTTATGACCAGGCTTGCGGAGCCGGAGGTTATTGGGTGGAGTCGGATTCCTAACAACACTGGGAGTTGGAGTCAGTTTTTTTTGTCTGACTCTGGATGTCCAATTGGATAATTTTTTACATCACACTCCTAAATTAGGAATTCAAGTTGAAATGGTACAATTTCTTTTGAAACTTTTGTTGAAACAGAGATTTGTTTCTGTGCACCACAAATTTCATTCCCTTCACAGTTAAGGAATGGGAGTTGGAAATTTGGAAAGGTCGGAGTCGTGTATTTTACCTCCGACTGCACAACCCTGCTTAAGATGACACAAGTTAAAACCACTTGAAGTTTTATCAATCATAGTAACTGTGAGGTCACAGATTCTTTGTCATTTAACTGCAAAAATGTCATGTGGACTGAAATCGCTAACCCATGCACATTCAGAAGTCACAATTGTTAGAATGCCATAAGTTTGAAAGTGTAGACCGGTATAAAGTTTGAAGTTGAATTTAAATTCCATCAAATATGAAGGCTGTTGACTATAAACATAGTTATTGAAAATATTTTTGATTCATGAAACAGATATATTATTATTGCGTTTTAACATTTTATGCATGTATGCCATGAGTATCAATGAAAATACTAAACTGGCTATTTCAGTAAATATTTCATTTTGTACACTGGTACTGGTGTCATGAACTTATTTGCATTAAGAGATATTGCATAAGTACAAAAGAGTTTGAATGAAATTTCAGCTATCTAGTCTGGGTTGATTTATTTAAATAATTTCATCAGTGATAAAATAAAAAAAATCACATGCAGTTTTGAAGATTTATGTGATTTGTATGATACATTTAATTAGTATTCTGGTTGGTTTCAGTTATTATTAAAGAAGGCAAAGACTTCCTATGACAATGCAAGTTATAAAAGTAATTAAAGTTTTATCCATCATAGCAACTGTGAGGTCATAAATTCTATGTCAATTAACTGCAAAAATGATATGTAGGCTGAAACCACTAACATATGCAGACTCAGTACTGTCAGAATGCCCAAGTTTGAAAATGTAAGCTGGCATAAAGCAGGTGTGTAGCCAGGTTTTGAGGGCAAAATAAACTGTTAGGGGAGCAAGATTTTTGTTTTTACTACAGTATATATTTACAACAAACTTTTATGGGCACAAGTAAATTTAGGGAAACTGCCCCTGAATGCTCCCATGGCTACAGACAGGCCTGGCATAAAGTAAAAGTTACATCAAAGTTCCAGCAAATTTATATAGGCTGTTGACTGTAGAAATATTAGTTTTAGAATATATTTTTGATTCAGATTCAGAATAACACATATGTTATAGGTTTTTACCATTTTATGCATGTAAGTTATACTTTTGTAGAAGCTGAACAAGTGAAAGCTGCGTTACAACTTCCAATTTTAACAGTAGAGTTTGCACCAAAAAGGCTGGCAAGCTTGTATTTTTGTACAAGCTTCCTAACAGGCCATAAGTATTAATGAAATTGATGGACTAATAGTTTTGAGTCATTTCAATAAATATTTCATTTTGTACACTAGTACCGATGTTATGAACTGATTTGCTTTAAACGTGATGTGTAAGTGCAAAGTATGTTTGAATGAAAGTTCAGCTGAATTCTAGTTGCTGCACTAGAAGAAACAAAGCACAAAAAAGTTATATTAAAACAAACTCTTAAAATTAAAAATAACTACTTGTTAGGTGGCCAACCTCTACATATTAAATTCAAAAAATCTGATTTAAATAAAAGAAATCCGATTTGTTTGATTTTTATTAACCCTGATAGATGAGTTCATTGCGCCAGGTTTACTCTCCTAGAAAGCAAATGTTGGGACACCAAAAAAACACAGGTTTATCTAATCAGATGACCCATAAATTAGCTGAGATTGACCAAGTTCCATAATGAAAAATTGTTCCAATGGCAATATGTGCTGTTGTGGTCCGATGTACATGTTCTAGGATGAATAACCAAATTGTTTAGAGGTTCATTTGCCAGGGCACACATGGCTATAATGTTTTAAGTGTCAGTGGACTGCAAGGTTCCAGACCAAGTAGAAAAGAAAAAGCCAATTAAAAAGAAATACTCTTCAGGTTGCCATAAACCTTTCTTGATCTATATTGCTGCAAAACACAGTGAAGCAATCGTGACATACACATTATGGAACTCTTGTCAATCTCAGCTAATATATGGGGTACCTGACTAGATAACCTCTGTGCAGCAAAACACAGTGAAGCAATTAGAGCTGTAAATCACAGTGAAGCAATCATTTCACAGTCATAATTCATTACACTACCATGGCTTGTGGAAAATATATGCTGAAAGCAAAGGGTTTTAACTCTTACTGAATGATGACAAACAGGGTTCTAACAAAATGTAAAAATAATAAACAAAAACATGTGACAGACTTAGTTAACTAACACACAAAACGTTTGTATATAGAAATACATTACCCTTGTAGCCTGATTGCTGGATAATATAGTAGCAATCCTTTTAGCAGCATCATTCTTCTCAGCCACATTTAAAACTTTATATGTTGACATTCCAAAAGGTGTACTATTAAACACAGAAGTCTTTTTGGCAACATACGAAAATAATGAAAACTTATAACTAAACCACACCATAATGCTTGGCTCTTATGCCTGTAGCTTATCACTGACGGCAATTATATGCAATAAAGAACAAAGTAAACAATCAATCAAGACTTAAACATGGTGAATGATAGAATATCAATTCAAACATATTAATTCATTGTTTAATCCTATTAGAACACTAAACAGTGATGTACAGCTAAGTATGACCATAGCATTCTTGTCACAACAGCAATGTTCAAGATTGCCTTGCCTTAAATTGCCAAGTAAAAACAAAAGTGTTTTTTTTATTTAAAAATTATTACCATTTTGCTAACACAAAAAACACTTTAAGAAGTGTCTATTTTGTCTCACCAGGCAAAAGCACTGTTTGAGTTGTTTTGCCTTTAGCTGAATATGATTGGACTACTAGGTAGCTAGCAACCATGTGATTCACTGTATGGTTAGGTTTAGTCACTACAAACAGAAAGCATGTTTATACTTCCTTCATATAATAGTTGATTGAACATACAATTGTAGAGTGATCTTGGCGATGATCTTTCTTTGCACTATGCTTGAGTTTATGGTGTACTTTTCTTAGGGTTTCAGTTACAGTTTTATAATTTTCAGTTCAGATTTTTTTTGTTTAGGCTTTCAGTTTTAAGGTTTTAGCTTTAAACTTCCAGGTTTGAGGTTTTTGCTGCAAATGAAGCTTTGGCCTATGGCTCATTTAATGAAAACAAGAAGCCATTTTGCCAGCATTGAAACCAACAATTGTCCATGCATAACAGACTGAACCATTAAAGACATCGTGGTCATCTAAGCAGGTCATGCATTCTGAACTTGTCATGTGACCATTTCAACCAATCATGTTCAGCTAAAGGCAAAATAGCTCCAGCAGTGGTTTTGCCACATGCAGCAAAACAGACACTGCAATACTTTTAAAACTATGTTTCTCTTGATCAGTAATGACTAATGCTGCAAATTCCCTCCAGATCAGTGGTTCTTAATGGGGTTCCCAGGATTGCCAAAGTGTTTTCTTATAATCCTCAGATGCACAAACAACACCTACCCCTTTGACTTATAACATTTAATGGAGATGAGGGTCCCCAAGCCAATATCTTTAGGAATAAGGATACTGGGAGTTGGAAAGGTTAAGAACCAATGCTCTAGATCAGTGGTTCTTAACCGGGGTGGCATGTCTCCCCAGTGGGCATCAATGAATTTCCAGGGTGGGGGCAAGCACTTATGCACTCTACAACATGGCAACTCTAATAAAAAAATTTACCAACACATATACTTGCTTTTACAACTTGAAACAAAGCACAATTACTTAACATTTTGAGAGCTGGTCTACGATATATTCGTACTTGGATTTCGGCCTAAAAACAGAAATTTTCGGTTGCCTTACCAACGCCATAGCTCCTCACCAATTGCGCTAGAGAGCTGTTCAAGAGCTCAAACGGATTGGCCAGTCTAGTAAGATTGCACTCGAAAAAAAAATTTTTGCCTAGGGGTGTGGGTTTTTTGTGAGTGACGTCATAAGTAAAGTAGTTTTAGGGTCATTTTGAGTCATGTTGCCTGGCCTAGGGCCTAACTGCTAGGCCAAAGTGTTTCGCTAAGGTTTTCATTGGAAACTAGACTCGAGTCCGAGTCTTTTGAGCCTTTCATCGACTTTCTAGCGTTTCTGGTTCAAAAGTTATGATCTAAAATAAACAAATTAATTGATTAACTAATTAGCTAATTAGTCAAATATTTTTACTAACTTACATCACAACTTTTGAACCCGAAACCCCAGCAGGTCATCCAAAGTATCAAAAGACTCGGATTGTAGCCTAGTTTCCAGTAAAAACTTCAGCGAAATTCTACCACCTAACGGTTGGCTCCCAGGGCCAAGGTGGCCTAAAAGTCCTCCACTTATGACGTCACTCACAAAAAACCCGCACCCCCAAGCAAAAAATTTTTTTCGAGTGTAATCTACTAGACTGACTGATCCGCTTGAGCCATTGAACAGCTCTCTAGCGCAATCGGCGGAGGAGATAGGGCGTTGGTAAGGCAACCGAAAACTGCTGTTTTTTTTGTGAAAATCGCTAAAACCACCCAGGTGCCAAAGAGTTAAGGGGTGTGTGGCAAACAAAGGTTAACATCTTTGCTTTTGGCATTTGAATATATCGTACTTTAGAATTACACATTAAGCCACTAATTTTGTGCCACAATGCAACTTCACAACTTGCCAGCAAATTTTGCTAGAGAGCTGTTGAAACACTGAAAAGACTTGGCAAGGCCTTAAGTCTGCAATGAAAAAATTTTGTTTTTTGTGAGTGACATCATAAGTGAGGTACGTTTTTGGCCATTTTGGCTCGTGTTACCTGGCCTAGGGCCCAACTGCTAGATGGTAGTATTTCACTCAAGTTTTTATTGGAAAATAGGCTAGAATTTTAATTTTTTGAGTCTTTGATCGGCTTTCTAATGTTCCAGGTTCAAAAGTTATGATCTAAAAACAATAAATTAATGAAAAACCTAATTAGGGTGTTAATAAATTATTTTGTTTTCTTTAGGCCATAAATTTTGAACCCGAAGCCTCAGCAAGTCATTCAAAGTCTCAAAAGACTTGATTGTAGCCTAGTTTCCAATAAAAACTTGAGCAAAATACTTCCATCTAGTAGTTTGGGCCCAGGGCCAGATGAAGTGCTCCTGGGCCAAATCCGACCAGCTAAGCCATTTCATCCAGCCTGCGAAAACATTTTGTCAATAGTGATCAAACAATGTATTTACGAAAAATCTGCTGATTTGGTAGGATGTGATACATCTAAAAAAAACACATTACATAAGATTGTCCAGCCCTCGAACTGTTATGTAATAGCGTGTGTGGCCCTTAGACAACAAAGTTTGGAGACCTCTGCTCTAGACGTTTAGCATATATGAGATTTGATGCTACATATGGCAACTTAACATGTTCATTATTATCAGATCTGTGAAAGGCATTGGATGCTGTCTATCAAAAAGAATCCCTTCACAGCCAAGAACCAGGCACTACGATCTTATCAGAGTATATGTTTCACCTACAATGCAGGCATCATCAACTCTTATGCATTGCATACTGTTAACCATAAAAGTTCTCAAAATGTTTGATTTCAGCTGTATCATAAAAGAATTTTAATGAACCTAATCTGTAATTACTATGTACATATTTGAGAATGTTTCATGCTGCTGATATCAGAACAAGTTAGGAATTTTGTCAAGATCAATCCCACGATAATTTATACAACTTCAACAATTTTCATGTGTCATTCCTTTTGGCAGTTATCTTCAGCCACACCACGCACACGTTAAAATTGTTTGAGACATCTTAACCTAAAAATTAACCCTATTATTGAAGGCCAAACCATCCTCTGAAATAAATTCTTTTGTTTTGTAGTTATATCGAAATAGATGTGGAATTATGCAGACCTAAGTATGTTGAATGATTGTTTGGTGCTATGGTAGGACATGGTAATTTTTGGAGTACCAAAATTGAATACATTTGCCACTGTTACCGCATGGTTTTGGTGGGAAATTCAAATCCCAAAACGTAGATACTGCTAGGCATTTTCCAGCTAAGGCAAAAACAATAAACCTGGCAAATGTTTTGTTGCCTAAATTTAGTATAAACAATTGCCATCATTTCCAAAACATTTTAGGCTACATACCACTGAAACAAGCTTGGGCCTACTTGAGTTGCTTTTTTTGAGACATAAAAGTACCCAAGTCTGGCTTAAGCAATTAAACTTCATCAACATGCCTAAATACTTTCTAAAGCATCTGTAACCTCTCTATTAGGATCAGGGTTGAAAAAAAAAAGTTTTTTCAAAAAAGCCCAACCCACCTAGGTTATTTTATTTTTTTTTTAGTTCTTGAAAAAGGAACAAGTTTTTATTCTTTTTTTAAAGAAAACAGAAAAACCCCATTGTGAATAGTTTTTACTCCATCATGCAATTTCACTATTTTGAAAATTACATAATGAAAACTTGTTATACCTATTATGGCATTCAAAATTAAGGATAAAGAAATGTACCCCATCTTTCTTTTCACAATGTGTTGTTGGTCAGTTCATTTACTAAGTGTAACACTGGGCAAGCATGCACGCAGCAAAAAGAGAAAAACGACTCCCACACAAACTCTACAGTTTCACGTCAAGTTTATATGCATGCCCTGCTAGTTCAGCATCTACAGAGTATATTTTTTTAATATATGATTTGGTATGGTCCAAAATTAGAAAAAGTTTGGATGCAGAGAGAGAAGGCAGAAAAATTGGTTAAAATATACTCACTATTAGTAGTATACTGATTGTGCAGAGCTGAAGAACATAACCATTAGAATTTACTCAAACTGTTCGATTTATTCTTTTTTTTCAAGTCCTTTAAATTTCATTGCTGTTCGTTTTGTTTGATTAAAAAAAAATTACAGTTAACTGTACAAGCAAATGTCCTGCTTACTTTATTTTTTACTTATTCAAAGGAAAAGTAAAGAGTGGGTTTTATTGTTTATTAGTTGGCTTTAAAAAAAACCGTGTGGGTTTGTTTGGATTGTTTTTTATGCAACAAACCTATTTAGGATGTACTACACTTAAAAGCACTAGTGTTTCTATATGCTTTCAAGGAATCAGTCGACTGCCATCTGCTTTCGTCTTTTTGCGATGATTCAAACTTGCACATATCTTTATTCAAGTATGTTCTTTCCACGATGGGTGTAAGCAAAGAATCGATCAGCAAATTTTTAATAGGAAATCGATTTCCTATTAAAAATTTGCTGATCGATTCTTTGCTTACACCCATCGTGGAAAGTACATAGGATGTACTATTAAGAAATGCTGCATTACCCATTTATGGCAGTATACAATAAGGCAGTGTCTATTTTGCTGCCAAGATGGCAGCAGCAAAAGGCTTGGTAAAAAGGAAGTAAATACAACTAAAGATAAACCTACAACCAAACCCTAACCATAACTGTAGCCCTAAGCTAACCCTAATCCTAACCTAACCTATCCCTAACCCCTATCCCTAACACTAAGCTAACCCAATGCTAAGCTAACACTAACCTAACACTGAGTTAACCTTTTAGAACCCTAATTCTAAACTAACCCTAATCCTAACCTAACAACACTAATCCCTAAAGGTAACACCAAAGTGGAGCCTGGAAAAAACCAAAGAAAAAAAGAAAATCAAAATCGGCAAGGCGAGAGTCAAACCGCCAACCATTGGCATAGCAGCCGTAACACCTCACCTAACCAGATTACACCATGAGCAAGACAGCGTGTTCCTGACAAAGTGACCTTTTTCTTTTGTATTGCATCATGCCACGAGACTGAATGTTCAACTTCAACTGGCAGCACAATAGCTCCAGCCAATCTGTTGCCACCAGCATGATCTTGGCAGTAAATTAGCCACTACCATATAATTAACTTACGAAATAGAAGAAAACAATCGTACAAGTAATACTAAACGAATAGCCACTTCATACCTCAAGAAATGATTGTCTGTAAATTCAAAAATTGAGATATTAGTTTACTATTTAATAATTTCTCTAAAGCAATGATAATTTAAGCCATGTTTTGGTTATGTAAAACTAATACATTACATTAAGGCAGGGTCAGGCGACATCCTACCTCAGTACCTGTCATCTTTTTTGTAAACTACAAATGAAAAAACTACTGTATCTTTTCCTTGAACTCACTGACACTGGTGACTGGACAGACAGTATCACAACATGATCATTAAGATTTTCACATCAGGTGAAAACGCGTGACCACAACTTTTCCCTGTTTCATCGTAAAAATATGCAATTTCCCTAAAGAATCCCTAGATTCCACATAACCTCAAATTAATCCACGACGGCTGCTGAAACTCCCAACCAAAGGACAAATTCCCCAGAAGTGGGAGCCCTGCTTGGTCTGCAAAATTCGCGCGTGAAATATCATAACACGCTTCAGTGATTGCTCGTGTAAATAAGGTCCGACTACCAGTGTTTCCGGTTTGGATGTTTTGAAGCCAAATTTAGAATTTTTTTATTTTTGAGGTAGTGTTCTACAGTCTGCACGATAGGTGTAACCAAAGAATCGATCAGCAATTAATTGCTAACCACCATAGCGGAGAGTACTTACTTGAATACAGAAATGTGCAAGGTTTGAAATGTGCAAGAGCACAGTCGTCAAATTCCTCGTAAGCAAACAGAAAAGCTAGAACTTTTAACTGTATTTCATATTCAGTCCTGCGAAACAAGTACAAAAATTTGTTAGTGTAGCGCATGTTGACATGTGTTTTGAAACGAATATACGAATGAATGAATGCACAATACCATACCACAATATAAAAATACAACAAAAGCAAGAAAGAATCACATGTACAGAGAAAAAAAACAGAAATACGGCGAAAATGAAATTAAAAAAAACAACAAAAAAACACAACAGAAATCAACATGACACAGATGATGGTGGGCAAGCAATGGGTGAAGAGTTGATACATGTACAGATGAGCAGGCGTGAAGCAAGCGCACAGGTGAAGGAAGCGAGCAGCAATACGGTTTATGAGGCAGAGAGCAATGCATTTTAACACAACATTTCATTACAAAAACAAGTAGCAAGGGCAGAAAATAATGTGAATGAACGCACATGATTATTAATAGTGTACAATTAATACTGAATTATATAACTAAATTACTCAGCAGTGACTGGTTTACTCAACTGAGGCTCTAGGAAGGTCAGCCTTTTAGTTTTGCAAATTTTAGCAATGAATGTGATCATTGTAACTAACCAAAGTTTGTGTTTGTTTCTTTGCTTGTTTTCAACTGTCCACATGTGAATGTAAGTTTATCTTACAATTTTAAAGGACTGAGGATACTTTGCAAATGCGAAACTAGTTTCCCTGTTAACAAACTGTGACTTATTGACTTGCTGCCATCTTCTTATCTTTGTGGCCTGTAAAACTATGAAAAATAAATATGCTTGCAAGCTTTGATCGTCACAGAAGAATCAAAGCAGAAAGCAGGCAGATTCTTTAAGCTTGCCACCTGGCTAAAGTTTGTTTATTGTAATCAGTAATGTATGACGAATGATGAGTAGCCTATTGAGCAAATAAGTAAGGCAAAGTGGCTGCAGAACCATCGATGGACCTCTAATTTGGAACCTTATTTGATCATCTCCTGTAATAGTAATGTGACAGTAATAGGTGATGAGAATGCAGTAGTAGGCTTGGTAGAAACATACTAAACGTAAAAGGTAAACCTAACCTTAACCATGGGCGTCGGAAGAATTTTTTTCCAGGGGAGGACACTAGAGGAATGTAGGGGGGCTAAAAGTTGGGAAATTTGTTTTTCTCCCTGGAAACGGAGAAAACAACTTTTTTTGCTGAGATTAAAAAAAATATAGGTGGGCCAAAGCCCCTCTTCTGACCCCCATGACCCTAACCACAGCCTTATGTGGCAGTCCACTTCTAAAAGAAGAGAACCACTACACATTTAGGACAATTCTGAGAGAGCACTGGTTAGTGGAAGTGTCCATGGCACGCCCAAGTTAACAATTAAGAAACTCAGACCTGCCAGTTTCGCTCGACGCCGCTCAGTTTATCACAACAAAATTGTATTCACTTGTGGTTTTAGTAATATAACGTTAAGCACTGCGATATGCATCACAACAGGGGTTTATATCAACAATCGTCAAATAAAGCAAGTAACATGAGTTACTGCAAACATCAGGGGTTAACAACAGGAGTTAAATATGAATTTGATTCTTTCATGGAGGAGAGAGATAAGCCCAAATTGTCAGTAGCATCATAGCCACAAAATCGTAACTTTCTTTTAGGTAATCTAATCCATTGATAGGTCATTTTGAACTAAGCCAGTTTGGTAAAGCCCACTACTGGTTTAGGTGTTGCTAATGGAATACCCACGAGTTCAACTGATGATGAACCTAGTGATTCCGCTCTTTATATAAACGCGAGGTTCGACACAAAGGTCATGTGACAAATCTTGAACAGTACACAGTGCAATAGCAACGTTGGTGGTCAATCACAATTTGTCAAAATTTCAAATCAGTATTTGATTGCAATATTTGTATGCATTTTCGTTATCAATTCTATTTTCAATTTGAAATTATTTTTCAATGTAATAGTTTCTACATCCTTTTAAGTTATTCTTTTGAAAGGTGACTCATAATTATATGCGAAGTACAAATACATGGAATAGACACGCCCAACAATTTTTTAGAGAGTTAGTACCTTTAGTCATTGTTTTAATGTTCGGCTTCGTTTGGCTTGGCGCAAATTCGTCAGTAAACTTCTGAGTTGCTTTCTTCAGTTATTGAAGTCTTCTTTCGTTTTAATTTCAGGATCATAAGATGTTCTATGTTGAGGAGCAAAGATGAACTCAACACTTAATCCCGATGCTGACCTCATGCTAACACTAACCCCTAAATCTAAACCCTAAATCAACCTCCTAAATCTAATCCCTAAATCTAATCCCTAAATCTAACCCCTAAACTTAACACCTATACCTAATCCCTGTACCTAACCCCTACGCCTAACCCCTACATCAAACCCCTAAATTTAACCCGTGCACCTAAAGTAGAAAAGTTTTGAAAAAAGAAAATAAAAACTGGTGTAGTGAATGTGATTTGAAACTTGCAACTACCAAAACGAAAGTCACCAAAGTGAGAGGCGAACTGAAAACCGTTGACATACCGGACTTAAGACATATCTGTTACGCTACCAGGATCGATGACACCAATCAAGTGACACACTAGCTGTTTTATGCAAACTGCGTCATGCCAGGCAGGATGGTCGAATAAGGTTTGAAATAAGAAGATCCATGGGTGGTTCCGTAGCCACTTCCAATGAGTAATGAATCATGGCAAATGGATGAAAGCAGAACCAAGCAGGACATTCATTAAACAGCTTGCCACAAGGCTAAAGCTCGTCTTGTATTGAGAAGAGATTTTTTGGGCAGTGCCTAATTGATGAAAGGGAAACATAGCAGGGTTGCCAGGTTGGCATTTTTAATGCCAAAGCTTATTCAGATATATCACAACTCTATTCATATATGCCCCTTTCGCAGATCTACCAACAACATATAAAAGAAAAGCAGTGGCTACGGGTACGCCTGTAGATCGATCTTGACATTTGAAACCTAATATGCCACATGTAACGTGATAGTAATGTATGGGGAGAGTGCAGTTAGGCTTGGTAGAAACATAAATGTAAAAGGTAAACCTAACCATAACCGTAGCTTTAACACTAACCCTAATGCTACCACTAATGCTAACCCTAACTCCTAAACCTAAAGTTTGGAAAGTTTTGAAAAAAGTAAAGAAAAAGTAGTCCCATGAACTAAGTAAGACATGCAACCACTGGTACCAAAACAAATATTGTCAAGGTGAGAGCCGAACCGAAAACCTTTGGCACAGCAGACCTTAAACGTATCCACTACACTATGACATCGGTGCTGCTCGAGTGGCAAACCCAGCATTTTATTTGAATTGCGTCATGCGAGGCATATCTGTAGCCACTATCAAAAAGAAAAGTAGGATAAGTGTAACCAAAGAGTGATTGACATTGAGAAGCCTTCATTCAATCCCCTTGTCTTCACAACAAGTGGAGGGATGACACTGGAATGCACCAAGCTTAACAAAAGACTGTCTGAAAAAATAGCTGAAAGAAGCAGGGAGCCATATGCATCTGTCCTGACATACATAGAACAAAGCTCAGATTTGCACTGCACTTCTGAGGAACACCATTGCTGCAATATCGTGAGGCTTATGAGGCAAACGGAACAATGTTCACTTCCAGAATCTCACAGACATTGACTTCAGTCTAATTCTTAGGCCCACAATTCTATAATGCTCAATTATGGTGCCAGTGTCATGATGCCAATATTAGTTGTGCAGTAAGTGGATATATGTCATAAGTAGGGCAACCAAAGGTCAATGAAGTCAAAATTTTTCTGCCTTTTTGTGTATGAAACGTCCACAAACCAAATTTCATGCTGATATCATGAGCCACTCCAAAGTTACTAGGTCAAAAATAGTCAAATTTATGATTAGGTCAAAATTTCCTTGCAGCAGAGTTTTTTCTCGTCATTATTTTGTTAAAGTTACAACCGCAGATTTTGATATGTTTTTGCAAGTTTAGTTGCAATTCCAAAATAGTAATGTTTTTTTGCGACGTCTGACGTAATAATGTTGTTTAACCCACTATTAGATGATTGAATATTAAGTAGATTAGGCATAGCAATGCAAGAAATGTGGTCTTCTAGTACTTTGTTTGGCAAATGCTCAATCCATTATGCATAACATATACAGTGTTTTAACTTTTTATGATATTCTCAGATATGCCTCTGCTATATTTATTAAAGTACTTATCAACATGTCATGCCTAAGGTGCAACACCAAACTCTTTAAAAGTTCAAAGTATACTGCATGAATATGTTTCTGAGTTTACCTCAACATCTCAGGGTGAATTATTTTGCAAATTCTGTGACTGCTTAGTAAAAAGTTACAAAAGGTTTATAGTGGAAGTAGCACATTGCAATGGTGCAAGGCATCAACAAGGTTCATTTCATGAAACTGAAAGTAGCCAGACATCTTTAAAACATGCTATAGCAGATATGCATATAGGATACTTATTGTTTCATTTCAAGTTTCAACAGAACAAACCTATTGGTTTGTTTTCTGATACTGTATATGAATATGCTTTGAATTCCACATTTCGATTAAAAACGCAGAAAATCGGTAGGTTAAAATTTGTAAATTGTCAAGTCAAAATTTTAAGTTTTTAGGTCAAAAAATTGGTTGTCCTAGTCATGTGTAAGTCATGACAGTTTGAATAAAATAATATCTTTTCTAGAACTAAATACTGTACTCATCAACTAACTTCATTTTGTTTTTCATATATATACCTGACACTTACTGGATTATTGTTTACTGCTGAACTTTTTTTATAATCTGTTTTTACCTCTGCTTATTCAACCTTGTTTGGTGTTGCTATGTGCCTGGTGGTACATGCACGCAACTGTGGTACGTGATTATGGTCTGTGTGTAATTGTATTACATCTTCATGATTTTTATGCATAAACGTTGTTTTTGCCCTTGCTTTTATTCTGAAATGTTGTGTTTATTGCATTGCTCTCTGCCTCCTTAACCTTATTATTACTTCTTTCATCTATGTGCATGATTCACCTGCTCATCTGTACATGCCTCAACTCTTCAGCCATTGCTTGCCCAACATCACCTGTGTTATGTAAATGATTTATACTAATAATAATAGTGTTTTATTACGGACTCGTCCATGTCAAAGACGCAATCATCGACACAAGAGCGTTGGATCCACCGTCTCTTGTCCATTTTTTTGTTTTCAATGCCAAATTTTAAAAATTTGACCTTTGTCAAAGTGGTGTGGCATGGGAAAATGCTGTTTGGCATGTACATCATAGTTTGGCATATTTTGGCCTTCTTTAGTTATGTTGGCAGAATAAACATATTGTTTGGCATTTTTGAAAAACTTGTCTCTATTCAGCTTAAATTTTGAGAATATTTTCTGCCTGTTCAGCATTCATTGATGTTATTGGGCATGTTTTGAGGAGCAGTATGGCGTATTTGGTCCATCTGGACCTGGGAAGCTGAATGTTTTTCCGTGGGTTTTCTGTAACTGAATTTTGTAATAGATGCTTGTGAAATTGTGACAAATATCAGATGCTTGTGTGCCAGATTGAAAGTCACAAGGTGACACAAAAAGAACGGTCATCACCAAAAATCGAACAACTTCCAAAATTTTATTTAGATTGACACAAAATTTCAGCTACATTAGGTCAAGCCTGTGTAGCAGACATCTCTAAAGTTTCAAGTCTGTACTACGAAAACTCTTTGTTTTACTGGCGCTCAAAAAATGTGCTCCAAATGAGCTCCCTGGCGGTTCAGGCACATTTGGATCCAGCAGGCAAAGTTCTTGATGACCCTCCTGCATTCGTCCCTTGGGATCGCTCTTATTGCTGCCTTCAGGTCAGGGATAATCTGTGTGTTGTTGCCATACACCCTGTCTTTAAGATATCCCCACAGATAAAAATCTGGGGGGTTCAAGTTTGGTGAATGCGGCGACCACTGCAGGTCACACCTGCGGCTGATCAATCGATCAGGGAAACGCTGCTGTAGCCATGCCAATGCCTTGTTTGAGGGGTGGGGGTGGCACCATCCTGCTGGAACCACTGGAGGACCCTGACGACTCCTCTCCGTCGACCAAGCACTGTTCAGAACTTGCCAAGCACCTGGACATATCGCTCGGTGTTGATTGTCACAGACTGCTCATTGCCGTCCTGGAACCAGAATGGTCCAATGATTCCATGTTTGGAGATGGCAACCCACGCAGTGCACTTCACAGAGTGTAATGGCCTTTGCAGACAGTGCTCAGGGGGTGTGCTACCCCAGAAGATGTTGTTCTTAGAGTTCACGTGACCTGACAAC
>Ga0210059_1007207_pt1 | contig 17710 bp, 13 predicted proteins | sample Ectturendosymbi2_FD_188042 | JGI IMG/M metagenome (GOLD analysis project Ga0210059, IMG submission 188042) | Ecteinascidia turbinata endosymbiont from Florida, USA - Sample 2 (SPAdes) (version 2) | ecosystem: Host-associated > Tunicates > Ascidians > Unclassified | place: Key West, Florida... | reverse complement strand
TAACAAAGGAAAATTTGTTGATTTGGCAGAAACATTTCCTGAAACAATCACATTTTGTAAGATGTCCGGCCCTCGGACTGTTGAGTAACAGCTTATGTGGCCCTCGGACTGTTGAGTAACAGCTTATGTGGCCCTCGAACAAAAAAGTTTGGAGACCCCTGCTCTAAGACGATCGAAGTCAATTCACAGTTTACTATGCCCCAGTGGCGTAGCGAGGCTAAGTGTTGCCCGGTGCCAACCGTCGAAGTGCTGCTCTTTCCACCCATCAAATTTGCTTACAAGAGTTTAAAAGGAAAAAAGATCATGTTTCGTGCCAAGTGAAGATATAAGGAATATTAAAATCATCTTGAACATCACAATCAATCACTCACAAACTGATATGGGCTTTGTTTTTCATTCTCGATTGTGTGTCATACTTTTCCTGCTTGTTCGCATGGGCGTGGAAAGGGGGTGACAACGTCCCCTGGATTTTGAAAATTGATATTTTACTATTAACTTTTTAGTAGAGAAATGCTTTTCTCTTAGTTTCGGAATGGGCAAAATGAATTTTTACCACTTTTTCCCCCCTGGAAGAATCCTTTTGTCAACCCCTGGAAAAATTCACCATTGGCCTCCCGATGGAAAAATCCTTCCGACACCTCATTATCAGTGCGTTTATTGCTCACAATGATTACAGTGCCTTACGTTCGACGGTATGTGCACTGAACAACTTTATTCGCTGCTGCCATTACCAAATTGTCCAACGGTTATGGCTAAAGTCGCTTTTATTAAAATCCTTCACAACCATCATAATTAAACATACGCTTTGCCCTTGCGTAAGTTTTCAGACTAAGGTTCATCGCCTCTAATTTATCAAAATGAGAGCAATACCTTGTCTAAGTTCATCTTGTTGAAATAACTCTTTGTATGACTGCAAATTTTAAGTGTAGCATTGATCAAAGAGTCAAACCTTCAAAGAAACTTAGTGGAAGTCTACGATTTGAGCCCTGAATTACGCACGCAAACACTTCAACTGCAAGTATAATCTCGTTTCAAAAACGTAATTTTACGACACCGCGTACTTCAGACAGAATATCATTGGTTCTATTGAAACTGAGCAACTTTACCTATGCAGGGTTTTTGCTTTACCGGCCATAATTTGATGTTGTTTTTATCCCAACGAATGACTAGGCTATAGCTTGTGGCACTTATTTATTGAAAATCTCCAATTGAATATGAAATAATAGCATGCGACGTGCCAAGAAATGTTTGTCGCCAATGCCGATAGGTGTAAGATGATGTAATGATGTGCCCTTGCCTGGCGGCGTTGCTCATGCTAAGGATCTAAAGATAAAAAGCAGGATTAAGATAGCTTTGATAGACCAGTAATGTTTCCGAGCTTGCGGTCGAATGCCATCTCTGTCCTTGGTTCAAATTACTTTGGACTGGGATCAGGGACAAGGCCTTGACTGGAGTGGAAAGTGCTTCGACTGGGGGCAATTTCCACCAAGTAAGTGTGTTAAAAAAACTAGACGTAAAGAAAAACACAGGGGTAGTTTTGCACCCTGGATTTGACTCAGGCTTTTGAGCATATATTTTATCAAATTACTCACCCCACAACCACATTCACTTGGGCAGGCTACAAGTCTAGGGATTTTAATCACAAAAATTGAAAAGTTGAAACTATTTTTAAAAATTCAATTTTATGCAATAAGATATGCCGCCCCCCATAGTGTTTTTCCCGGAGACCCCAGGACCAACTTGCCACGCCATTGATGTGTCCCTATACGCTGTGACACCGACAGAATTAAATCAGTTCCTTATTCAAGGTGCAGCAAACATCTCACTACGATGCTAGTCCAAGAATGAAGCCAAGAGGCAGGACGGTAAAATTTAACGATCACTAGTGACGTAATATGCGTGAAACAGAAGCAACCAAAATCACGGGCAAACAGGCCTGCAAGATGCGGGAAAAGTTCTACAGGGATCATTCATACTTCTTTTCTGTCTCTGAAATGAGTCGTCATTTCAATGTTTGACAAGACGCTTCATTTATAATTCGAAAAGTTTTAAAGTTTGGAAAGAAAAGTCATTTTAAAGTTTGAAAAGTTTCAGTTGAAAGAAAAGACAGAACGTTAGCCTGTTGGAACAACAAAGCTGTCTTAAAACTTAAAGCTAACAATTCATTTTGCGAAAACGCAATTGCCGTCTGCTTTGCAGTGAAAGAAATGCCCTGAAAGCGGTTTCGTCATATCTTTCAAGAATATTTAACACAATAACCAGTTTACGCCAGATGAGTTTGCACAACAATAGTTTCTTTCTTTGTTTCTTTTCAGTGTTGACTAACTACAACTTTTATGTAAAAAATTTGCGTGGACATCAAAAACTCTGTTCTTTTAAAATGTTGTGTTGAATAAAAGACATGCTGTTGCAATTCTCTAATTTTTCTTGTGCTTGCAAAAAGTCTACCGGCACTCTACCTTAGTTCTTTTCATTTGAATCGGTATAAAGCAGAATAGACAACTGAAAGGTTCTTAATTTTGGCTGGAATTTGTTTCAACGAAGAGTGAATGAGTTCTTTCGGTAAGCTGGCTAATGCTTGTATTAGTCACCAGTAGCGCAATTAGAAATTTCCAAAGGGCAAAAGCTTTGTGTCAAAGCAAAACAAACGCACTGAGAGTTTTGAAACGCCTTCTCCATTTCGTTGTTGTATGTGCCATTGTTTTGTGATGCCCTCAGACATATCACTGTTGGCTGTATTCCACAGTTCTGACGCCTGTTGTTGACCCTGTCAAGCGTCACTGCGTCAGAGAAATTAAAATCAATGGCCGTGTTTGTCCAAGCCTAGTTGTTTCTCTAGTTCTGTTGTTATTTCGATAAGGAAAGGACGATGATAAGAGCCTGGGTTCAGGAAACGTACCTTTCTAGGTGCAACGTTTATACAATTATTTGATTAATCAAGCTGAGTTGGTGAGGAGAGCATATGTCGCCAGCAAACAAAATGTCGCATGAAATGCAGGTTGAGCTTTGTGTTAGAATTTATAAGTTGTCGCTCAGTAAAAACCAAAGACGATATGAGCTATTCACAGCCTTTGCGTGATGTAATAAACGTTACATGGAAACGTTATAATTTTGTCAGTAAGGTAATAAAGTAATGGAAACTCTAATAACAGTGTCGCTCAAACTGCTACGAAAAGGAGACTTTCAGCAATCTACTGAAAATGCGAAATAGATTTTCCTTATATGCTACAAACGTTTTTGTTCACGAAGCCGTTTTTATGTAATTATGAAATGCGTAAAATACTTGTACGTGGTAAAGGACACAGAAAATATTATGTGGCGAATGTTACTTAAATTCATCATGTATGGAAGATTAAAATATTTTTACACGATTCTATATTGTCATTTAGAAATCCGAGTTCAGTGAGTTAATTCAGGATATACGTAGTTTTTATGCACAACACTGACATGTATAAATTTTCCAAAAAACTTTTTAGAAATTTGAAAACGCAATTAGATCTGAAAGTGCTCTTCATTGCCCACAGCGTAAACGCTAAGTTCTTTTAAGTCGGTAACTGCTGTCAAAATGGTCTCTTAACACAGTGCGGTCCAACTACAGGCCCGCGGGTGGCATGTGGCCCGCCACAGCTTTTTCAATGACCCGCAGAAGCATTCAGGAAAAATCTTCAAATCTGAAATTTGCTGAAAAGCGTGTGAGGTTACATTTGCCTCGCTGAATTCCTTGTGCTTCATTTGCACAAAAACAATAAACAACACCTTCCCTGTGCACCGTTAAGGTTTTTGTTTTATTTGTTTATTTTACGATCAAGTTAGAACGTACGGCCCTCCGCTGGAGCACCGGACCGGACAGCCTCTGTGTTGTTTCGGTGCCCGGCGTTCGTTGTCTTGCAGAGCACGTCTGGCCCGATGTACTCAGCACCGCCAAATAAAGCTGTCCGCTTATCCGCTTAGCACGGCCTTCGCAAAGTGGCCACAGAGTCAGATTTAATTGCCCATCCCTGCGATAGGTGATTTCAATTAGCACAAGCATAATAACACCTTGTGCTAACGGTGTTGTAGACTCTAGCTAGAGAGATTCCCGAAATTAATCAACAAAGATAGATTTCCCAGACTGAAATATTTCGCACCAAAAATGCACTCGATTTTTGGAAAAACATGCATAGTACATCCATGTTTGAGAGTACGTTTTCTAACATGAAGCAAGTCAAATTTAAAAACAGAAAGTGAATGGCATACGAAATACTGGACGATAATCTTCGATTAGCTACAACTAACATTGGTATAGATGTAGGAACGAAAGTGTCGGAGAAGCCTCGACCACAGGCATCCCACTGATAGAGATTTGTAATAATTTACTATTTGATATTGTGTAATAATTTCAATGAGGCACTCACTTCCCTTTCTTAGTTTTCATACTGTGAATCTGCTGTTTTATAAGCTACACCATTTTATTGAAAGTGATCCGCAAGTTGTCACGTTTTTGTAAAATGGCCCGTAGGACAAGAGTAGTTGACCCACGCTGTCTTAATATTTGTTCTGACTGTATGATTCATCATGGGAAGATATAAAAAATGCAGTTTTCAAGTTGCATTATAATCACCATTTTTCGACTGGAAACAATTTGAAGCCCTCCACAGCATTCCAAACATTCCTTTCGTGTGTTAACTATGTTGAACCATAAAACGATTTTGATGGCTTGGCAAACATGCTGCTGTTAGTCTTTAGAAGAAATTACCCTTGCTGCAAGATCTGCGCTGACTTGATTTCGAAACGTTTGTAGAAAAAGTGTGTGATTTGATAAATGAGCTTTGAGAAAAACAGTTAATTTTTCTTGTACGCTTTTCACCCAGCATGACATCAAATACATAACGAATCACGTGTCGCTGGAAATAGATTATGCATCCAACAAGCACAGAAGGCCTACTAGAAGTAAGAAAGAAGAATGAATTTTCTAATTGCGGAAGAAATAATTCTCTAAATAATTGTGGAGATCAAATATTTGCTGTATTGTTGCAGTAAATTTGTGAAAACCATTAGTAAGCATTAGTTTTGGAGATCAGAGATTAGCTGCATTGTTGCTGTGACTTTGTGAGACCCTTAGCAAGAATTTTGTTCATTTGATTGGTAAGAGCATTCAAATCATAGACGAGGTTTTATGTGCTGTATGTTAAAGGGATCTGTCAAAGTGTATGCAAAATGGGGTTGAATCATTCTAACGATTTCAAGCAAAATTTCGTATATACAATTTGGTGCTGTTTTTACCAAACACGCATCCATCTGCATTACTCTGTCATATTTGTAAGCAGTAGCACATAATCTCCAAAGCAATACAAGAGCTGCAGTGTTGTTGCGGATGTTGAAAAAGACTTGAAATAGCCACCGCCAAAACCTGACTGCGACTATACCTCAGAAATATTAAAAAACAAAAATATTGGTCATGTATAACATAATTATACAGTGGCTTTTCAACTTTTTGCAAAACAACCAGATAAATGTTTGAAGCACTCAAATACAATTTGCCCAAAATTAAATGTTTCTAATGTAAAGTTTCTTTTATGAGATTAGTTCTACCTCTCCGCCACCCTTATTACAATAGTTTGGAAACAAAATGCTGAATCACAAAACATTTTAAATTTTCCAGCTGCATAAAGCTTTCAATTCAAGTAAGATTTTGCTAATTTAATGCATGTTGTAGAAAAACAGCAAAATAGTTGCACATTATTTTTCAAATACTCCCTAGAAAAATCAAGGAAAATATTAGCCGCGGTCGGTTGCGCTTTTCCTGAAACCGTAACTCAGATTGTACGACTTTTTTTGAATGTGAAAATTAAGTGTTTAAGAAGCTTAAAAGTACTTAGTAAGAAAACCATGGTTCTACGTTGGGTTTCAGGAAAAGCTTTAAAAGAGAAATTAAAATGTCTCCGAGTTTTTTGAGCAACGCCTAACCCACAGTAGCTTTGTCCAGCCATAGATGCGGCATTGAGAACAAAATAGATATTCCACAAGTTTATGCCAACCTCTTCATTACACTATATCAATGAAATGACGTTGCTGTGAAAGTTGAATTTACGGCAGTAAGAAGCGTGGGTAAGAACTCATATGAACTGGCAGAGTTACGATGGGAAGTTTGTACCAGCAGTCGCCTGTACTCTATACTCTCCATTCTTCCGACAAAAAAGCATGTATATTTTATGACCTTCCATCGAATGGAACACCTGAACCGTTACACGCTTTATGTATTTGCTTAAGAAACCATTTGCTTTGTGATAAGGCCTTCCGCTTGGTCCACTAGACTTCAACCGTATTTGTTTGGTTGTGTACCTCGCAATATTTTGACTGGATGGCAGAAAATGTACCGATTGCGGCATTCGTTGACGAGCTCGCTCTTAGAGTAATTGTGCAGAAATGCTGAAGTTATCTTTAGCAACTCTAACTTTCATTGCCAAAGGTCTATTTGTTGATATTATTAACTGCCGCACTAGACATGGAAATATTGGTGAATATTGGTAAAAAGACGCTAAGGTGTAGAAAAGTAGGCGTACAACCTTGAGCAGGCAACAGCTTTGCTTGACCCTTGGAAGAAAGTCTCCGTGTACAAGAAGACCACAAAACATGTGTTTTGCAAGAGCTTGAGGTGACTAATTCAAGTGGACAGTTAATAAAAGCCGTTGAACGTTAATCAGTGCTTTATTTCAAGCAATCTGCACCATTTCTTCCGTCAGAAAGATAAAACTAAACAGTGGTGCTCAACAGTGTGGCGAGCACACAGCAGAAAAAAACAAGGTACTCTTTCTGACCATTCACCGCTCAACTAGGGTGATTTTGCTTACAGCGTTTAGTAATAGTAATCTTCGTATTCTTCATGTGTTGTATTATGGGAGACAAACCAAATAAGAGAAATTCTATCACATTTATGATGCTTGTCAAATCAACGTCTACAAGAGGCTTCAAAATATTTGTTTGTTCTAGAGCAGTATCTTTCATGTGTTTTTTGATCAATTCATACACTGTACTGTACAATATCTTCAACTTTTTCAACAACTCATTTTTATGCAAGAACTCTACCGCGGTTTGACATGTCTTTGGTGGATGTCCGTCACGGCGAGTAAATAATATTTAAGACAGAAAAGCGACAACAGTTGCGAATGTTTTGCATTGTCATATGGAAATCGTTACTCAACCATTTTTGAAATTTTATCAAAATAGTTTCCTTGCAGCAAGTTATCTGCAAAACTTTGCAGCCAAGCAAGTAATCAATAATGGATAGGAATGTGAAATACAGTAGAATGAACAAAATTTGAAAATGGATAACTGCCCCACGAACAAGGTTAGCTTGCATCAGAATATATATTGCTTTAGTTTGTTTCTGTGACCACTTAATTCTAAAGAATGTACTTTTTCAGAGCAAGTTTGTGACGCAATCACATTTCAGATAAAATGTTGCATGAAAAATAAGCTGTCTACATCTGTTGAAAATAATGGGCTGCGGTTCAAGCACAAGTAAATCATCGGAGCCTTTGGTGGTGGAGGTGAGATTTTTTAGTGTGATTATTTGCAAGTACCATTTCAAAGTTCTCGAAAACATGAGTTCGAAGACTATTTATTATGCTCTATACAGTAGGTTTAAAAATAGTTAGAGTATAAATCGCATTCTCACAAGCTGCGATGACCTCTCGTTAAAATATCTGTACCACAGAGATGTTTGGTTAAATTGAAATCTTGAAAATACTTTTACACAAACGTTCGCGCTACTTTTGCAATAAAATCTATTAGCATTGCAGACTTCGCAGCAGTGAGAGGTGGCGAGAAGGTTACAGCATATTGGGAAAAAATTGCGAAACGTTTTTGCTTAATTTCTTTAATCAGGTATATTTGCTGTTTCAAAAATGACATTTAATTTACTTTCTGCTTAAGAATATGTGGAACATTTTGGGTAAGCGCAGTAACACTCGAAAACCAATGCGCTTTACACTGCATTTTCCTCTGGTAGAAAGACATGATTTTACGGGGAGATTTTTCAAAAAGAAGCTGCATTTGTTTTACTTCTTCATCAAATGCTTTGCTGTTGGTTTGAAACTACAGCATGCTAAAGCGTTGTCCCTTGCAAGTGGGTATGAGCAGGTTTTTTTTCAAGGCGTTTTAGGGACCCGATTCGGGTCCCTAGAATTTCAAATCGGGTCCCTAGAATCAGAGAAAATTATCATCGGGTCCCTACAGTCAGAGAAAATCGGGTCCCTAGCATCAGAGAAATTGGTTCCCTACAGATCCATACCGGGCACCTAACATTTTGCTTAAAAAATACTGGTATAAGTATTGTTAGTTTTTGGTAAATCAAAGCATTGCTTTGCCTGACTGGTTTGTTCAAATACATTATTTTCGTGGTTTGTGGCTGAAATCAACAGACCTTTCAATTCTCGTTTTCTCATTATTTTACCAAGTAAGTTAAAATTTCTAAAGCATTAGGGCCTTTTACTTTAAAAATACAAAAAAACGAAGTTTTAAAAAACATTTTGTTTACCAACAAACACTTTTAAATATGAAAGAAATATATATTCAAGAGAAACTGAAACAATGTTCTAAAGTTTCAACCCAGATGTTTACTGAGACTTGCTTCACATTTCAGGATTTTGTAACGAACTTGCCATTGCGCTTGGGGTCAAGCAAAAGGTTATGAACCACCTCGGTTTGTTTGAGAAGCACAGCACCAGGAAACCTGCCTCATCTGAAACGTGACAGCTTCATGACATCGTATATCTTTCACAAGAGACGGCACACAGATCTGAATTGAGACCTTACAGCGTGCGTCACACTGCCAACATACGTTTACACCAGTGAACATGATCTATTGTCATCGTGAGTGGTCTGGCAATCGTAATAGCTGGGCTTGCTCCCTTAATTGCCTGATCAATACTAAACCTTGACCGCTGCGAGGGGCTCTGAACAATGGACTGCTTTCTAATGGTTTATGATCTGCTGAACACAAACCTTGGTGCAAATGTCTTCTTGGGACGTGCATTTTTGCCGTTTTCCCGAGAGTTAGATTAAAACCTTAGGAGTTTGGTCAAGCTTCAACTATATCTTCACATTTTTTGTTTCACATCCGGCATCCTCCAAACCAGATTTTATGTAGACTACGTAGAGGTAGGCAACATCTAAACGTTTGTAGAGCATGCTGATTGCCGCAACTGATTTCTATTCAACTTGATAAAAGCAAAACTATATAGATCTTGATTTAAAATCAAAAATTCTTTTCAGTAACTATATGCAAATTGAAATATGTTTTTACATTTTTAATCTACTGCGGTGTTCGACTGCGCAGGTCATGTAACCTTCAGGTTTAAGTTGCTGATGTGATAAGTACACAGCTTTCATGTTTCCCCAGCTACAGCGACATTCTATACACAATGCTCGTCACGTCAACAAAAAGCAAGCGCTGGCAGCGTCATCCGGCTTATTTACAATCACAAACGAAAACAATAAGGATCAGGTGTGCCTTGCTCAGTTCACGCTGATTATCGTCTGTAATTAGGAGTGCCAGTCAGAAAATAAGAGGCACAGAAGTTTCTTTGGACGAGAACATTGTTCGCTCAAGATAACATACAGTAGGTAATTTTATATGCACTAACATCGCGGAGTGAGTTCTGGAATGATGTCAATGCTATTTACACGTAAAAACAGTTTCTGCGATAAAGGGTTCAGTCCATAGCAAAAACCTGGTGAGTAATCTACATATTATTTTTTCTCAAAATATTGAAAAGCGTACGGAAGCTGTTGTGTAGTTCTTGTTACTGGAGTTGTGTCGACAGAAGAAAGTCGGTGTTACACTTGAAAACACATACATTTGATTGCTTAATTTCGAATAACACTCAGTTTTGCTTCAGATGATTGAAAACAGGCACATTGTTCTAATAGACAAACGGTCGCCAAAACCTTGCAATAAATAGCATTGATACAAAACTGTGCTGCTGGTTCTCATCGTGTACCTAGATAGACAGTTTCTAATATGCCATCCTAGTTCACTCCGCATTAAATAACGTTTGTCAAAAATGCTTTGACGCATACTTCTCATAATACACCGTAAGAACTTTTTTGCTTTGTTCTCTAGTGCCGAATTCAAAAGTTTCAGTTGAGAGTGTTTTCTCGGCTTAGCATCGAAAGTTTGAAAAAAACAATATTTTAAAATGAAGCAATCTTTATCAAATCCTGGGGTGTGATTAATATTAACATTTACAAAGAGCTGTTGGATGAAAATCGATAAACAGTCAAGCACGTAAATGTGGTGATCGGTCTACTGTAAATTGTCGTCATCGAGCAACACAAAAGATATGTTGAAAATTGCCAAATTTTGATAAATGTTTCTAACAGATCTAAATATCAACAATATTTCCCAACTAGTGAAAGTAAGAGAAGTTTAACATTTATTTCCATCCTTGTCTTCCAAGGCTTTCAAATACAAAAAAACATGTCTTTCTGACAGTAAACAAACTTTAGCCTTGCGGCAAGCTTCTGAGGAATCTGCCTGCTTTCTGCTTTCATTCTTCTGCCACGATTAAATCTTGCAAGCGTATCTATTTTTCATAGTTAAAGGCCACAAAGATGGCGGCAAGTAAATCAGTCACAGTTTATCGACGGGGAAACTAGTTTCGCGTTTTCCAACGCATCATCAGTCTTGTAAATGTAAGACAAATCTTACAGGCTAAATGTTGGCACTTGAAAACAAGTAAAGAAAACACACGAACTGTGATTAGTTGCAACGACATTACTAAAAAATTTTTTCGAAGCTAAAAGGTTGACAAGTCTTTCTGACCATAAAACATCATCCTATGTGAAATCGACCTGATGCAAAATCAATCCATTTGAGCAGTTGGGCTTTTGTTCAAAATGGTGATCGATCACCTACAGTTTCCCGAGGGCCATGCTATTAACATAGCGGGATGAATGCTTCTAAACCTGTTATTTTGAGAAGTAGCGTAATTGTCCGCATACCTGTATTAGGAATCGTTTAAAGTTGTCATAAAAAATTTTCACAGAGAGGAAAAAGAGTTAAAACCCGGTCTAAGCTTTCTTCAATTCTAAAAAATCTGGATTTTCTACCGTTCTTATTCCGCAGAATATTAATTTAGAATAGTTGCTATGTATTCAACTATGATCTAAACATGCAAAATATGATTGCAGACATCTCATGGTTTCACCATATCAATACTGCCATTTTCTAAGACGGTTCTTAAATAATGTGATTTCATCACATTAGCTTTTCATTAGATTGACAGGGGTTTTACAAATGAACCATCTGTGATGCATGAAAACGCAAACGCATTGGGCGACGGCTGTGTTTGCGTAGATGGGAACATCAAATTCACGACGTCACCAAACGGAACAATGCAAAATACGCCCTATAGAAACTAGAAATACCTGAAAGCAGCACAAATATGGTTTGTTCACCGCGTAAACGAGACACGTACAGATCGATTCCACTTTTTCAACCATACTAATAAACCCATTCGCAAATATTCTGATGCCCGTGTTTCGACAGTCCAGGGGTTGTTTGCCGCAGGATTTTCAAAAAAAACTTTCATAGTTTTGGAAATAATTGCGTTATTAAAACCTTAACGTAACGAAATTTCGTGTTGTTTTTTTAAAGAATTTTATTTGTGACTAACAAGATGTTTCCCAGAACATTTTTTTCGTAAAATGATATCGGTGATATTTTGAAATAATTGTGACTTTTTTGGAGCGTACCAATGATACAAAAATGCTTACCAATGGTACACATTTTGACAGGAGACCATAGACGTAAGTTGATATATTATTTCTAAGTAAGACAATATTTCTTGGTCAAAAAATCTCAAGTTTCCTATGCACATATATCATTCCGATATTTAAGGCAAGCGAATGAATAACCTTTAAAAAAACACGTGAAATGCTCATTTGTTTGCGAGATCAGGTAAAAATTAAGTAGTACTTGTCCAAGAGAAAATAATTTTGGGCGCGGTATGTATTTTCAAAGGTAGTTGGCCACCCCTATAGACTTCATTCCAAGATTTAGACTTCATTCCAAGGTCTTATCATACCTGTGAGATCTTACAGCAACCTAATGATTTACTGCAGGGACATTATCACTGTTGGACAACGAGCAACAGCAAACTCATTGTCATTTATCAGTGTTTTCTTATCTAAATCCGATCAGGAAGCGGTAAGTAATAGAGAAAGTGAGAAACCTGTTTACTATATCCCGAACTATGGCATATTGCTACTTTATGGATAGTTCAAGCAAGTTTCATTATACGGACAAACCACAAAATTAGCGGAGAAGTTGTTTACATACTAAACCACGCAGCTATCATTTATTCATGCTTGGCCGTGATCCATTTTTTGAATCACATGATTTTTTCCGGTGTGGTAAGCTATTGTAAAGACTTTCGGTCAGCGAGGCGTCGCATACGCGATGCACCACGAACGAGATGTGCTAAAAACAGCACATATCTATCTACATATGTGGCGCAAAAAGGCAACAATAGAGTTAATCTTGTGGTATCGCTTCATCTCCATTGTTGCTTGTTGCCATAGTGCAGGGTTGGCCAACCACTCAGAGACCAAGAGCCACGCCATACACACGGGCGCACATGAACATCAGCCCATCACTTCCTCACTCACACACATACCTTTGCTCAGTTAGATTATTGTAAATGTCACACACTAACCTGACAGTGAAAGAACTGAACAAGCCATTCATTGTTACGCATTTTATTTAGCGGGACTTCTGGTAATTACGCAAGAGCCGCATGAAACCGGACAAAGAGCCGCTGGTTGACCACCCCTGCCATAGTGTAAAGATATACGCGCTTGCCACTCAGGCCCTCCAATCGCAAACCTATGAAACCAGGAGTTTCTAGTGTTTAATCATACTTTCTGAATTGTTACTACGGCATAGTATTTACATCCTTGTTGTGAAATATTTTCTGGTAAAATGTAGTTTGTGAGCACTTGTGCAAAACTTGCTTTCACATTACATTCGAAAACAAAAATGACAGCATTGATATTCTTTCAGAAAATCAACTTTGAAGGTATCGATTTGTTTCTCTGCAGTGTCAAAGTTTTTCATATATCGGGGCATATTGCTAGATGTTTTTTACAGATTTGTAGTTCTGAATGAATTCTTGATGTTATGCGCTTTTAAGATTGTGGGGGATTATAAATAAGCGTACTGTTTGCACACCTGTGGCATTGTTGAAAATTGAGAATTGCCCCTAAACTATCCTACAGGTGAAGTTTTCATGAAACAAGGTTTAAGGTTTTCACAAAACAAGATGTTATGGTTTGTGGCTTGACTTGTGGTGAACACAAAGGTAGGTCTATGCAGCACGGGAATAATTGTACACACATTTATTTGAACTCCTCCTACATTTTAGCCAAGCAAGCAACACATCAGTGTGAAAAGCTGTCATGAAAATGGAGGACTCTCAGACACGACAAGCTACGATCTGCATCTTCCACAGCCTCGACCGCCGAAAGACAAAAAGGAAGATTTACTGGAAGATAAACTCGAAAGAATGGCAGCAATGGACAAACAAGCTCTAACGGTGCTGTGCTTTAATAAACGTGCGATATTCAGCAAGGTTCATCACAAAACGACGGATCACGTCTTTGGCCTAAACTGCAAAAACCTTTGAAAACAAGTTTAATTTTACTAAATTTTACTGTGCACAAAATCGGTTCAGGGAAAACAATTGCGTGGAACGCGTAACAACGTTTTTTGACATACAAATTTGTCACTCTGCTACGCCCACTGTACAAAGGTGCAACTTTTCAGGCAAACAACAACATGAGGGAAAGTTCGAGTTTGAGTGCATTCACGACTGATCACCTTCTTCCTCCAAAAGTTCAGATATCTCAAACACCAAAGATAGTTTTTAGCCCTCCGGCAGAGCCTTCAAGTAAGTCAACTGAACAAATAAGCGATTGTTATTATGAGATGCTTTTTAACACCTTTCTCTCGCACTGGCCGCGGACACATTTTGTTAACAAGGCATTTGAAATGTATTTGGTCCATGAAAAACATGTGTCTTAGAACAACTTTTCAAAATAATTTTACCAAAATCAATAGTGAATCAAATTATTGCTTTGCACTAAAACACACCGCAGGAGAAATTGCGTTTTAACAGCTTGTTATTTTCATTTTTGTAACATTTACAATTTTACTCTACTCTTTGAAGGTCTTTTGCTTTTGAATGTGTGACTCATTGCTGTTTTCTTATTTTGGACGCTAAGATTTTACTGGCCTTTGGGTGTAACAACTGTAACGACAACATAAAGACAACAGCTTTGCAATGACAACAGCTTTGCATTGTCCATTGAAAGCCAGATAAATTGAACATTTTCAACAAACTTATTCAAAGCCGGCGATCCGCTGTTATAAGTTGAAATGGTTGTTACTAGGACAGCTTAACCTTTGTGCTTGCAGTTGTGTTTTGCAATGGTGCGAGTGGCGGCGAAACTGTTGGTGGTGTGGCGTAGGCGTAGCCAGGGGGGGCAAAGGGGCCATGCCCCCCCACAAATCTTTGGAAAACATAGTCATTTTGTGCTTTGAGAGGCGTTTTTCCAAAAAAATAATGTTATTCGCCTAAAGTCAAACATTTTGGCCTCCACAAAATTTTTGGGCTGGCTACGCCACTGGGGTGTGGTGTTTGGTAAGTTGAAAAATGCTGTAATTGTACTAATATTTCCAATTCATTTTTCAAAAACTTGTTCTGTTTCTGGAAGAATATTGATATTTACATTTGCAAGTTTTTATATGGCAAATCTCAGCATATCACAAAAGCATCAATATTACTGCAAGCAAGCGTCACAAACAAATGCGACTCTGAAAAGGGCTTCAATGAGATCAGTGTTTGGTTAATATCAGATAAACCCTCTAAGTGAGACAAAAATAATACGCCTTACTGCAAAGTTATCAAGAAGCCTAGGTAACATTAAAAATAGAAGCTTGAGTTGTTTCAAACAAACATCAGTGTATATGAAATTGCTATCCACTTCTGGTCGATCGCTAGGCCTATCTGTAAAACCTAAATCGCAGAGTTTCTGTTTTTCAGTAGTTTGCGAGGATAGCCAATGGCAGAAAGAACTGCGTGACCAGTTTCTTAATAAATTTCTTCCATTAATTTCAGCACAAAATAATACAACAATAAATGATTCGCCAAAAGTTTTCCAAGGAACAAGTTGAATCATGTCAATAAATCCAAAAGCGATTTCAAACCATTTCTGTTTCGAACGACACAGCCCACTAGGGCACGAAATGCTTTCAAACACAACTTCAAATACAACAGAAAAGCAAACAGTAGCCCCAGTTTGTGGTTTCAAAAATTATCTTCTTTTTTATAAAAACATCAACCACGAGATGGTTGTGCGATCATTTGTGGCCTGAAAATATATATGATACAGTAAAACAAGCCATTAAGTTTGCAAGTCTTGGAATGTACAGAATGAAAAAAAGAAAAGTGAAATACTGCATGTGTTTTAAACTAATGTAACAAGTAAAATAAAAAGTAGCTATCCACTTCTGTGCCAAAGCGTTCAAAGGAATCGCACTTCAATTGACGAATTGCACATTAATGAATCAGTCATGCAGCGATATGCGTAAAAAATGAGCAACTCTCATGATAAACCCAGAAATGGCGCCAGTTAGTTAAGTGATTTATTTTTTATTATCACTCTGAAGTATGAAATGGAGATCGGTATCATTTCTTTCAGATAAAGCATCTTTGAATACAGCAGCGATCTCAAAAGACGATGTCCAGAAGCAGCTCGATCAATTCGACCAGCAACAAGAACGGTACACAGCACATAAATTAATAAAGTCATTCAATCCTTTGAGATTCAACAAAAATTTCTCTTCCAGAGAAAACGAATTTCGAAAGGAGCATAAACGGAGACAACAAGCATTGCTCCAAGAGAAACTGAGAGAAAGAAGAAAGCGCAAGCAACTTGCTGAAGTTGCTGCAACCGTCAACGGCGAAGCACCGGTAAATATACTGCATCGCGTTTTTCCTTTTCTATATGAAACGAAAAATCTGTTTAACTGGTTGAAATCCTCCAACGAAATTCCCAATTTTTTGTACATTGGCACCATAATCTTAACAAATATTACACACGCATTTGAATTTTTTATAATCTGAGATAAAACTTTCAGGCTTTAAAACACTTCGATTCTAAGCAGTTCCACCATTAGAGTTTTTGCGCAACTGTTAGCAATAACAGCGTGGCTAACAACCCGCAAGTGGCCGCCATGGTTACGGTAAAACCGTCAAAGATCATTTCATTACAACCTTCATTTGTACGTGCAGCGATGAAAACAAATTTCCTAAATATCCATTAATAAAAGTTTCTTTTTTGCGTAAAAGGGGTGCAGATAAAAAAAATCGTCCAATTACCAAATCAAGCTTATTCTGTTTTATATTTAACTGATACTTTGTTCTTTGCTTTACACGTGTCTTCTTTTTTATTATCTAGGAAAGCCTGCTTCGAAACAGTTTTCGGTTGAATGATACAGCATTTTAGTTTTTGTGTTCATTAGTTGGATGGACATCTCATCTCCATTTTAAATAGTTTTTTTATTCAAGCGTCGCAAAACGTAAATACCCAAGATGTGATGATACGCATTGTTCTGCTTTATCTTATGTTTGAATGGCTGGTAGATTCCAGAAATCACGCCCCACGTGACTGATGCTCAAGACAAAGCAAGTAATTGTTCCAAGTGCTGTATGTAACCTGCCAGCCACGTAAAGCTTCCTTCTTTTATAAGCACCACGAATTACCCACTGATTAGTTATGCATCTTCATTTGAATAAAACTCTGTTTTCATGCCAGAAAATTCTTTAAAATCAAGGTAAACAATGTTCTTTCAACAACATAGTTTTTGTGGGAAGCCTTTGGCGATTTATCAAAATCTTCTTCCGATAACAGCTAGCTATATACTGCATCCTGAGCTGCCTTTCTTAAGAGAACAGTTTTTACAAAACAATTGCGAAGATGAATATTTTGCCGCTGCAGCCTTGTTATTTATAATTATAAACTTCTGTATAAATGAGCTGTTCTATAATAGAGCCGAACCGCACAGAATATTGCTGTAGTTACGGGATCATTTCTCATTAAGTCCATCGCGTTGTTGTTTGTAGAGTGTAGATTTAGATACCTGATTCCGTTGAGAGTTTGACGTGGAACTTCTTTGCATCCAAGACGGAGAGGCTTTGCGGTAATGAAGAAAAGAGTTAGTTGCCAGACACTCAGGTGGTTGTCAGAGCAAAGTTAAGTCAAAGCTTCAGTTCCGTGATTAAGTGGTATTTAAAACGGATAACAACTAAATTATTTTATGATCCCGAAACACAAAGTATTTCCGGTTGTATCAGGCTGTGTAGTGGTTGATACTATGGATAGCAGTATAGCAAACAGTCAACAAAACAAATGTTTTCCACAGACGAAAAGATTCTGAGGTAGATGAAGAGTTTTGTCAGAAACGTCACTTTTGATGTAATTTGAATATTGAAATGACTTGATTAATCAAAAATGGGTAAAGTAAACTTGCTCATGCGGTGCCTCGTACATCGGGCAAACGCAACGCAATTTAATAAATCGTATAGAAGAGCATCGAACGTCACTAAGCTCTGCAGTATGCAGACACTTGCAAGCCAACCCAGATCATCGGGTTGACTTTCAC
>Ga0210059_1007206_pt1 | contig 17711 bp, 13 predicted proteins | sample Ectturendosymbi2_FD_188042 | JGI IMG/M metagenome (GOLD analysis project Ga0210059, IMG submission 188042) | Ecteinascidia turbinata endosymbiont from Florida, USA - Sample 2 (SPAdes) (version 2) | ecosystem: Host-associated > Tunicates > Ascidians > Unclassified | place: Key West, Florida... | reverse complement strand
GTCCACTAGGCTATGCATGTTTAAGATTGTGTTTGGCGATAGTTCACTTTATCCGAAAAATTGCATTTATTTTGTCAGCTAAGGCTGATCAGCGCAAGCGCTGACAGCATTGGCTGCATTAGGCCTACCAATTTCTGTAGCACAAAGCATCCATTTATTGTGTCTCAGCAGGAAAAAAGGAAAACTAAAAGTGTGCTGGACTTCTATAAATAACAGTAAAATCGAAAGTTTTCTTGCGTACTTTATGCGCATTCTCAATTCTTGTGTAGTTTAGCAAGATTCGATTTTTCAAACTGGGGTGTGCGCCAGCCAGTCCACCCGCATTTACTCGACTGCTCGTATTCGACAAGACATTAGCGCAACCTCATTTTTCCGCTGTAAATTGCTCTGACGAATTGATGAGTGTGTTGTACTCCCTTGTTTTAACGCACCGCCTGATATTTTTGCAGTTACGCACTGTGTATCGTAGCGTTGGGTTTATTTTCCTCCGATAGCCTAACTTGGAGCGCTAATAGGTTATATTCAGTGCAATGACACATAAAATAAGGAGAGTGGATGTATAGAAAAACGTGCATATTATGTCAACGAACTTCGCTAAAATTTTGGTTTTGAAACAGAACTATAACGTCAAATTGTGACGTCACAAACAGCGCACACCAAATACAAATGAATACCCTATGCCACTGAATGAAACCCCCCCATGAAAATTTTCTGCGTGCGCCACTGTGTACATGCATCTAAAGCATTTGACAGAACTAACCACAATCTGCTGTTTGCTAAACTAATGTACTTTTGTGCATGGTAAGACTATTGTTGAGTTGATACAGGCAACAGAACGTGCAAGTAAAATGGGGTAACAACTATTCATCCTGGGGTAAGGCAAGGGAGAGTTCTGAGCCCATACTTATTTGCTGTTTACCTGGATGAACTCTCAGACCAGCTGGGCTCAGCCAGGGTGGGATGCACTGTGGGAAATATGGTTGTGAACTATCTAATGTTTACTGATGATATATGTGTGTGTTCAGCCCCAGTCTTAGCGGGCTGCAATGTCTTCCAAATATTTGTGATGACTATGCTGTTGAACACGAAATCACTTTCAATTGCAACAGAACAACTGGTGTTTTTTTTGCCCAAAAATGTATAAACAACCTGCTCCATCAAATGTTTTTCTAAATGGTGTAGGCTACGTGTACAATTTTTTGACCAAGTGAAATACCTTGGTGTGTGGATAAATGTATCACTGAAGGATGATGATGATATTCAGAGACAAGTGAAATCACTATACTGTGCATCAAACAAACTCAGAGGCACTTTTGACCTGTGCTCTCATGCAGTAAAAACACTCCATTTCGTGCCTATTCCATGCCAATATATTCTTGCCAATTGTGGAGCAAATACACACAGGTTAGTATGAAGCGCTTACGTGCTGCGTACAACAATGCCTACGGAATTATGCATTACATATCCAGAAATGTAAGTGTTCGCGCACACGAGGTTACCCATTGTGTCAATACCTTTGATGCCTTGCTGAGAAACAATATGTATCGAATTTTTATACAATGCGCACATCTTCATCTAACTTTGTTGTTCGATCGTTTCAAATGTCTGATGCTTTTTACAAATCTTCGTTTTTCCTCAACTGTTCAAAGCTCCTGTATGATGGAGACCAACTGCAGTAGTTGTTGGTGCATGATTTCGGTGTTTGTATCTCATCATTGCTGCTTTTGTGTAATATGCAGTAGTAAAAAGAAAAAGATGTGTGTGCAATGTATACAAACCAAGCATACAAAAAGTAAGTGCTGATAAAGTGTTTTGCTCCTCTCAGTGTTGGTCATGTGCTAACACCGTTTCTGTAATGCGGACTGCTGTGCGGCTAACCATTGATTGTGTCTGTGATATGGACCACGAGTCCGCAATAAATTATTATTATTAAACACGGCACCATTCACTTGTCGATTAGAAAATTCGCTACGTTTCAGGTCGAAAGTTATCAACTGCGCTTCAGACCACACATTCGGCGGATGGTGGCACAATGCTTGCTCGTACGTCAAACCGAACGCTATTTACGGGAGGACGAACAACACCTGGGAAGCGATCATCTGGTATCCGTGGAAACGGCACGAGTCGATGAAAACAACCACGCTGGGTGTTCGCTGTGACTAGTCACGCGTGGGCGAACTCCGACGGCCTAGTTAACATTCTTGTCCGGCTTAACGTCTTGTTGTTTACCATTGCATTAGGCCTAATAGTAGTCTGCTTTTGGTATTTCCGATGTTCTTCCGTCTATTAGAAAGTCGTGCATTTCATAGGTGAGTCTTCTTTTTCACATTTGGCCAAGTTTTATTTTGACACCGATACATTAGCCTACATAACGTGTTTAGTTCGTAGTCATCGACAAACAACAAATGCACGGTCATTTGCGGTGGCACAAAGCTCCTCTATTCAGGCCCGTAACCAGCTTGGAACACCAGGAGGAGGGGCGAAGAGTTTTCTGAGATGGGCCCAAATTTTTCGAATTGTGTCCAATAGTTTGAACCTAAGTCCAACACATTTTTCCAGGGGGGTCGAAAAATTTTCTAGGGGGAGCTTCTCCGACCTAGCTGTTGAGGCTGATATACAACAAACGTTCGTTAAATAACGGTTTCCTTTGACTGTTTCATGTGAAAACGGAGGTGTATGACAGAGCGGCTGGTGTTGATGGTGACTATCAGTGCAACGTTTTTTTAACGCTAATTGGGCCACTGCTAGAATTTAAACTTTGAATTGTTTATGCTGTTGCGTAGATTGCCAATACGCCGTTTCCTATCGTTTATTAAACAGTACATCTTCGTGAAGAGTAAGTCACATACAAATGTTGATTCGTTGCTGCAGCAATTCAAGGCAGTAGCTGCTATCTCGCAAAGTGAAGGTTAAAAATATATCAGACAAGCAATAACATGCTAATGCTAAACAGCTGTAAGCAGATGAAAAAACGTGCTTTTGAGAATTTTAGTACTGTTGAAGTAAATGCGATTTGTGAGAATTTTAGTAGATTAAAAAATGAAAAATAATCTTACGGCAGGAAGTGCTGCGTCAACCACTACTCCTTGGACTCCATATTTCTTTCTCCCGGCCTAGTGTGTCTGTCTTCTTGAACCTCGAAATGGCGTAGCGGTACAAGAAGACTTTTCCGACCCAGTGACGTAGCCAGCCCGAAACTTGTGGGAGCCAAAATGTTTGACCTTAAGCGAGCAACAGCAATTTTGTTTGGGACGCTGCTTCGCAAAGCACAAAATGACTAGATCTGCTAAAAATTTTTGGGACCATGCCCCCCTGGCTACTCCTATTTGCCGACCCCTGCACTAGACAAAAACACTACGCATTTCCGACAGTGGCGCACAGAAAAGCCCGTAGCCAATGCCCCACTAATTGTGTTATGCCCAGAAAAATTTGATTTGAACATATAAAACAAAAATCTTGCCCCCCTAAAAATGTATTTTGCCCCACCAAACTTTACAACCTATGGGCCGCGTACAGATCCTGCAACACGTGAACCGGCCTCCGCATCCCTGGTCTAAACAAGCGAGCAACAAAACGTGTTTTGAACGAACAGTTACATTTACACCATACATAAGGTCTTTGTGACCTTTTGCTTACATGGAACAAATCTACAAAACACTGAAGCTGTTGAGAGTAGGACGTGTGTTCGCCTTTCGCAGCAAATCCATGAACACGAAGATAATTTTTCACAACAACGTATTTTATTTCAAAAAAAAAGTAATAATAAAAACGAAAAAAACGCTGGACACTACGTAAATTCCTCAGGCATTGGCCAGTTGATCGATTCCGGCCGCAAAACAATAGTCTCCATCGGAAGTCCGTCAATCCGCGCAATAGCAAATCGGATATAATGGACCATCGCTTCCATATGCCACGCTTCTGCTTCGTCTGAAACCAAGAAGGACATGTCACTTTTTTTGTTCTCAAAATCACGCTGTTTGCTTTTAAAATACGCTGTTTCTAACAAAAAATGGAAGACGGACAATAAAAGCAAACAGCAATACCTCCACAAAAAACAGGGCAATTTCAAAAGTTCAGCCAAATTGTTGCATTTGTGTTCGAAACGTCGATTTTCGACAATCGATTTTTTTTCAATCCACATCTACGTGGGGTAGACGACATACACAGTGATGGATGAAAAAACTGAGCATTTGAACGGCTTGCACAAGGTTTCCAATCGGAGATGCAGAAATCTGAATGCTACCACACTCTAAATCTACGCGATGTGACTTGTCGCAAAGGAGTTCTAGACATGCGCGCGCAACGTTTTGAGAAGTAACAAAAAACAAAACATAGGCTTCCATTAATTTCTTACAGTGCATTTCACGGCCAAAATCTTCCGTTGATATTGCAGACTTTTATTGCAACAAACTGCATCAGCACAGGTAACAGCTTTTCTGATTAAGAAACCCGTCTTAAGCTAAACGCCAAAGAACATTTTAAGTTGAGCCAATTGTGAACAAGTAATATTACTCCCAAACTTAAGTCAGTAATTCGCTCATATATCGTTCCAGCGACGAAGTGCAACAAGCCTTTACCCGATTTTACTCTTCTCTCGCATCCATTACAAGCGCCGTAGCTTCCAATGCAGAAGTGCTGCAGTCAGGGACAATGCCCCAGGCCCCGAGTCACTGGGGGGCGCAGAAAAGTCCCAGCAATGTCGCAAGTGCTTTCTTCAATACAGTACATTTACTCCCAAAAGACCTTAGTTTCGAACATGGGGGCGCCAAACTTGTTTCTTGCCCCGGGCGGCGGCGGGCGTCATCTAACCTCGATACGCCCCTGGCTGCAGTCTTACCTCTGCGAGAATAGCCTGTAACGTTTCTACAACTGTGAAAAAATGTATGAAATACCAACATCGAATGCATATGTAGCCGGTAATAAAACAACAAATAGAAAAACGTACGCGTATTGCTTGAGTACATGATTGACCAAAGGGAGGATGCCAGTTGTGCGTCAGTGCCTAGCACTCCTTCGTCAAGATAGGCAAATAAAAGTTTTATTGCATTCCAGTTGTCTTTCATTTTTTCGTTCACTTTGATATTTTGTTGGAGTTCATTTTCGTATTTCTTCAATCGATCTTCTACGTCGAGCCAGAGCATGCTGGCGATCGAAGACATTAGGATCTGCAGGAGGAAAACGGAATGCATATTTATTTCCTTTATTTCGCTGCTGCTGTACAACGAACCAGGGGTGCACGATTTTTCAGAACCTCGACGCTCCTAGACTAGACTTAAGTGGAGTTAATTATGAGTGAGCAGATAGCTCCTCACGTAAATACATGGCTACCGCAGAGACTGTGCTCTGCCATTTCGGAAGTTTTCAACAGTGAGGTACAGTAAGCCTCGGTTGACCCGGATTCGGTTAATCCGGATCTTCGCCAATACCGGATAAAATCTCCTCTTTTCACATCTCGTAATCCGGATTTTTCAGCGTTTCCACGCTGTCGTGTTCTTAAGTGCACTGACTGGTCTCTAGAAAAGATTCGGCAGCTTTCAGACGCAACACAAGCGTGCTCACGATTACCAACGAGCGTATAGAATTACGGCAACGGCTGCAACTGAGCCCAACATCGTTCGTATTAATCGTGGAGATTATTGTTACGTCTCACACGGGCATAGAATATCACGTTGAACATAATGCTCAAGGCACGCCGGCGCACCACGGTTTCAATCTATTGATCAGTGTTGAGTGTGCTTGTGCAAAGCATTATCCCTGAGTGTATTGTACTCGGTAGGGGGTCTGGAGGGCATTACCTTCCAAATAGAGTGACTGCTTATGGACCAGTCGCAGAAATCTCTGCGTCAGTCCAAAATCCCAGATTTCTTCGCAGCCAAGTAATCTACAAATATGAACCTAACTTAAAATTGTATATAACTGCCTGTACAGGGTGGCTACTAGTGTACCATTGTAAATACATCAATAAATTCGTTTTGTATCTGCAAAAGTCTGTTGTTGGGTTGTAAATGTGTCTAATTTAAGTGATTTTCGCTTATATCTCAGTGCTTAGATGACGTCAGGCTAGAAACAACCATCTTCACCTAAACTGGATAAAATCGTCGGTCAAATCGAATCCGGATTAACCAAGGTTTGCTGTATATGTTTGAGGCCCTTTAGCCGCAATAGCTTAATAACGTTGATGCGTGACTAAACCAGATGACAGACAAAAACCTAGCAACAAAGCAAATTTGTGCAAGATCTGCTGACAAGCGCAGAGAAAGAAAATGCATAAACTTTCCACTGAAAAAATAACAGTATATCAATGTAAAAAATCCATGCAATGCAGTTTCACAAACCAAGTTTCTTTGCATGGATTTGCCCAATTTGCTTGGAGTTCTGCAAGATATGAATCTTGCCCAGTAAACTTAAGAAAAAGTGGGTTTGCACAAGCTTCATTAGATTTAATAAAAGGTGAGTTCACAACAAGCATTTGCATGCTTTTTCAGGTATTTAAATATTAAAGTGCTTTGCCACTTCATGTTTGACTCCAATCATGATGAGACAAATATGGAAACAAATAATTTTTTCACATCATACTGATCCACCAATTTTGGCACCTGACAACCCAGTACTTGAATATTTGCATAAACAATGCCAAATGATACAAATTTTCTCACCTCTCCATCCCTGCCTTCTTGTTTCAACCGAACGAATAAAAACCACACATGAAGATAAACAACAATGAGCCACATATTAAAAGAATCTTCGAGTCCACCATATTCTCGAAGTTTTCCATGCTCGACCTGAAAGAATCAGCACTGTAGCAGAGAACTGGATTTTTACAACCATAACAGCATACAACCATAACAGGTCTTTGTGGACATATAGTGTGTTAATAGCACAATATGATAAAAATTCCATTATTGGCATCGCTCCAGAAACTGCGCTGATATCTAAATTTAATTGCCTCCTTTTACTTCAGTGTATTGACTCAGTAACATTTCTTCAAGGTCTCAATTCTGAGTCAACACACATGGTGTTATATACTGCCACATATTAACACAGAACCATGGCTTCGTTGTCATTGCAAAACATGCTTGCCATGCCAAACTACAAATAATTTGTTCAGGGTGACAATGCCTCCCACAATAAATCAAGTCCTCAATGATCCCAATTTCAAGCAGAAAATGCCACTAATCAAAAACGGAAACGTTATTTTTCTGCCACGAACACAGCGTTTGAGATTTATAAATTAATATTTTAAAGATAGTCATAGTCAACCCAAGTCACAATGACAGTGAAATAAAAAATAATAACGTTTCAAGGATTTGTACAGTGTACTTGAACTTCCATGTTTGATTACATTACAAATCATTAAGTCAGCTTCAAGATCCTTCTCAACTACCAGCTTTATCAACGAAAAAATCAAGTTCATACATCAGACTTGCGGTCATGCTTCCTATAGTGAACTATAAATGTCAGAATTCATACGAAAACGTTTTGGCCAAATTGGCGACTTGCAAAGCACATGCTGATTAGATTTTTATAAATTAATGAATATTTTGTAAACAGATACATTAGAATTACGATTTTTTTACAATAAATGAAGGAACAAGACGCTTTTGACGTTTAATTGTTCAGAACAACATTGCTAGCCAAGCACGTAGAAAGCATAATTTGCAAACCAAACAATGCAAACAATTTTTTAAACAGGTGGGGGTGCACCAGTATTAGTCAGAATGGCATAATTTTACTCAATGCTGTTAACATGACATTAGGATATGTTGGTTACCTAAATATGAGACTTAGTAATGGGCAGAGGTCTTTCACAACTAGTGCCACATTACTCAGTACCTATGTTGATTCACCATCGAATTTTATTGGGCTTAAATACCTATTTTGCTACACAGTCAAGCTGCTAAAATATTATTTAAGTTCTTCATATCTTTCTTGATTGGTTGAGTTTTTTTCAAAACTTTTAAGCACCTTTCATCAAGACTACATCACGTTGGGCAACAACATAAGTTAAAACAAATTAAAATTTAACCATAGGTAACTAATTACCTTCATGTACAATGAATTTAGAAGAACATATGCAGCATTTTCCATTTGCTTTGCAGTGTACTTTGATGGCAAAATGACCCCAAGCTTGTGCACTTGTTTCTTCATTTTCTCCAAGAAACTTGTGCTGTAGTAGCATGACTGAAATTTGATTGATGCCACTTGGTTGTCTTGCATGCAACTACATTTAGTGACACCACGTGTGTTTAATCGACAAGTATCATGACTATTCAACGATAAGACCACAGAACTTCGTGAATGCAAGTTTGCCAAAGGAACTAATTGTTTAATGTTTGAGTTCCATGAAAAAAACAATCTCACTTGTGGAAGCAAAACAGCTTTATATAACATTCCTTTCCAACAATGCATTAACAGCGATGAGAATACCAGCTGCACAGTTATTCAGCAGTTCCACAATTATTCTACAAACAAAATGGTGTTAATTTAAAAATATGTGCTTCTAAAGAAAAAAATCAGTATAGTGATCACATTATTATAACAAGCCATCTTCAACCTAACACATTATATTGATATAAACCTGTCACTTACGAAACAAAGTTTAAGAAAGGTGTTCTTCAATCATGCAACTGACATTTCAAAATTGAGTTACATCAACCAACAATAACCGCTTACCACGAGAATCCTCAATTTTGTGCAATGCAAAGCTGGTTTTATTTCGCTGAGACGTTTCGGTCATTTTTTGTTGAGACATTTTGGTCTCTGAGACATTTCGGTCATTTGTCTCACAGTTGTATTAAAACTTGCCATAATAGTGCTCAATAACCTATATTTTCAAACATTGTGACCAAAATGACTTGAATTTTTTTTGGACATTTCAAAAATATTTCGGTCTACGACCGAAAAAAAGACGCAAAGCAAACATTATAGGCAGTGTCTACATTGTTGCATTATAGGCAGTGTTTGCATTGCTACATTATAGGCAGTGTCTACATGTTTATATTTAATGTGTGTGGATGATGCATATTTTCTGACACAGTTGATAATTTCACATTACCATCTGTGTCATCGCATGGTAGTTTGTGTGAATTCTTACAAAAGATTACCAAGAGGCCAATATCTCCTTTGAATGTTGACAGAGAACATAAAAGTTTTTGCAATTTTTATATCGAGCTGCACATTTATCTAGTGCACAATACTCAAATTTCTTCAGATTAGGGATTATTTTCTGAACAACACAGTTTTTTAATGAAAAAAACATGCTGAAGATTACCTGACATGAAACATAGGCTGCTTAGTGCTAATAACACATTACATAGTCACTTGCACACATGACCAATGGTTATGCAAAAACTTTATTTTGAGAATCACATCCCTCAAATACAACCAACAACAGAACACAGACGTCAGTCTAATATAGCATTCATCACAAAAGTTTTGCAAATGTGTTGCTGAAAAAATGGAATGTTACTATTTGATGAAAATAGAATAGCACTAACTTTTTCAGTTTAATAACGCCATAGACTCTATCACAGAGCTAGAAGGCCAAATGAATTTTTTAAGGCCAATACACTTGTTATAAGGCCGAAAAAAGGTCATAAGGCTAAATGAATTTTTTTAAAGCCAACCAACTTAAAATGAGGCCAGATTTTTGAAATTTGGCCTAAAGAAAGCTAATGTGGCAATCCTGACTCTGCATTACTGCAAGGTTACGCTTCATACAACTGTAAACCTAAATTATAGCCTAATGCCAATGTCAATGTCATGATACCAATATTAGTTGTGCAAAAGGTGGATAATGTCATCAGTCATGACAGTATGAATGAACTATTATCTTTTCTAGAACTAAACATTCCACTCTTCAACTAACCTTATATTGTTTTTAATGTAACAGACACATACTGGATTACTGTTTACTGCTAAACCTTTTTATAATCTGTCTTTTTACCACTGTCTATTCAACCTCATTCGGTGGTGCTATGTGCCTGGTGGGACATAAACACATTAGTCACTAGTGGTACTCCATTTTATTGATCATGGGTAATTGTATTACTGTACACCTTCACGATTTTTGTTGATAAACACTGTGTTTACCCTTGCATTTGTTCTGATAATGTTTTGCTTATTTAAGTTGATGGCAGTGTCTATTTTTCCGCCAGGATGGCAGCAGCAAAAGGCTTTGTAGAAAGGAAGTAAATATAAGCAAACGATAAACCTACAACCTTAACCCTAACCGTAGTCCTAAGCTAACCCTAATCCTAACTTAACCTAACCTAACCTAAACCTGTCCCTAACCTAACACTAAGCTAACCTAATGCTAAGGTAACACTAACCTATTCCTAACCTTAACCTAACACTAAGATAATGCTAACCTAACCCTAATCCTAAGCTAACAACACTAACCCGTAAAGGAAACAACTAAGCGGAGCCTGGAAAAAAGCAAAGAAAAAAACAAAAGAAAGTTGGCAAGGCAAGAGTCGAACCAGCAACCATTGGCACAGCAGGCGTACCACCTAACCATTACACCACGAGCAGGAAAGCATGTTCCTGACAAAGTGACCTTTTTCTTTGTATTACATCATGTCACGAGACCGAATGTTCGACTGGCGGCACAATAGCTCCAGCCAATCTGTTGCCGCCAGCATCTAGCGGTAAAATAGACACTACCTTAAGTTACTGGCAATTGCATTGCTCTCCACCTCAGTCATAACCCTTGTAGGCTATGTTGTTGCTTACTGCTCTCACCTAATACTTGCATGGTTCACCTGCTCATCTCATCTGTACATGCCTCAACTCTTCACCCATTGCTTGCCCACCAATGTCTGTGTTATGTGAATAATTAGCCTATCATTAACTGTATAATTATAATACAGTAGATTGTTCAATTGAAATGTCATGGGATTATTTCGTTAATCTTTCTTCATGTTTGCAATGGTCCCCTTGTTTATTTGCTACCTTTACTTTAGGGTAGACTGCTTGCTTTTTCAAATTTTTGTTTGTTTGCATCGGACTGATGCTTTGCATGAGTCTCATTTTCTATATTTTTCTGAGTTCCTACCGTTCTTGTTTTCACATTTTTCATGTTTTGTTTGCCTACTCCCTAGTGGCGTATATTTGGTTCAAATCGTTGGCTTGATAAGCTGACTACACCATCTTATGCCAACAACTTCTGTAACTAATAGCCTTATTTATTTTAGAATAGGCTCACTGAGTGATTCTGCATGTATAAAAAAGTGAGGACATACAAATTTTTTGAAGTTGATGACATTCTGCAGTAATATCCACATGACATTTGATTTAAAACATACTCATAGGATTAGGCTAGTACAGAGGTAGGCAAACTTACTACGGCCCGCGAGGGATTTTTGTGCAGCCCGCTGGGCAGTCACACATACATACATAGTACATATTTGGAGTCTATGTTAAAGGAATATTTTCGATTAAACAATAGATTTGACTTATCAAGTTTTTTTTCCACACGTTTCATTCGAAACCGCATTTTTACTCAACTGGAAGTGACTATTCTTATTCTTGTTACCTTCATTTTGTGGTAGGCTAGCTCATGTAAAACTTTTTTTAAGTTTTCAAAGCGATTATAGGTGCAATATATGTAGTACGAGCATGCGGCCCTCGATAGCAGTAAAATCTTCAAACAATATCAATATGGCCCTCCGTAGAAAATGTATTGTTTGCCCACCTCTGGGCTAGTAGAATGGCAGGAATGGTGCAGTTAGATTTTGAATCAATGACAGTAAACAGTAAACAAACTTTAGCCTTGCGGCAAGCTTCTGAGGAATCTGCCTGCTTTCTGCTTTCATTCTTCTGCGACGATTAAAACTTGCAAGCGTATCTATTTTTCATAGTTAAAGGCCACAAAGATGGCGGCAAGTAAATCAGCCACAATTTTTGACGGGGAAACTAAGTTTGAATCAATGAATGTTACTTTCTTTGGCCGTTAAATTCTTGTCATATATAGCTTCGAAACAATACAATGCAATACAAATGAGAAACACTTCGTTCTTTTGGTGCAAATCTTCGAATAACCATTAAAATCTTCAGTACAATCCTGTATTTGCAACCTGCATTTTGGTGAAACTTTTCCTCAGTTTCTGGCTTTTCTGGTGGTTTTATGTTCACACGTGCTCAAGCTCAACCCTCAGTGCATGACAAGGGTGGCCGGAGTCACTTATTGAGACTCCGACACCGCTCCTGTTCCAAAATTTTTGAATCCGGGTCCGGCAATTTTTCAAATTTGAAAATCCGACGCCTGTTAAGACTCCAGCTACAATCATCGGTCCAACCGTAATGACCACACAGACTCCTGCTATTGCCGAAATTGAAAAGTGACCCCGGTTCCGGTGTCAAGCCAAATTTCTGACTTGCGAAATTTCTGATTTCACACCATGTACGCATGCACAGAGTAACAATCTACATACAAAATACGCTGATGAAACTGATTATTAGGGCTTAGGAATTCGTGTTTAGGCAAGTATGTCGGGTCAGGGTTTGGGTTAGGATGAGAAAAAGAAAAATAATTGAGGTCAACGACTAAGTCCGAAAATTTTCAATGGTAAAGGTTATTCCCATGCTATAGCTTGTTTTGGGTACCTGACATCTATCCAAGATGTTTTAATTTATTCAAAACACATCAAAAAACTAATTCACAGACTTTATTTCTTTATTCTGCGAAGCAAAATAACTGAAAAACAATAACAGGTCAGAAATGCGCAGAGGTCAGAAATTTCGCTTGACACCGGGTCCGGTTTTTCAATAATGTTTGAGCACAGGTTCCAACTCCGGGTCCAAACGAAAACGCAGAATCCTGCCTAAGTCGACTGGGGCACACCGGATCCATGGCCATCTCTAGTGCATGAGTGAAATAAAGAGTAATCTTCAGCGGATCGGAGATTTTTGCAATCCCAATCCAGTGTTTTCATTGTGTAATCCAGTCCGATCCTAATCTGGTATTACTGTCCAAATATTCGATCCGATCCGGTTTATATCGGAAAAAAAAACTCTGATTAAGCATTTGACTGCAGTGATCAACATAGTTTGGATATCCATATCTGATCAGGTAGAGTTTGTTTCGAAATCCAGCCCGATCCGGGTCCGGTTCAGAATTGCAGAAACCGGTTGGTTTGCGATCCGGAAGCGGATCATGTTCAACACTGATATAGAGCAGAGGTGGCTGGAGTGACTTTTTGAGACTCCGACTCCGCTCTTGTTCCAAAATTTTTCAATCCGGGTCCGGATCCAGCAAATTTTTTAATTTGAGAATCCCATTCCTGTTCAGACTCCGGCTACAATCATCGATCCAACCGTAATTTACCCATGTTTTTACTTGAGAAATGTCCACACAGACTCCTGCTACTCCCGAAATTGAAAAGTGACTCCGGTCCGGGTCCGTTTTTTTCAAATTTTTGACCCGGGTCCGGATCTGGATCCGAAACAAAAACGCAGAATTCTGCCGGAGTCGACTCCGGTTTTCCGGATCCGGTACCACCTCTGATACAGAGCAGCGATGATGAATGGATTTGGATTTGAATCCGGTGGATTTTTAGCTTTTTTTGTACCAGAGGTTGCCGGAGTCACTTTTTGAGACTCCAGCTCTGCTCTTGTTGTTCCAAAATTTTTGAATCCGGGTCCGGATCTGGACAATTGTTCCAAATTGAGAATCCGACTCCTGCTCAGACTCCAGCTACAATCGATGCAATTAAAGTTGCCAGACGTCCATGAGCGCCAAAACAGCGCAGTCTGCACCGCTTTAAGACACTGTACAATGTTAAATGTGCCGCAGTTTTCGAAGTCTTGCCCAAAAAGTATTGTCTTTTGCCCTGTGACATCACTTAGACGGCTGAGCCGTTTGTACTGTACCGGTATATACTCACTTATTAGCAGTGTTGCCGCTGCTGTTTTTTTCACTAGATCTGTTTTTTTTCTGTTTTATCTGGGGTTCTGGGGTTTTTCTTGAAAATCTGTTTTTTTTACTCTGGTGACATTTTAGAAATGTATGCTGTATTACTGTATTTTCTGTTGAAGAATACAGTAGTTTCACAGGCGTAATGTGCAGAGTCAGTAGCCTAGCCAGTACAGTTGATTAGGGCTAGGCTTAACCAAATTGTTTGAAATGTAATGTTCTACAGACTAAGCACTGACTAGGCATAGGTCAGCACTCTGATCTATCGCTGATGTGTCAAGGGCTGCTTGTGCATTATTTTAGAATGCTTTTTTTGCTGTGAATGAAGATGCTGTGGTTGAGAATCTGTTCATTGTTTTACAGGCGCATTGTGATTGGTATGAATGTACAATTTTGAATGTTAAATTAGTAGTCAAATATTGCAATGAATGCAATGATTAGGGTGAAAAGAAAACTGCAAGACCTTGAATGTATGTACATGTATCATTTGTACGTTTAAGTGAAAGTAAAAGAAAACATTTAACATTTTTCAGAAAAGATCTAACGAACCTTTTATGTTACTTCATACATTTGATTTGCTGCTAGCTTACTTGTAAATTGTCAGTATGTTCAAAAATACACTTGAACTTGTTGAAAATTTGATGCAAATAATGCATATTACCTTAATTTTTATGTGCAAGCACCGCTAGCGTACATTTCAAGTTTGGTTTTGAATTTTTTAACATTTTGTATGTCTGGGTTTTTTTATTATTTTATGGGTTTTTTTCAAGGTAAATTCTGTGGTTTTTCTTCGTAACAGAGTGGCAACACTGCTTATTAGCCGCATCCGCAGATAAGCCGCAGCAGACATTTTAGCCATATACCGAGAATAAAGGGTAATTCACGAATAAGCCGCAGGTCAATTGACCTTTTCACCGGTGAAGACCCTGCGCGATCAATCAACCACAAAATATTGATTTTTACAGGCAAATGTAATGAAAGTAAATTTTATTGTTGAAAACCTAAGAAATCTTCTTCGGAAGAAGGAAGTTCGTCTATAAGTACGGCAGATCGTCGTAGGTGTCTTCTTCATCTGTGTCACGGGTGTCGTCGCGAACATCTGTCCAGGGAATGTCATCTTCTGTTCCGTCAAGGCTACTGCTGATAGAACATTTCTTGAAAGATATTTGAATCATGCGTACATGATAGCGCCCTACTTTCGCCCATTGCCGAATGGCATTTGCGGTTCGACTGGATGACTGAAATTCGGTGATAGCTCATGCGAAAACTTTGTCCCTCTGGGTATGTTGCGCGTGTGGGCCACAGGCAAAATACAGGCCATATTCCAGGCAAAAAAAGGGCGGCTAATAAGCGAGTAGGCTATATACGGTATCTTTGAGAATCGGACCGAGGCAGAAAAGAGAGGACCTTTGTCCTGAGAAAAAGTTATATGATTCCAAACCGACAGCAGTAACTGAGCTAGAGGTTTCAAAAATGCCAAACAATGTGTTTTCATGCCAACACCACAAAAAAGGCCCAAAAAATGCCAAACACCATTTTTTCATGCCAAACCACCATAAAAAAGGCCAAATTTCTGGAATTTGGCCTTAAAAATGCCAACCGGGCAACTCTGGAAAGCATGCGCAGTAACGTACAGCATGCACTGCGAACGCTGGATTTCCATCCCATTGTGACGCAACTACAGAGTGAGAGCGAAGTCGGAAAGTTTGCAACCCTGGCTAACTGACAGTGTTGCCACCCGTAGGGAAAAACCCCTACAGTAGGGATTTTTAGGCTTTTGTAGGGAGTAGGGAATCCCTACGGGAAAAATCGCCATTTTGTAGGGATCCGTAGGGATTTTTGTGTTTATAATTTTTATCGCTTTGTTTCTACATTTGTGATACTTCAAACCAAGGACGTGTTTGGTTAACATAAGTAAGCTTGCAAAACGCACTGGAAAACGCGTTTTCACCAATTTAGAAGGCAGTAAATCAGGGGTGGTCAAACAGCGCCTCGCGAACCGCATGCGGCTCTTTGAACCTTTACATGTGGCTCTTTGAGCTTTCCTAAAAATTTTATATTTGTTTTTTATTTCCTTTTTCTATTGCAAAGTGTGGAAATATTGTGAAATGGTGCTGTGGTACCTATCGTGTCGTACATTATTACTTTTGCAAGTCGTTCTAAAAGCAATTACGTCACAGAAGCGTAAATGGCAAATAAATTCTTGTTATTAGATTTTTATGTTGTGGCTCTTTGTAACTTGGGTTTTACAATATGCGGCTCATACATAAGCAGATTTGTCCGCCCTGCAATAAATCCTAGTGGTACTGGGTTATTTTTGTCGACGCAAGGACTGCAGTGTAGCCAAGCTTTCTGGTGGCTAGAATTGCATTCTGAGTGAAAGCGAAGGCTTAGCCTGTTGGTGTACCTCACTCCATTCCAATTTGCAAAGACTGCAGCACAAGCACAATGCTGTAGCGTGCAGTGATGAGTAAAAAGTAGTTGTTATGCAATGCGTTTAGCCTATAACTGCATTACCTCAAAGCACTGCTGAGGTTGAAAGAACTTTCTCGCGCTTGAATAACAACAAAAAAAAAGCTGAGCGATTGTCTGGCTGTGTGCACTTTGGAAGCAATAATTAAGTCTAGTGAGAATTTTCCAGGTGACTTTGAAATCAACTAAAGACATATGCATTTACATGGGAAAGCAAGGAAAACATGTTTTGAAAAATTTGAAAATTCTGAAGCTGTTGGTGCTATCTCTGATGAGACCTTTTCCTTGTGAAGGTGAATTGCAACGACTAGCTAGAGAGTTGCAAGGGATTATGCTTAAGATTTATTGCGAAAGATGCTGGCTGATTTTAGAATATATTGAGATTAATTTTTTTGAAAAAAAATCACATGTGGTTATGCAGTGATGCTTTTTGTAAGGGTAATGATGCTTGTTTCACACATGTAATTTTGATCTTGCGCTCTTAATTATGCAACATATATGGTATGTCGTGTGTCAGGGCCAGATATTGTAGCTAAAGATGATTCCAGATTGCGGTTTTTGTTTCAGGTTGTGTAGGGATTGTAGGGATTTTTCATTCTTGTCGTAGGGGAAACTTGTTAGTGTAGAGTGGCAACACTGCTAACTGAAAGCATTGTGACGCAGCCGTTAGAAAAAACGCATGCGGGCGCTGACTGTGGGGACAGAAGTTCCGCCTTGAAACGTCACTAAGGTTCGTAACTACTCGCTTTGCGAACCACGGTGATCTTGACGAGATTTCGCAACTGGGTAGCAGTCATAGATGGAGGAAGCCGGGGGCCGGGTAGGCACAGGCCCATCCACTTCTGACAAGCAAATGTGTAAAAATGCAAGACTTTGATATAATTCTGTTAAAAAATTTTCATTACCAGGCCTTGGGCGCCCCCACTTTTGAAATGGTTCCCTTCACACCAGGCGCTAGGCCCACCCACTTCTATAAAAAGTTTCCTCCATCACTGGTAGCAGTCGCTGGCATTCGACATTTTGTAAATCGTAATTTATAACATCCGCTGTCAATGGTCAATGGTTTATTGTTTCATATGACTCAGACAACAAGCAGAAGCATCATAAAAGCCATCGCATGCAGTAAACCAACCATTAGCGAACATTAGTGCAAATGAAAACACAATGGCACAATAGCTGATCAGTGTAAACAAAGAAGGGCGCTGTGTCATATAGGATTGGCGAAAGACCGTGGCGGTCATCTAGTCAACCAACCCCGTTTATCATTTTTTGACAAGTGTTGAGAAACAACAGTTGGACATCAAATAAGCACAATGAAAAGAAA
>Ga0210059_1007205_pt1 | contig 17712 bp, 17 predicted proteins | sample Ectturendosymbi2_FD_188042 | JGI IMG/M metagenome (GOLD analysis project Ga0210059, IMG submission 188042) | Ecteinascidia turbinata endosymbiont from Florida, USA - Sample 2 (SPAdes) (version 2) | ecosystem: Host-associated > Tunicates > Ascidians > Unclassified | place: Key West, Florida... | reverse complement strand
TACCGCAATGCGCCTTATTCAGCTGAAAAAGGCGCATTGCGGTAGCGCCTGGCCCATTGCCGCCAACGCAGCCATTCGTGCTTATGTGCACCCCAACGAGGTCGGGCTCTCCTGACCTCAGCATACATGGCAACTTCGTTGGCGAAAGCTTCATGCGAGTTGCAGAGCTGACCCTCCCGACGCATGCGGCTGAACTCGCACAAGGCACTGGTGGCGTCCACCTCTGGTATGACATCGAACGCTAGGTGCAGATAATCGATGGCGCGTGCTACCGACCGTAGATGACTTGCCGGGGTGTTCGCCACTTCGAGGCCGATCTAAAGCCCTTCGTTCACCATGCTCGTGCTGTTCTGAAAGTATATGTACAATGAGGACAACAATATAAAACGACATGCAAAGTAAACCATATTCACTGTAGAGATGCAGCGAAACAGCATCATCTATTTCAACAGTGTGGGCGTCTAAACCGTGAAGAATTTCAAGCAATTCGTTGCTGTAAGCCGCTGGAGACGGCGCAGTAGAGGCGGCACGACAGGCAGACTCCCCCTGCAAAACAACAGGCGAAACCACAGGCGTGACAGCCGCGGCTTGCGTCGAGAGTCGCGAGTCGTAAAACTCAAGCGGTTGCTGGGTGGCGTCAGTGAGCAAGTTCTCGATAGCTGTGTGTTGGCAAAGCGACTGCGCGCGAACCTTTTTCCCACCCCGCTTGCGTTTCCGCTTGCGTGCTAGGCTGCTCGCGCAACTAGGCAGCTCAGCCATTTGCGAAGAAACAGAACGAGAACGAAAATTATAGACGTTCCATTAATTTTATCAAGGTGTAAAGGCTTGCCCGCAGTTGCATGCAGATTATCTAAATGTGAAGCAATAAGGGCACAGCCCTGGATTTACCAGTTCAGGTTCTCCTCAAAGCGCCGCCACTCCCTCGCACATTTTGCCAGCTTTTTCGCAGCATAACTTCGACATAGGTTTGCGTGCATTCTAGCGCAGTGACGGAAAACGATTACTTGTTCTATGTCCGGCATGGACTTATTCTGTAGAAAACAAAGAAGACAGTATTAGACATCCCCGAGTTTGTTTATGAGTAATCGGATTACTATAATCGGTAACAGTAACCCGTGAAGTGAGGCACAAAGTATGGCGATCAATGCTACGTATTGAGCAACGTTTCCAAACATGCAGGATGGTATCTGCCACAAAACGGCTCGTAAAATGCTGTTAAACAACTCAAGTAATTTACTGAGTCCATCTCAGGGGTTATTCAACGGTTGGCTACTTGAAAAGGCGTTATTTTGAAAGTGTTTAATAAAGCTCAGGTAGCTATTGCTAATGTAAAGCAAATGATTGACGTCATCGCTGATGAACTCGTTTGGAGCGTTGTGGATACAAAGGTCAGCATATGGCGGCAAGGAGAGGTTCAAACTGGTATGACCGACGTGGGCGATCAACGGAATGGCGTTACCTAAATACGGTAAGTGCTGATAATCCTGAAAAAGAAAGTTTTTATGTTTTCGCCTGACAGAGAACCGAACGTGAAGTACGCAAGGCTGTGCGGTTGCTCAATTTCCCAGTGATTTGGCTGTGGCCACACAACGTTACCGTAACCCAATTGTCCGGCTAGTGTCCCATTTTAAGATAGTAAAACAGTGGCCTGCTAGCAACCGAACCTTTGTATTTTCTCAAATCCTGCCGTGGTGCGATCGGTAAAGTCAATGAACAACAGCAGGAAAGAATCCACTTCTTCATCACCAGTGTCATTGTGTTGCACAACCTTGAACTTGTGGTGCTTTGCGGACCCAACGCAATCTGATAACATCAAAGCTACTCGACCATACGAACAGACCAATTGTTCATCATGTTCTACATTCAAACAGGCGGCAATCCGCGGGTTGCATTGCCAAAAAGTGTGGAAACTGTACCCCAGGCTGGCAACTTGAATGCGCGTGATTTCTTCTGTGTCTTGATATCAACAACTACTTGTAAGGTGAGTTTGTCAGTTGGTTTAAATCCGTCGCAACTATGCGCATGCGCCGGCAGTTTGACAGCTCTGTCCCCACTACGAATCTGTTCACGGCGAACAGCCAACTTCCCCGCGTTCCAAACATACATGTAATTTCCACTGGTACAGAATCAGTCTTCGAAAAGACATCCAGTTAACGAGTGCTGCCCGCTTGAAGCAGTTCCTAGGGCGCGGTTGTAAGTAATTTCGGTGCGGATTGCTATAAAGTTCACTTGTTGATGGTAGTTAGCCCAACCAAATCCAGCGAAAATAGTCGGCGCTCCGCCAATTTCAAATGGTTTGAAATCAGAGCACCATTGTTCTCAACATTTAAGATGGTGTCTATCCAATCTTTATGAGGCGTGAAGTCCATTATGCCTTTAGTGCTTGGCAGTTTAGCGGTGTGGCGGTTAACAGCTGTAATACAGTCTTCACCCGTTACCAGGTCATAGTAAGTAGAATTGTTGATGAATTCGAGCTCACACCAAGAACAAACGCTAATGTGGCACGTTTTAACTTCTCTGTAACAAACGTAAGCTTGAACTTGAACATCCAAGTGGTTCAGCTGGCTGACTCTGCCTTTGCAGCTTCCACGAACGGTTGCTTTCGTCCCCGTGCACGGACGAAGGTTGGCTTAAGCGTAAACGCGTTGAAGTGAACTGGGCTGACACACAGTCGTCATGAGGGTTTGATTGACAATGCGCACGCGACTTGCCTTTTGATGCACGTCGTCGGCCGTTGTATTCACGACGTTAACAATCTTGTTTGCTTCATTTACAGCGGATCTTTTGCTGCGTACTGCGTTATGTGCTATGAAATTGTGACCTAACCGAGTTACAGCTGAGAAGGACTCCCTTTCTCTTAATTTCTGTGCAGCGGATTGGAACAACGTCGCGAAGGTAGACACATTGGTTTGCTTTTCACCGGCTGCCGTCAAGGCACGAATACCAATGGCAACGTCTTGCATTAATTTAGAATACTCATATTCTTCGGAATCGCGTGGAGGCAGGACAGCTAAGATGTGACGTTGCCACGGCGCAGCAGTGGTCGTTGGCGAATCTTTAACGGCAGCCATGGTGGTCACCGCGTTCCATAATTTTTAAAATAACGCTAATTCCTGAGCACTGACAGGTTTCGTACAGTTGACTGTAGAATTAATTGCCTTAAAAGAAATTGCATTGAATACAAGCCAAATAGCAAGAAGACTACGTCGGTATATACGTTTTTTTCGTCGTTTTACTTCGTGAGGGGGTACGTGTGCAGAAACTACTTCCCGCGAGCGCCTCAGCTCACGCGCGAGCACCAAACTACCTCGCACTTCGCTTGTCAAACGACGTACAAGTCTTAAGCGTGTGTTGTTTACTGCAGCGCACAAACAAGCCGCGTCAAACGCTCAACATCCCCCAGAGCTCCGTTCGCTCGTGTCAGCATGGCCACCCACAACCTTGCATCACAGTTTGCACCCGATGAAAATGCCAACTTATTACTGGTAAGTTGCTTTCGCTTATGCGAATACGAGTGGGTGGCCAGTGACACAGCAAAACGTTCTCGGGAACGCGACGGGAAGGGTTCAGCTGTTGACCGCGCAACAACCCAAATAAGACCCAACACGAGCAATACAAGAATAGTTTCCACTCGATGAGCGACTCGCCGCTGGCTCTGTCTCAGTACACGTAACCTCACATTACATAGGCTGTTCACCTGTCCTCTACGAAGTAGGGGCAATTACAATACCAGGGAGGATTACGCTCTCTCTGCCCACAGTTTCGGACTCGATTTGCAGGTAAACCGTCCTGTCTGCGCTCCATAGTACAATGAGACATAAGATATTCTTCGCTGACACGTGCGATAGCAGCAGTAGACTCATACCATCGAAACAACAAGCCAGTATACCCGGCACACGAGCATATATACAGCTGATCAGAAAGCAGACATAACAAAAAATGCAAGCAAGTGCAGTTCCCCGTTTTTTTGTTTTGCATGAGTCTCGCGTTTTTTCAGGCGCGGTTTTCACAGCACATGGTGGTCACCTCATCCTGACGTGCTTGTCTCTTCGTGCTCAAAGCACTGGGGCCTTCCTGGCTTCGATGATTCGCATGCAGCACCGGCGCCCAGCTCGCGGCACCGGATACCCCTAGATTTTGACCTCGATTCGAAGCTGTGTCGGTTGTACCTCCTTAGTGTCTCCACAAACATTAAGCAGACCTCTTACGGCCTCAGCCGTCTCAGGCAACATGACATAATTGTGGTCGTTACTTGACATTTTAACTTACGTCGCAGCTGCCTCCAAAATCAAAAGCACGAGTTAATTCATCCATAAACCATCGGTAGACGTGAAAACACAGGATTATATGGGCGTTACGTGCCCGTTAAATCGCAAATGTCTAAATCACGCAGGGCTGTGGTCTAGGTTACTCGCCTGTGAGCCCGAAGCCCTTGTCGTTTAGGAAACATAGGGTTGACCTTTTACGTCAAACGAACCTTTCTTGCCATCACTAGACCTAATACATAACAAAATCATCCCACCGTCCGGGCCTCCGAAGACGACGACTAGCTTGTGAGCAAAGGCGATCGGAAACCGACTCACGTCTGGACTCGACTGGGTAAGAACCAGTAGGAGTGCCTGCCCTTGATTCGTCAGGCCGAGAACCTCATTGTCTCGTGTCCCGTCCGGGGTGTGTAAATACCCATGGCTACCCAAAGCGACCTCACTGTCGCTACTTGATCCTTCTGAGGCGTCACTCAGGTCAAGCTCGCCCGCAGCTATGACTCGATCTATCTTGTGTGGCTCCAGGCGCCCGTTACGCCAAATCCACACCACAGTGCCATGTCTACGATCGACCTTAAACGGAACAGTTTACATAATGTCTAACTTATGGCGTGACCTTCCTTCACGAAGACAAACGTATTCTTCAATCGCCACTTTGCCCAACTCGTCCCTCCCCGGTCGTACCTGTCGCGTTTCTGCCGGTTTGTCGCGGTCGGTTCGATCTACATATGCAGTGCTTTTTTCGAAAATATCGAAAAGCGTTTGTGCGGGGAGGCGGAAATTGGTGTTGAAAGCCTTCATGGCAGCTGACATCTTGATATCCTGCTTTACAAACGTGTTCATCGCAAGAATAATTTTCGGAAGTGCATCCACCCAATTATGTGGTTCGGGCTGCGTCCGCAATCGCTGCGTGACTATGCGGTGTAATACTTCACAACAGCCATTGCCTGACGGCGAGTATGCTAAAGAAAAGTTATGCTTTATGCCCCAGTGTTCACAGAAGGCTTGAAATTCAGCTCCTCGAAGTTGTGGACCTTGGTCTGAGACTAAAATGGACATTACGCCGAAGTATTGTATCCAGTTGTGTTCTATAGCAGAAACAACTGACTTAGTGGTCGTGTCCAAAAAAGGACACATCGTCATATAACGAGTCAACCTATCGACCAGCGTGACCGCATAGACGTATAGTGGGTCTTTTCTGTCTTTTCTATCATGCCCAAAAGACACTAAGTCTATGTGCTCGATAGCAAACTTTCTCTCTGGAACTTGAAAAGGTCATAAAGCTGCGCGTGGTCGCCTGCTGTTTTCTTGGCAACAGATCGGACAACGTTTGTAAATTTGTTCAACGTCTCCAGGCAAACCCTTCCAAAAATATCTCTCCTTGCACAAGCGCTTAGTCTCCCTCTTGCCGGAGTGTCTTTGAGAGTGCGCAAATTTCAAAGCTAATTCGCGTTGCAAAGCGGGAATCCAGAGTTTAGCAGGTTGTTTCCCCGCACGGTATGTCCACAGCGGAATAGAGGTGATAAGCTCTTTTTCAAAATGCAAGTTTTCATGCGAAAGTTCGTCTAGTTCGTCCACAGAATCGGCATGTGCTTGCGCTAAATGTTCGAGCTGCAGTCTCTGACTGGTCAAAATATTTTGGTCGTGAGGCTAGGTATAACCGATGAGGATGTTCTGCTGGGTCTCCTTGCTGGGAAACGTAGATTTGTGCTGTATACTGTTGTCGGCATGATAAAACGGAAGAGCGTGAAAGTGTTGGCACGCAATCGAGACCTCGTGCGGTAGTGATGTGTTTGCAGCGGTTTTTACCAAAGGCGTGTTACAATGTTTTAAATCGCATTTTGCCAAAGCTGTAGCAACTTTGTTGCTTTTACTGAAGTTGACCGAGCATATGCCCAGGTCATCATCGGGTTGGCGGTCAGGGCCTGAGGTTGCTAAGTTCACTGACCGGTTGTCAGCGACGGCTGCGTCCTGCCGCTGTGCGCGATTGTTCACGATCGCTTCTGAATGTCCAGTTCGCGATATTCCCGGAGGCTGCGTTTCCTGCAGTTGGTGTTGTACTTTTTGGAAAATCGGACAGTTTTGATCTTGGTTTATGCGAGATAAGAAATCAGCTAGCGGATTTTCGCGACCAGGGGTATGCACGAGCTTAACCCCTCGATAAGACAACTCACCCATCATTCGCATGCGTCTCTGTTCGCCAGCAATATTGCTTTGAAGCGGTTCGGGGCGATTGTACTGCTGCACAAGTGCTGAGTGATCATTGTACATGGTTACTTGTCGATCGCTTATCTCCGCAGAAAAATGCTTTACAGCCATGAAGCACGAGTGCTACTCTTTGTCAAAGAATTGGGTGGCGAGTCTGTGTCGGATTCAAGCTTTTCGACATGAATCCTACCGGCAATAGCACACCCTTTATATCTTGCGTAAGCGCGGCTCCTCTGGCGGTTAAGCTAGAGTCCGCATAAATGAAGAGAGGCGCCTCTGGGTCAATGATGTAATTGTATGCAAAATGGATGAGCTTGTGCTTGATCTTGAGAAAGGCCAAGACAGCTGCTTTTGTCCACTGCACAGGTGTTCGCTGAGCGTCGCGTCTTGTCAAACAACCTGTGAGACGCTCCAAAACACGTGACACCTGTTAATAGTGTGGTATATATGTTCGGACAAACCCCATTGCGCCTAAAAAGCTTCGTAATTCAGTAACCGTTGTAGGCAAGGCCATGTTTACGAGCGCTTTTACGCGGTGAGGGGTTGGCCACGTGGCTTTCCCGGACACCATATTGCCGAGGTATTCTATACAATCATAACCAGTGACACACCTTCCAGGTTTCAGCGTTAGTCCATATTGCGTGCAAATGTACAAAATTACTTCGATGATTTAATAATGCAATTCTTCGGATTCGGTAGCGAGAATGATGTTGTCGATAAAGTAAAACACGTAATTGCCCTGGGGCATATGCTCCTTGTGGTACGCATAATAAAACGAGCGAATATGCGTAATAAACAATGTATTCATACAGCGAGTCATCACCGACGGACTGGTAATCAACCCCATAGGCAGTACTGTGTACAAGAACGAACCAAAACTTCTTCCTGTACAAAGGAGATGCCAATCCTCTTCTCGCAACCCGATGCTGTAGAACGATTTAACCACATCGAACTTCGAAAAGATCGTTTTATTGGCCACTACCATCTTTAGGTCAGAAATTAATGGCAATGGAAGCATAACGGGAACGAGTTGCGAGTTAAGGTAGCGAAAGTTTGTGACAATGCGGTACTCTCCGTTTTTCTTTTTGATGGCTAAGCTGGGGCGGACCAAGTGGACGAACCCTCGATTACAAACCCATACTCGCGAAATTTATCGAATTCCTTTTTCATTGCAGTAAACGCTTCTGGAGACTGTGGATAAACCTTGGCTATGCGTGGTTTGGCATCAGGCTTTAACTTGTATGTTTGCAAAAAGGGCATTCGCGGCCCCTGCTTCAAGTTACGCTCAGAGTCTGAAATGTGTGGGAACTTCCACCAGATGGCGTCCAATCGCGCTTGATTCAACGTCATTCGCGGTTCAGGAAATGCTGGCCGCCCATGATCGAACTGTACAGCAAGCAAACGCGCTTCATCCAAGGTGAGCTTATCGGTTGTTGAGTCGCTTACCACCGTTGTGCGTGCCACCACATGAGTGCCTTCGGCTCGTAGACGACGAGCCTGAAACGCAATAATGTTTACAAGCTCATAACGATCAGTAAAATTTGCGCCAAGCAGTTTAAACACAGCTTTAGGCACTATGTGGAAGGTTACATTAAAAACCTTTCCAGACGCCCGTTGCATCACTAATGTCGGGGAAGATTTTGAAATAGTTCATTGCGTGTGTAAGCCAATATTCACGCCCTTGCGGGTTGAAGTCTCTTAGCTGAATGTCGGAAACACGAGTCGTCATGACTTGCTCGTCTTCACTTGCCTCTGAGGATTCCGATGAAGTGGATGAGCATTGTTTGCGTTTGTAAACCTTGGTTTTCACAGGAGCGGAGCGTGTTTTATGAGGCTTCCGCTCATAACGTTGTGATTTATTTTTAGCCCGTTTGCGATCTCCACCTGAAGGACTACTTGACGACGAGCCGGAATCACTGCTGGACGGATCGGAGGATGGGTTGTTTGAAATTTGATGACGACTCAAGCTATACTGTGACTTGCAGCGATCACCTCGCGACCTTGCGCATTGCTTAGCGATCTTGTCATACGAGTGACGCCCTGCCCGAAATGTGGTTGAACGTTGCTGTTTGTCTTCATCACGGCGTTCTATGCCTGCTTTCTGATCGTCCTCACTCCCCATGGAACTGATTGAACTTATTGAGCTCGAGCCCGACGAACTGCGATATGTCAGGCTCGGCAACACGTGTCGTCGCTCGCTGTGTGTTGATATTCTGAGTTTGCGTGCGGATTTTAGAAAGCAGGGCAAAAACGCGTACGTGGTCACGTCAGTAGAATAACCTTCGGAAAGGCTCGAATTACGCAACCCCCCAGAGTGCTTGACACTTGCGGCTGTAGCACTTGGTTGAACTAGACCTTGAATGTCCCCCGAGGCAGAATGAGGGGCAATACTGCCCTGAGGCTTAGGTTGACCCCTCGAGTGCGCGGTGGCCACTGTGCCATCGGCCTACACTGGACTAACGTGGGTCAGGCCTGAAGTACCCTGCATTGAGGGCTCACCTGTGAGAATACGTCGCTCGTCGAAACTTTCGGGAACCTGCGGTTGGTTTGACGGACAAAGCTCAATTAGCGATGCAACCGGTGCCTCTCGCGAGGTTCCGGCGATAGCCGATGACTGCTCGCGGCATAAATGATGCTCTAGCCTCGCTAGATGTGACTGTAAGATCGAGAGCGCTGCGTTATCGACGCTCGTGCTTACTGAGAGAGTTTGCGTGCAATCCTGTGGTTTGCCATCCAATTTCGGAGTGTCTAAGACACGGTTTGAAAACTTATTTGCTCTGCGATACATTTTATACAAGCGCACCGCATTCTGATAGGGGTCTTTGTTGGATTCTAGCACTTCGCAAACCTCTGCAGCCTGTGGAGGAGTTAATTTCTGTGCCGCTTTTTCCCTGAGTTTTTATTCCCGTTTTTATGCAGCGAGATCACTCGAAATTTCTTGTCGCTGGTTGGGCAAAGCTTAATTACCACAAGTGCAAGCGCGCAGGGAGAACCTTCTCCTCAAACGAGTGAACGGGCCCCTTGTTCCCCGTGTAGGAGTTTTACTGCTAGATAGCCCGTGTCCCGATGGAAAACAGCTCACCGCGGACTGGCCGTGCAAAGTGGCGCTTCCCGGGTGTCGCCCGCGTTTTGCATTGCGACCGGAAAACGTTACTGCAGCCCCACAGTAGGTTGAAACCCACAAATATGCAAGTTGACACCTACTTTACTGTTAGATAGCCCGTGTCGTTACTCGCAATCCAATGGAAAACAACTTACCGCGGACTGGCCGTTCAGAGTGACGCTTCCCGGGTGTCGCCCGCGTTTTGCGCTGCGACCGGAAAACGTTGCTGCAGCCCCACGGTAGGTTTAAACCCACAAACATGCAAGTTGACACCTACGTGCTGCGTCTTGTCAATCGCCAGGGAGGCCGACTTGAACGCTGCAGTCTCCTCTTGTTCGTGCCGTGAATTTGCTGATTGTGTCCGCAATCGGATCTGAGCTGGTAATGTCCAGTTGACGGCCGTTGCCGGGTGATACGCAAAAAATAATTGCATGACCCACTGTAGTGAAACCCGCGGTAGTCTCGCAATAGGCGAACAGGCTGCTCGAAAAAAATTTCAGCAACGCACGTGGCACCAGCACACATTCGTGAAATAAGGGAGGAAGTTTTGCCGCGAATTACAGGCGTCAGAAGTCAGCGGCATCTTAGCATAATAATGCGATATCCGTAGACCATCAGCGCGAATCCAGCAACAAGCGAGCAGATCGCACAATTAGCAAGAGGGCAGCTCGCCAGAAAACAAAAAGAATGCAAGCGCGCGGCGCAGTAAACAAAATGCAACGCGCAGCGCAGATGAGGCTCGAGCAGGCGGTCGCTTCTTCTGACGTGTCAAGCCTCACCTCTCTTCGTCCCAATACTGGTCACAGCACCATTTTGTTGACGTTTCTCTCACTCTGTGACACTCAAGCACGAGCTGTTAATCTGATTCACGCTGTCCTATGCGATGATGAAGGCGTTACTCAGGCTCGCGGCCGTTAGAGACACGAAACAGGCAGGGGAGTTGAGAGGTGGCACTGTACACTTTATTGCCTCGAGTTCTGCACTGGTTTTAATGACGCAAAAAGGCAACAACTATCGAACATTAACACAAACAGCGACTTGTCTTCTTCGACTATACAGCAGCAAACATGTCGCAGAAAACAGTTAATGGATCAGGCAGACGACAACTCGCTCACGGCACTGCTGACGAAAAAAGATCAAGTAAGGTTCCGCGAGATCGTAAATGCATGCACAGAAAGGCGAGCAGAAAAACGCATTCAACGAACGGCGTGAATATGGAGTCACGTGTTACGTAAAACGCTGTGTGAACATGTGAACGGTTTGTGCCCAGCCGGATGGCTCAATGAGCAGTCTATTACAAAGCACTGGTTCCAGCCTGTACGTACTTGTCCATATAGTTGGGCCACTGGCCTCAACATACGAACGACAAGATATGCCGCTTCAGATGAAGGAGTGATTGGAATGTTTCATGAGTAGGCCAATCAAACGGCAAAGAGATACTTGAGGATTATTAAACGATTTACAGCTTTCAAAATCTTTAATTGCTGATAAAACCCAACGTTGTAGATGATTTTACAATGAATATTCTCCCTATAATCAAAACTTTAGGTTTCTATTCTTCTCGTTTCAATGTCGTGATATCAAAACCACTCTAATTTGTGAATTTTGTCCGGTCGGATGACATGCGCAAAAATCAAGAGTAGAGTGCAATTTTCACTGAAAAGCCTGCTTTGCCAACATTGAAATTCAATGTATCTACTATAGGAAAACAAGATTGGAAAAATACTGGATTATTCCTTCAAAAACGCCGAACTTCATTCGATAATATACGTGTTAGCTGACAATAGTGTTAAGAATATATCTGTAGCCCTGTGGTTCTGTCTTCAATGCAGTTGCAAAAAGTGTCTGTAACCCTGTGATTTCGTCGGCTTCAATGTCTTGTACTACGTTCTGTATTGTCTGTTTTATCAACCTGCGTTCTGCAGAGTGTGTGTGTTCATGCTATGAACTTCGTGTCTGCTAGAAACAAATAAATTAAATTAAATATTTATCGTATAGATGTTAATAAACATGCGAATTTTTGTTATATTTGTTTCAGTTTCTGAAAACCTGAGTTCTAATCAATTTCATCTAAAGTGAAAAGCAGTGGCATGGGTGTCCGCCGAACATTTTCAGGGAGTTAACGTCGGCTTTTTTGCTCATCGTTTTCAGGCTGGTGAAGTTGCAATGCAAACGGACGTTCAAAAAACGCTTTACTCTATCTAGAAAATGCCTTATGTTCCGGCAACAATGACAAAAGCTGCGCTTCATTGGCAGTAATGCCTTTTTTTCGCTCATGCTTAGTTTCACACAGTGAAAAACTACGTCGGCTTAAACGACTGATTTCAGGTGAAAAAATAATGTTTTGTCAAAGATGAAACCAATTCCAGCAGTTTGGCTACTTTTCTGCTGAGTTTAGCTCTTTTGTGATATGAGTTTGGCTACAGTTTTTTGTTTTTATTTTTTATCTGGCCACCCTGAACTACGCTAGTTGACGCTCCGTCGTTGTTTCGTTGTTGACTGTTAAACGCAAACATTTTTGGCAGGTAAACCAGCACGACATTGACTGCTAATAGCGTTAAAGCTTTTTTATCTTTTGCCTTGAATTTATCAGAATGTGCATAGATTTTCAACATTTTGCAAATGTTTCTAAAAAGTCAGTTTCAATACTGTGCAAGCGTATATCATTAGAAATATTAAAAAACATGCTCCTACTTTCAAAACTAGCACACATTGATGTCATGTCACGAATTTTCGAACCATCAATAAGCTTAAAAATAGTAACCCTTCATATAAGTAAGCAAATACGTGCAAATATACAGGGCGCACATAAAAATAACACTGGAGAATATTTTCAGAGAATAAACTTACCAAAATTGATAATCTAGCGTATTCGTCCTAAATCAAAATATTTGTGGCGAAACGATTTCAAATTTGTCAGCTTTCCGGAGTCTGTTGATAAAATCGCCAATATTGCAACCCAGGTGTGACTGGAAATAAGCATTTGAAGATTTATTGCCATTTTACTGTTAGGCAAGACAGATCAACAGTAGAACAAATTGCTCGCGCGCTTCATTACAGGCAAGTGAGTGGACGTGACTGACTTGCAAGCTCATTACTACTGTACAGTACATTCCACAAGAACAGTGAACCTAGCTCTTAGGTAGTGTGAGGGTCGTACCCACCAATGCACTGTCATTGCAAGAATAAAATTGCTGTAATTAATCGGAATCATGCTGGTGGAGCCACATTCTCTATACATTTTTGGTTCTTAGACCAGATTTCCAGGGGGAAATGCCCGTTCTCCCCTTGCGGACGCGCGTCTCGGAGATGGCCAACTTTCTTCGTTTGGTCCCATTAACATTTCTAAACTGAATGAGCTTATCACCGATCAGAACCGTCGCCAGAAAGTTTTCAACAAGGGACTTTTCATTCTGAAATTTGATGAAAACTCCACCGACTGCTTTATAATTGAATTTGGTAGGGTTAGGAACGTTGTTTCCCGGGGCTAAGCCCCTAAAAGACCCACCCCTGTGACAACGGGACTGTGACCAATGTGCTTCTGTACAAGCATACTGAACTACAGGTATGTCATTGCAATTTTTGCATTTAACTTTTACTTGAGTGCCTCTTTTTATTTTTCTACAAAAACTCAGAATATGCTTTTCAAAATGAGAAACAATATCTAACAACCAATATAACAAAATCTAGCACTATACTTATCACCTATCAGACACAAAAAAGTAAAATGTGACCTAACAAAACAATGTGACGGTTAACATGTAGTAAATGAAATATTTTCCGAAAATCAAAGACTTCCTGAAATTTGGTTCTAACCAACTTTAAAAAGATAAAAAGATAGCAAGGCTCCGTTGTGTTTGGAGGCGTTCAGCGCACCCAAGTTCATGACATGCGTGCACGAGCCAATTTTTTTGTTTTTTACTGCATAAGGTGCTTTGACGGCACTTTGCTCGTATAACTATTGTGGTCCTGTTGCGCTCCAATTGTGTCTTGTGCAGGGCCGCAACGAACTGATATTTTCAGGGATGGGGCAAAATGATGTAACGTGTTGCTGCACCTAACAAATACACACGTTTGTAAAAATTTCGGGGGGGCAAATGCACGATTGTCTCCCTCTGGTTGCGGGCCTGGTCTTGTATTATTTGAAACGTTTTTTTGGGTTCCCTGCAGCTCCTCTGCACAACGTGCGCATGGTAAGAAATAGTTTGCGGCAAGAACCGACGTAGAGTCGAAGTCCAGACCTATCAGCATCGAAACGGTGGCACTTACCAACAAGCCAAGGGCTGGTCCACGAGTCGACTGACCTTACATGTTAACAGTACACTGTTTTTTTGACTGATTGCTCATGCAAGCAATCACTTTGCGAAGCACAAATGCTGATTGGTAGACATGCACGTAAATTAACAAACACTACACCCCCTCTACCAACAAAGCATAAACTCACAATGTTTTTACACGTTCACGAAGTACTGAGTCGTAACGCAAGAAAGCAATCCGAAAAAGAAATGAAAAGCAGACAATTTCAAAGGCATAACCTACTCACTAGTCGACCATTTTGAGTGCGAAAACAATTGCTTTGACTTGCATCAGTAGCAGGATCTGGTAAAGGAGTTAATGATGGCGATTACAACATATAACACTACTAGGCTTTAGAACATTCTAAGAAGGAGAACGCTCGGATTGGGATTCTACTATGATCGACACGAGCTTGTCGGGGACATTGTGTCCTGACAGAAACAAAGAAAGGTAATCTGCTAAATTCCCCTATTAAAGCAAGAACCCATTACCCATTCTGAGCTAGAATCTTGCCTTTCAACAGGTTTTATGAATGTATTTCTAACGCTTTCTGTTGATTTATGGTAACTCACAACTCATCTCCTTATTTAGCTGAGCAGGTGCCTTCCATTGGTTGAAAGACCGGATCTTCCACTGGTTGAAAGACCGAAGTTATGATTAAAATCGTTAGCTTTGCCATGTTAGGTTTCTTCAAAGTCGATACTGAGAGTAGCTAGAAATTTGCATTGATTTGAGCAATGTAAGTCAGTGAGTCCCAAACGTACTGCGGATGTTGCATAGATTGCATCAAGTAAACGTTTCGCACTCATACATCGAACTATTTTCAATGAAAATCATTTTTGTTAAAGTTTTGTCAAGTTAGTGAAACCTATGGACCTTATACTGCAGTGAATAAAAAAAAAAGTTTTCACTCGTCTGAATTTCGGCATTGTCAACAAAAACGAAAAGAAAAAAATCTTTTAAATTGTACTTAACTAGACCTGACATGACGCATACAGAATATTGTTTGTATGTTACCATGCATTTCATTGCATAACAAGCAAGTGTTTTTCTTGTATGTCGAGACCAAAATATCTCAAAAATTTCTTTGTGTGTTGTCCGTGGTAATGATACGGTTGATCAATGTTAGCGAAGTGAGCTTCTCCAGAAGGGCTGTTGGTCTCTCTTATTTCATACACAAGTCCACCAATCTGGGGAAAACAAATTACGTTAGTAAATATATTCGATGTGAATTATGCACTGATGTTTGTGAAATTAAATCACCTTCAAAAACAAAACTGTGAAAAATGCCATTCCACAAAATTGTTCGTTTTGTTTCAAAAAGATTGTGGCATGGTTGCAACTGCAGATGCTTGAAATTTGAAACACACCTTTTTTAATTATCGAATTTTTAGCCAAGAGACAGTGGAAAGTTTTGTCATAAATTGAAAAACATTTGCTTTCAAGTTTTATTACAAGACAACTGAAACTAGGAAGTGATTATAATGCCAGGCTGTAATTAAAGCCAGTTAATATATCTTTTGTTCCACTCATTTATTTGCAAATTCATCAAAAAGATAATATCTTTTTTAATTTCAACGTTACGTGAATTGAGAGTGCTTTTACTTGAGAATGCAAAAGCAACTTTTTCGAATTAAGCACGTAGTCAAATCCACTGAATATGTGCATAGGCTCATTGAAATATCATGTCAAAAAATAAAATTGCTGTAGCACCCAAGGCATTTTTATCCCAACATACATCATTGGGTTTAATCAAGCACGTTCTCTATCTCTACCTGTTGCATGCGCACGTAGCTTTGATTTCAACATCTGCATTAAACACAATCTGCACGGAAAAATAAACGCTAATCATAATCACAAATGTAACGATGTGTTTAATCATTAGACATGCTATTTCGAACCGATGTACGATTTTTGCATTCTACTGTACATTGATTTTAAGACTTTTAAAGAACCTTTGGAGAATTCCTATAGTTAAAACATTTTTCGTACTTCCTGGTCATAAAATTTATACAAAAATTTATACACAACTTGATGTACATACATATCTTTTGTGTACAGGTATTGTGTTGGTTTGTTTATTTTATGCTATAGATCTCACAAACGATTGAAATGCACATTATCAAAAACGATTTACATTTGAACTTAGTGTTCGCACCACAAAATCGCCCTCTGTCAGAAAAAAATAAATCTTGTATGATTGTTTGTGCTCCTTCAATCGTATAACGGTTCTTATTTTGGGCATAGAAGATATGTTTGTGCGATGTTAGAAAATGGTAATCCGGATACCTGTCAGTAGATGATGGAGACATTACGAATACAAGAAAATTGTCGAAACACATATACAAAAAACTTTTTCTCAAGCCAACCTTCCTTTGAGTGACTTTATTTCACATTTGATTACTACAGTACATGTTACTTGTGTCATGAGAAGACGCAGAAATCAAAAGTTTGCAGAAAAGTCTTTACGTCAGCGTAATAACATATCTCAAAAATGTTGAATGAATTTCGTGGGGATTGTGGTTTAAGAGCGTTTTTGGAATAATTATGGGGCACTGATTTCAAAACTGTTTTCAGCGGTCAAGTTTTTTCCCATGTGGCCAAGTTTTTTAGCTATTTGATATTTCACATGTATGCAATTGTGGCTTATTAAAGCATACTGTTGCATATGAGGGTAACATATTTCTTGATTTGTGAAACTTGCTGGTATTTTATTTAGACAATAATGACTTCTTGCAATAATCATGATTGGTAAACCAGCTCATGAAGAACAATACCCAGCGTAGAAAACATACAAAGAGGTTAAACAAACACAAAATTTCTGTTCGTGTATACTGTATACTTACGACTGTGACTTACAAAACACAGGTGATAAAATACACAAATGTTATGGCCTTGCAATGCAAAGATTGTGATGAAAGAAAAGCGTTAAAATGCCAAGAATTGCCCAAACATGATAGCATACTCTTTTTTCATGACAGAAAATAATGCATGGTTGCTAATCCTGAAATTGCCTTTTCTGTGTTTTGCGGGAGTAGCTACTGCCAGCAACCTCTCTTTTTCAGCATTAACAATAGTTTGCCATCATGTTAGCATTCTAGCGTCCCTGGTATCGTTTCTCCATTGTTTTTATATCTTGGTGGAATACTTTCCTTGCTGTTCCATCAGGTTTCTATGTTTTCGAAAAATAGTTTACATGATTATGAAGAAAATGAATCTTCACACTTATGTTGCACCCTAATTGTTCGTAAGAATTTAACAGCTGTTTCAAAAGGTTGTGATAGTTGAGAGCCTCAAAATTTCTGAGGAAGCTTTCGACAACGGCTGTGAAGGACCGCCAAGTGTTTTTTCCCGGGTTGTCATGGGAAGTGGAAAATATTTGTGCTGCATTAAACGTCGTACATGAAGGCCATCAACAATTCTTGCCCTCAACTTTTCAGTTCTCAGTGCAGGGAACATTTCACAAAAATATGCAAAGCAGTATTACGGAAAAGTCTAGTTGTTAGGCTAAACTTCGCCATATTTAGCTACATCCGAAGTTCCTATGTGAGTTCGACCATAGACGTAGCAAGGACGGTATTGACAAATCTAAGTTTGCTTGACCCCCCTATCAAAGACTTCTAATCCCGGTTATTTCAATAAGAAAGACACACAAAATTAATTCATTGTCTTTTATTATAAAGTTCAAGTAATACAATAAACATAACTCACCGAATAAAGTGGTTTTCCAATACGTTGACTCTCAGACTGGAATTGACCACAGCAATACATTCATGTAAATCTCAAACGCTGACTAAATGCTATTACATTAAATTGTTTTAATACACATAAATGTTACAT
>Ga0210059_1007204_pt1 | contig 17714 bp, 11 predicted proteins | sample Ectturendosymbi2_FD_188042 | JGI IMG/M metagenome (GOLD analysis project Ga0210059, IMG submission 188042) | Ecteinascidia turbinata endosymbiont from Florida, USA - Sample 2 (SPAdes) (version 2) | ecosystem: Host-associated > Tunicates > Ascidians > Unclassified | place: Key West, Florida... | reverse complement strand
CGGGTGCGGGGCGGGCGCGGGATGAGAAATTCTTCGTGCGGGTAAATGAGTGTTGAGCCAAAGCACATGAACTTAATCAGCTCAAAAATCGCAAAACACGTGGATGTACTAAAGTTGTTTGCCAGCATTGCGCTTAGAACAGTAGGCCCGCAGCAGTTATAGCATTATGATGTAACAACCCATTGTTGCGAAACATTAGCTCAGACTCTTGCCATGTGGTAGGCAAGTGAACATTTTCCAATGCTACCGTCGTACGTGGTGAGGAATAATTCAGTCTAGCAGCACTTCTAAATGGATAAGACAACGCTTAACGCACAGCAAGTCACAAGTCACAACTGAATCGAAATGTGTTTTTTATCACCTCAAATCTGTTAACTGCGGAAGATCAGATCCGTTGAAAAGTTTTGGTTGCCAACATGGGCGCAATTAGGTGGGAGACACGGGGGACGCGTCCCCCCACTTTTTCAGACAGTGGGGATATAATATGCCATGTTACCCCACATTTTGCTCTTTAAGTTTCGTAATATATTGGTTTCACACCAAGCTGTCCCCCTCACATTTTACAACAAAATTGCGCTCATGGTTGCTAATGAAAAATATGAATAGCTTGATTTTGCTGCTTGTTAGGCTTGTCTTCAGGCGTTATAGAGTGTATCAGGTATTTAGGGGTGATGTTAGATGATTCCTTAACTTGGAAGCAACATATTGCACACGTTTCCCGTAAGTTATCGAATGGTTGTTGCGCGTTGTCCCAGATCAGAAAATATTCCAACTCACAAATGGTTAAAAAAGTGTATTTTGCATTATTTTATCCGCATATTCAATATTGTATAACCAGCTGGGGATGTGCTGCTAAGTCTGTCTTAGATCCTTTAATCAAACTTCAGAAGCGTATGGTACGTGTTATGACGTTTAGTCATAATAAAGCTTCTACAATGCCGTTGTTCCACAAATTAAACCTGTTGACGCTAAACGATGTTTTCAAATTGGAAATCGCTAAAGTCATGCATAACATAGAAAACAATGAGCGCTTGCCGGACTATATTTCAAAAAATTTTGAACGAGTAAATTGGACACACAGTTATAACACCAGACACTCCAATAAAGGCAACTATGTATTACCGAAAATTAGGACGGAAACCGGGAAAAAATCAATAGTTTATTGGGGCCCAAAGATCTGGCAAGAAGTTCCACCGGATATCAAATCAAAACCTTTACTGCTGTTTAAAAAAAATATGCCAATCATTTCATTCGCCACTATATAAACAGATGATGCCTGCAATCCATGGATTTATAGTTTAGTGATGTTACAGAGCAACGTTTACTTGAAACTTATCTTGCATGTGGATCGTATCCATTATTTCTTGGTCTTGCTCATTATTTGGAATGTACAAGTATGATTGAGTAAGGTTAAAACAATGTTCTGCTCTTTGCTTTCGCTTCTGCTGGTTAGCTCAGGGCCTTTGAGCGCGTTCGTTTAGGGTCTTTGACAACATGTATTTGGGTGGTGGCAGACGGGATGACTGAAGTGTCTTTTCGCCGCCCCTTGCTGTGTCTGTATTGACAAGTGTACTTACGTTGAGGTAAAAAAAATAAAATTGTTGTTGTTATTATTGTTGTTGTTATAAGTAGGGCAAGTTTTTGCAACTTTTTTACAGCTTCCTAAATACGTACTCAGAATTTATGCAGTACGATGTTTTAAGCTGGCTGCAGGAATTTTATATGGCGTCTTTTTTTTACATGCAACTTTTCCTGCAACTTCTATCAAGTATTTTACAAAGTGTAGAAGTTTGATTTAAAAAACATGATTTAGAACTATTTCAGTATAACTCTGTTCTCTATGATAACCGAATCGAACTGAATAGTGACCAAAAAGCAATTGTAGAAATGACCCGGTCAAATATCACTCCACAACTGCACGCCAAATTGTTAAATTGCCAAGCAACTTCATGCACTGTGGAGCTTGCCAAACAATTTCATGCACAAGTTTTTTAGCAAATTGCCAAGCAACTTCATGCACAAGTTTTAGCATGCTACGCAAACTATTGGTAAAAGATCGCCATTTCTCCGTAGGTGATGTTTGGAAATATTTAGCATTGTATGTAAATAAATCGCTTGAGTAAATCACTGTCGTTTAAAATGTTTGTGCACAAATACAACTTTTTACTGCAAATTTTGTTAAAATTAATGCATACTTCTCACGATTTTATTGCAACAAAAACTTGCCGTAGTTGTGAGTAGTTTTCGGACAGCTGCGGGTTTAAGACCGAAAAAGTGCGGGGCGGGAGCGGGCAAAAATTTGAACCCGCGCAGGACTCCAGTGACTACACCACTGCAGTTTATGCAGGTGACTAAACTAAATGCTTTGGCTGCATGTTTATATCAACACTTATATACCATCAGTCATCACCTTAAGACCTACCGGTATAAATCATCCGTCTCCCAGTCGGCTTTGCGTCCGACGGGTGGTTGTAGCGTTTCGTTGTCGCATCGAAGGAACCAGAACTTCCGCTGGTCCTGGTGGAAGCAGCGCTCTGGATTCGTGACACAACCTTAGAACTCATGTTTTGCCCACAGACCAGACTGTCACCAACTTTTTACGGCGATGCTGTAGCGTAGTGAATAAATGCCGAGATATGCCTTTACAAGAAACTATGGCAAACAGCACGGATTTGTTACGTACTTCAACTATATCCAGTTAGACTGCAAGTCGTACAAAACAACTGCCTAAGAAAAAGGCGCCAGTTAAAATCAAAATCTTTATACAACGTTTGCCTAACTTTTTGGTAGTGTCACCAGCTTGCAATCGCAGCTGTTGAATCGCAATGACGTGAAGCAAAACACGTTTTCATCGATTTCGTAGCAAAAGATTTCAGTTTGAATAACATACACAAGACCCATCTAAACAACCCTCGCAGCAAACGAATCAACGGCTGTATAGATCTATTGGTTACATGCTTCACTCGTCCAGTGTGAGGCATCCTCTCGTCGTAAAACTCAATTAAGGAAGATGGCTTGCAGTTGAAAAGCACGGATTTTATGCCGGTACTTCAAAGCTGTGCGAATTTCGACATCGACGTGTACGTTATACTTTTGTCAGTTGGTGCAATAACCAGCTTTGATGTTCCTTAGTTAAAGGTGATTTTACCATAAAGTTACACGTATTCCTTTTCTAAAGCAAGCAGTAAGCGTTATCCCCTCTCCAATGTTCTCTCCAAGGAGCGCAACTGCCCAGTTCCAGCAGACCATTTGCGCAGTGAAATCTCATTCTCGTGCATTTGTAAGCAGGGACGCCGGAACAACGGTAGGACAGGGGGGGCATAAAAAGAATTGAGGACAATGCAAATTATAAAAAACAAAAAAATCGTTACCAATTGTACTTGTTTCTGTTCAGCAACGATATTGACCTCAAAAATAATACCAGAAATTATCCATTTCTGAAGCCATTTCTGAAGTTTCCGGGTGCGCGAAAAGCTGCAATAAATTTGTTTCAGTTCGATCTTTATAAAACATGAAATCACCTATGACACGCTTTTCAGCATCAAAACACCACAAGGGTGATGCAACCGAATCTGATAGCAAATTGCTTTGCTAGGAAATCGATTTCGCGTCAGCGACGTAAAGGCACTTCTGCCCCCGTTGACCCCTTATTAAATGGCAGGGGGCAATGCCTCCGTAATGCACCCCCTTTCCGGCGTCCCTGCTTGTAAAGTTACAACATTCCAAAACATTGAAAAAGTAAGAAAACAAGAAGCAATTTGAAGGAAATGTGTACTTTGCTCGTATTTTGACAAGAGTTTATATTAATTCTAATAATTCACAAAGTTTATAACTCATTTATAACTCTGATAACTCAACCTTAAAATATTCATGCTCGCTAAAACAAACACTTGCTCAGTGTAAAATTTTCTTAGAGGGAACACTGGCCCTCTCCAATTGTTTTTTCGAAAATCTTAGCAATTTCATTTTTACGAATATATTGACCAATAATTTAATCGAGTTTCTGGCGAGACAGAACTAGCAACACTTTTCATGAGGACGTAGTCAAAAATCAATAAGTTCGCCTCTTAGGTCGCTTTAAGTCAAACGTTTTCCTTGCCACTAGTACTACACACTTTTTTTCAACTGAACGCATAATCATGTCATAAGTCCTGTGTGACCTAACAAGCCTTTATCTCCTTTTCATTTTGAAACACGATCCCGCGGAGACAATGGCATATCTGTTTATCTCTATTGTTTGAGACAATGGCATATCTGTTTGTCTCTATTGTTTGCGCATTTGTTTTTGTTGCTTGTGTCTGCCTGAATGGTTGCAGAGCGGTCTGTGCTTTCACCTAGTGTGCGAACTGTCAAACTTCTCTTACTGAGCGCGATATCCATTAGTAGATCGAAACTTATGTGAAGAAAACTAAAAACCTTAGACTTCCTCTACGATATGGAACAGGGGCCATCGGGTTTCTTTAAAAACAACGCTCACTTTAGTCTTCCCTTGAAAACGTCTTTTATGTTTTATGCAGTTTCACGAACACGTTGGAAGTCCTCAGAACACCACATATTTTTCAGAAATTCTATATAACCTATAATTTTTTTCAACATTTTTCGTTTTTGCAACATCAATATGTCTAGTCCGAAGATTTTCAAACTGTGGGCCACGAAGACATGTTCCGTGGATCATAGTGCTATTTTGAACAAGCTATGTGCTGTGCCGATTTCTAAATATGAACATCACCATACATATGTTTTCTTCGCATTTATTGTAGTCCATTGAAATGCATGAAATACAAGTGTAAGTCTCCGTTGGATACAAACCTTATCGGTGATGAAATTGATTTCAACCTGAAATCGATTTGATCATGCCTAATATCTACAAATATGAATAATTTAGTAACAAACGCTAAACAATAAGCAAAGTGATATAACAAAGTCAGAATCTTGACGTTAAGCATGACATTCGTTGTGCTCTGTCGTCAACAGAACCAAAATCACCAAGTTATTAGCTGAAACGCAGGAAGACCCATCTCATTGAAATATAAGTACTACCGTAATGTCGTTGAAAAATAAATTGTTGAGCAGCAATTTGCCCTGTATTGTCAAATTTTAATCAATCGCTAATGCGCACAGTTGTCGTCAAATTTGGACACAACTGCAACAGCGCATGGTGAGTCACGAACCATTTTTAAGTAATCATGTGGCGCACGAAGCAAGAAAGTTTGAGAAACAGTGGTCCAGACCCTCAGGCACACCTGTCTTTGAAGTCGCTAGCAGTACAACCGTGCAACTGGTGAATGGATTTACTGGACATACCGTATTTTCCGCCTAACAAGCCGAATCGTCGAATAAGCCGAGGCTAATTTTTAGCTCTGAAAATGAGGGTTATTTCGTATTACCGCCCAATAAGCCGAGGCCATTTTTAAGAAGTGGCAATGGATGGAACGAAAGATGATAAGTTGTGGTTGGACGACGACGAGGAAGACAACATTGTACTTGCTCAGCTAATAATACCAGAAAATGACCCGTACGACGACCAGGTATCTGCCGAGGATTGGAATCTATTATTCGATGCTTCTGACGATGAAGATGATCAAATTGATGGATTTTAATAAATTTCTGAGATTGAAATTTATATTTTTTTCTGGTCCAAAGCTGATGATCCGCCCAATAAGGCGACCCCAAAAATCAGGTCCAAAAATTAGGTCCTGAAATTCGGCTTATTAGGCGGAAAATACGGTAAATGTTGAAATACCAACCAACAAGTTTAATATAACAGCCGTTAGTATCGCATTTTCAAGCCTGTACTTTTGTTAACGAAATGCCTATCCTGTCCATCGAAAAAGAATGACACGATTTTTGTTTGGAACACAAAAAGGTTATGGGAAAAAGTGAAACATTTTTGAAAACCAAGGCCACATAAATTAATTAAGTGGTTATAATTCGTAAATTTTCAACAAGAATGATGCTATTTTGGCTTATCTGAATAAGTGGAATAATTCAAAACAAATTGTGAAACGAAGTCTAAAATCCATCATTTCTTTTAATGGTTGATTGATGAGGTATTTGACGATACGTTGAAGTTTGAAAAATTGTCATTCAAGTGGACAAGGAATACATGATCATTTCAAATGACATCTTCATGCAAGAAATAAAACAACTTGCTTGGAAAACTTTCAACTAATCTAAATATTTGTTTCTAATAGGACAAACAAGCCAATGTAGGCTACATGACGCCTCGAAAATTAATTTGACAATAGCGATGTCTAGAAAAGCGCTGTGACAATTTTTCGAACACAATAAAGTTTTCTTTCTTACAAGCAAGGCTCTTCTGTCAGTTTGGATGGATCTATCTGCTTTATATAGTTTGTTTCTTGCCGGTAAATCACTCAAATCAATCGCAAATCAGTCTTCATCGATAACCTGAAGCTTATGTTCCTTCAAATGGAGCCTCTTTGCCTGAGAAATTCCTCCGCTCTGCCTTGTCTCCAGCTTGCTTTTCTTAACTAACCTGTTAGAGGTTATCCGTTCTCGAAGTGGTGCGTTGCAATGCGGCACACAGAGTTGACGACCGAACAATTGACGTTCAGCTGGCGTTAAAACCGTAGACAGTTTTCTGCGTTAACTTCTTGACAAGTGCTTCTTGACATTAAGTCAAGTAGAGTTTTTGAAGTTCAACCCTCACAGCTGGCTGTGGATGGAATCACAACGGCGGCGGAAGGCAAAAATGGTTGGTATGGCCAGCGGCTAAGAATTACTAGAAAAAAGTGAATGATCTGTGTTTGACAAACATCAAAGTTCAACCATAATTTTTTTACTGAACAGAAGCAGAGTCGTGGAATTAGTAGACAAAAAAACATAATCAGACACACTTCACACATTTCCAAAAACAATTCAGAGTTCCTGATTTCTTGAAACAAATTCTGAAATTATCTTTTGCACATTCAAACTTTCTGTGCAGCATCTATGAACTCACAAAGGCATTAGATGATTCAGTCTTTGCGTACTCATGGTTGTTCGGAAGTACATTTTCAAACAACGAAGAGATGAAAAAGAACGCTCTGCAGAAGCAGTTGTAACTGGCAGCACGTGCATAAGTTGCAGAAGTTTCCCAACTTCAGAAAAAATATTGCAATTCGAAGTAAATGCAAGAGCACTAGAAACTACGTCTTTCATTTTCACAATGACATCTGATATTGCATCACTCAAAACAGCCAACAAATTAGAATAGACAACCTTGAGGCATCCTCAACCACATCGACACCTAAGTACTTTTTCATGGCTTCCAAGTTCTCTGCGATCACGCACGCTCTGCTTGCAGCCAATGTCAGCAATTCCTGATATTTTGCATAAAGACCAAAATTTCCTGGTTGAATCTCTTTTGCGTTTCACCATTGATGCTGTCGGCAACGTCGAAGTATATCATAAGATAATAATCTTTCGGTGAACTGAATGTACATGGCCTTTAGCCAGATTGCAGTTTTTTCTGAGGTCTACGCGCTCTCGGAATACGGGATCCGTTAGTTGTAACTCCTGCGCTTGCTGCACGGTTTTCTCCCAAAGTGAGGAAAATGAACAGCAGTGCATGTCACTTCAGTGCTGTTTTTGGCTTCAGTTGCAGTAATGTGCTTACACTGTAAGGTTGCACTCAGCTGATCTGTTAATGAATAAAACTTGGTGCAAACCGCTGTGGCAAAAATCAAATCAAACGTCTCAAGCTCTGCATGAATTCCACTTGCTTTGGTTGTAACTTCCAAACACGTTGCCCCGTCGTTACCAAGAGCAATAAAAAGTAAAGTTTCCAGAAATGCTTTGTAATTGTGCAAAACCGATTCGAAGAATTTCGTTTGGGCAGTCCACCTCGTAGGACACGAAAGACGCAGTGCGGCTCCTGTAAGATCAAAAATGAGCCTCAATCTTTCGAACAAATCTCTTCGTTTTGAAGAAAACTGATTAAGTTTGAAAGCTGCTGAACATCATCCAGTGCGTTTCTCATCATAAGTATTTCCATTGAACAGTCTTGCACAGCCAAGTTCAAAGAATGACAAAAGGAGTGAATAAAATTGCTTTGGGTGTTTTTTTAGATGTGTTTTCGTGCTTGAACTCCAAACAAGCGACCATTCTGCATGCATGATTCATGTTAGAGGCTCCATCATGTCCTTGCCCTCTACAGTCATTTAAGTCCAGTCCTAAGCGGCAAACAGAAACTTTATTGAGTTTTGTGGTTGTCTCTTCCTTAGTGTTTCGTGTTTCATAAAGACCGACCAAACCTTCATGAACGTCCAGAGTTTTCATCAGGGTGGCGGAGTCGGAGGTAAATTTCGACTCTAACTCGGACCTTTCCAACATTTTCGACATAGACACCCTGGTTTTGATATCTACGCGTCTCAAACATATACTCACTTGCTCTGTGAATCTGGAGTCCGTGCCCTCGTCGAAAATAAGCGAAAACTACTTGTTCACTTTCACGTCGTGCACGACACTTCTCAAAACAAAATGAGTCAAGATTTTAATAATTTCATTTTGGATGTCGTGCGAGGTCCAATTGTTTTTTCTTTGTAACCACTTTGCTGCCTTCATTAGCCAGATATTGTAAAGCAAAGTAACCCTTGCTTATAGGCAGAAATTGTAAAGTGGAAATAATTTTGAACAAACTGTTTTGAGCACACTGCTGTTCAGCTTCATCCTGAGTCTTCAACTCCACTGCAACTGACTCTTGTTTCTGTAATTCCACCAAGCACGCACATTGTCCCTGTGTGCTGTTGATGACTCGTGTTTGCGAAAAGCTTGAGTGGCGTTTTTCCACGTTTGAAACCCGTACGACGAAAACGCTAGTTCTGCTTTCGACGAATAAGGACATTTCAGAATGCAGGTCATACTGCATGGATGACAAAAAGAGGATTCCTTACTATTATCCCAGTGTTTTTAAGGTTTTTGGAAGGGTGTCGAGGTGGAGCTTTAGGATGTCAATACCATTTTCCCTTCTATGTCTAATCCTTTTAATGCATTTTCACAAAAACGCAAGTTTCCATCCGAATATGCTTAATTATTTGAATACGACATTCACTTTTGGCAAACAAACCAAAGACAACTTCATAAACAGAAAGGTTCATTGTAGGCCTACACACCCATTCATTTACTCATATTCGTGCCCGCATTTCCTTTATACCTCACAATCAACAGCAATCTCATATAGTTCTGCTGGCTCCACACCAAGACAGAACCAAGCAAGGTCGGAGATGTAGTCACGCCACCTGGTCCTTGGACAAACTTTGGGCCGCTTTCCCGTGGGTGGAGACAGTAGCCTGATGGACTTAGTTCGCCATTCTTTCCTGGGACATTTTAGACACATGGCCGAATTAACATTGCTGGGATCTCTCGATTCGGAGAAGTGACTTGACATGCTGGGCTTTACGGATATCAGACCTGCGCTCTTTGTCACGAAGTGTCTCAAGGAGAACTCTTCGCAAATATCTCATCTCTGCCGCTTATTCTTTTGACAGTATTTTTTCAGTCGTCACCTAAGATTCTTGACCACAGGTGAGGATCGGAACAAAGACCGATTTAAAAACTGAAAGCTTTGCGTTCTTCGAAAGCTCCCGTTTCTTCACCACGGAGCAATAAAGCTCGCGCAGAACTACGTTTGCTTTACCAATCCGTGTGTCAAACTCTTTGTTCCGACTTTCGTCACTCGCAAATACCACCCCACGGTACTTGAACGTCTTCACCTGCTGCAGTGTATTGCCGCTCACTTGCAGGAAACACTGCTTTGGGCGTCTTAAGAGACATAATACCTCAATCTTTTTATAGCTAATTTTCGTTCCTTCTTGGTCGCACGCAGCAGAAAACCGATCAAATGCCTGCTGAAGACCCGTTGCGAGGGCATGCAGCACCAATTTGCCCGCACAAAGCAAACGGTTCATCCTGTAGTTTCCAACAGTGACACCCTTGTCTACGCGTATGTGACTCTCTATCCAGTTCATATGGATCAGGACGCTTCAAATTTTTTGGGAGAGACCACAAAAGCTATTGCACAACAGTTCGAGGACCAGATATCTTGCGTAATGTACGTTTTTCGGGATATGCTACATTCTACCAAATCAACACATTTTTCGTAAATGCACTGCATTGTTTTTTCATTATTGGCAAAATGTGTTTTGCGGCCGGTGAAATGGCTTCATATGTCGGATTTGGCCCACGGGCGGTAGTGTGGAGAACCCTGATATAGAATATGAAGCGGAATGGTGAAAGCACACACCATCGTCGGAGTTATGGGGCGCCGTTCGTAAAAATATTATATCTGACAGATTTAGCACAAAAACTGCTATCTCTGCGCATATATAGCTATCTCTGCGCGCCGAGAAAAGCAGAGATAGCTAAATATGTGCAGAGATGGCAGTTTTTGTGCTAACTCTGTGAGATATACTATTTTTACGAACGACGCCCCATAGGAGTCCAACACCAACGCTGAATGGTTGTGATTTAACTCCGTCGACATGGACACAATCTTCTGAGCAGCAATACGGTCACTTGACGGCCAGCAATAGGCACCTGTCAACACCGTATTCCCACAACATCCCCCAAAGCTTTTCGCAAGGAACCCGGTCGTATACTTTCCCGAGGTCGACGAAACATGTGTGTACGTCTTTGGCAGGCTCCCAGGATTTCTTGAAATTTTGTTGGAGAGTAGAAATTTCTTCTGTAGTGCTACGGCCGCGACAAAAACCCTACTTATCATCCAGCTTTGGCTCAATTATCTTTGCGGCATCTTGGCATACACTCTTCCTTAGCAAAAAGATGCCGAGGTAGTAGATTCGTTCACTCCTGTCTCCCTTTCGTATATGGGGGCAATCAATTTGCTAATCTTTCGGCACCCTTCTCCACTTGACACACACGAGCCAGACAAATCATTCAGCGTTCCAAGATCCCCTAATCCACTACCAAACTTTTCTCAATTAGCTTAAAGCTTGGATTTAGCTACGGCATCAAAGAGCTTATTAATGCACATTTCTAAGGAAGCTTTCACCTGTGCAATGTCAAAACATCCCGCCTGAAAAACGTTGCTCAGTTCTGTCAGGCGAGGTGAGAGTGTTCGTTGACAAAGGAAAGCACCGTGTTGAAATTTTTGTTTTTATAAGTCGCAGTAAAACAACGCTCATTGCATCATTTTTATTTCCTGACATCTGCTTCAGTGCGGCCCAACAGCCAAAATCTCACTCCTAGCTCTCACTGTCGCCTCACTCGACAACCACCGTGTTTTGTATGCGCGCTGCAACTGTTAACCCATTTGTCTTCGTCGCAGTCTGATACATCGCCAGGCAAGTCGATCGAAACGGTGAAACAGTAAAACACTTCCAATATAATTGCATTAAAGTGCTTTTGCAGTTTCGTACACCATACTGTACAAATCTGCGACAATATAGCAAGAGGCCGAAGGGAAGCGGTCAGCATGACTATGCACAGATATCAAACTTACAATTTTCGCTTTCAACTTCTGCGCCGCAAAATTGTGTCGGCCTATAACATTGCAGCCGTCTGTTGCAATAGCCACGTGCAGGACAACATGCTTATCTCAAATCGTTTTACTTCAATACAAAGCAAAACCATACCTAGGCTTTCAGAATTTAGGGTGTCATTGCAAAATTTTAGGGTGTCATTTTGACACCCAAAAACGGCTTAAAAAAACACTGCAATTATCCCATTCTAACCAATCCTACGCTTTAAACCACGAGTACTGAAAATTTCTGCAATGTGATCCTTACTAACAATCCTCGGAAACGACCTTACGGATGGATGAGGTTCGAAACGAGCACAGATTGTCCTGTCAATACTTATATTTCCGTTATCTTCTGCGTTCAATGCATTCGTGATATCTGCCTCTGTGCAACTACATTTTCTGGGGCACTTCCAGCCCCCATGCTCTGCATATGTTATCTCAGACTCGTGTTTGTTTGATGGCTCTAAATTAGTGGCCTGGGAATCAACAAAGATTTGCTTTAAGCGTTGGTCATGCGCGAAATAACTGTGAATAGTTTTCCTGTTCTTAGAGGGTTGCCGTGCACTCATGCTTCCAAAATTATCTCACTTGTTTCTCACTTCCTGAGATTATTCAATCAACAGCGTTCCAGACTGCTAATACCAGCTGATCGTTACCTCAGCGTCGAATAGCTAGATTTGCGAGAAAACGCGCAATGATGCATTAGTTCTGCTTCTGAAGAATCGACAGTCTGTGAATCAGGACCTACCACCAACGAAAGGTCGAACATGCTACGCGATTCTTTCTCGCTTACTGCGTGTAACTTGCTTTCCAACTGTTCTGTTAAAAAACTACTTTCGGATGCTTGTGCATATGTTCGTCTGGCCCGGCCATACCAATATTTTGGTTGGTATGGCCCTGGCCATGCCGGCCATACCGCTTCCGCCGCCCTTGGCACAGATTGACTTCGCCTTTCTTATAGCTGCGTGAGAAGAACGAGGTCTTGTGTAGATATGGCAAGCGAGCGTTTTTGTTCTGTCACAATGTCAGACTACCGTGTTGTGCCACAATACTGCAGTTTTGTAACAATACTTCTCGTGCAACTTGCCCTGCATTAGCTACGGGCGCTGTGTCAATGCAGCATTGCAGTTAATGGTTGGGGGCGCAAAACAAAGGTTCAAGAAACTGTAAATAAAAATTGTAATTGTTGCCCAGCAATTTTTGCGCCCCCGTCAAAATGGCGCCCATGGCACGCGCCATGTCTGCCATTCATGGGCGGCTCGTCTAGACAGGCTGCCGGGCTGCAGTCCTCCCTGAAAAATGCAAGGCAAAAGATTCCGCCAAACGGCCAAACTCGCCTTAAGTTTGGATTTAGTTACGACAATTTCACAACACAATCATTTTCGGCACTTCCGACACCATTTCGGCTCAACGTTTCCTAGGAATCCAACAAAACCAATGTTTCGCTGCTTGCCAACGACACCACTCATGCGATGACGTTTTCAGCACACTTGCCGATGAATTTGGCAATTTCGGGGCTGTCATCCGCACAGCCCTAAAGGAAAGAAACCAAACAATTGGCTGCAAAAATCATGGTGGTATATCCGCCTATCCGAACGCGTTTTTGATATTTTGACGATGAATTTTTGAAGAAAAAACGGAGGAAATATGACCTTGACTGTTTTTTACTACCTGAATTTCTTGGATATTGAATTTTATAATTAAATTTAACAATGCTTTTACTAGTACTTTGGCGATATTGGCGGCATTGGATTCAAATCTGGTCGCCAATCTCGGGCTGCGAAAATACAGCCCTTCGTTTATCTGCACCAGTGCAGCTTGCAACTGCAGGCTAAGCTGATGAGCTTTCTAGGGTTGATGTTTGAAGATGTATGGCAGTAGTTTGTGGATCTCATTCTTGGACAACACAAGATGTGACTGGTTTAAAACATTGAAATATGAAAAATTTGAAACATGAGAAATCTGGCAAGCCTATAAGCGTTCAAGTAGTATAAGTAGACCTTTAATTTTTTGGTAAGGTGAACGTTGCAGCTGTAACTGATTCATCAGGGTACAAACTTTTACTGGAAAAGCATAACAATCCAGTTCAAAAAAACGAGAAATCTTGTGTAAAATCATAAACTTTTCGACATTTTTTGGAAAATTTAAACTTCATTTGAAGGAACATGATTAAAGTACCAGCTCAAAGAAAGTGTCTCTAGCCTAGGTCTGCTGCCATGACACGGTTTGAATAAAATGCTAAGATTTGTCTTGTCAACAATAGCGCCTCATTAGTCCAGCGGAATGCTCCAAGCTTAGTGTGCGAGTGGCGCTGGCTTCGACTCTCGCCATGGCAGCTTTGATGCCAGTGGTTTGGTTATGCGTCACACTTTTGATGGGACCGGTTTAATTCTTTTGTGTTCGTGTTTACGCTTTAGGGTTTGGTTTCATGAAACTGAAGTGAATGTTTTCTATGTGTCAGTAAGGACAACTTAAAATTACGAGTTTGATAAAATTAAGACAGCTGGAGTGACTGGAAACGCCACTATATTATAAAAACAGCCAGGGTGACAATCTCATATGTTCAACCAGAGATGAAATTTTGCAGCCCTCCTGGCCAATTTCACCACGAACCGCCACTGCTGCCATACCTAAATACGCCACTGTGCCTAATTTCTGGTGTTATCTGCGTAACATTAAGATGGGTTAGAGCTCTGAATACTTTATTGCCACGCTCTTCTGTATCAGTTGAAAGAATATTTCACCTGTCAATCATTTTCATTTTAAAACAGAAACAAACTCGCTAAAACAGAGACTGTACGGAGAGGTTGTTGACAAAAAAAGCATTTTCAAGAAGCCAGCAAAACGGCCGTAGATGGACTCTAAGCCTGAGCCCTGAATTAGTGAGAGATATCATTAAATGGAGAGTACAACACCAGTGTTATACAAAACGTCTTGAGCAACGGAAAAGTGATCCAAATGTTAATGTTCACGCTGTAGACAAAAATTTGGAAGAGGAACTATGAGTAAATCAGTTTTTTAATCACCGTTTCACTTCATTTATTGGCATTCCTTTTGCAAATTACCATATCTGAGTTTTTTGTAGGTAAATGTTTCAGTTTTCAAATGGGAGCCCTGCTTTTCACCTCGACGCGACCAAGCGATGAGCATGTGCAGTGTTGGAGAACGTCTGTGGTTTAGCGACTAGTTGAGTATAGCTTGAGGAATCTGGTCGAATGAGCCTAACAACAACAGAAAGCAACATGTTGGCAGCGATGTTGGCTTACTGAACAAGCTTGTCATTTGCTGCAGAAAGGCTGAAGATTGAATCAGATAAGTCTGCGTTGCTGTTAGACTAGCCCAGGGGTCTCCAAACTACGGCCCGCAGGCCAAATCCGGCCCGCAATGACATTTTGACAAGAATGAAAAAACAATACATTTACGAAAAACTTGTTGATTTTGTAGAATAACATATCCCGAAACAGTCACATTGCGTAAGATGTCCGACCCTCGAACTGTTGTGTAACAGCTTATGTGGGCCTCGGATAAAAACGTTTGGAGATGCCTGGCCTACTTCACCGCGCATGGATTCAAACGCCTGAACTCTAACCCCGCTTGATTTGCAGGACAGCAATCCCTCTCTTATTTTCGCTGCTTGGCAACAAGTGGAGATCAACCTTCTTGCCTGTGCACATGACAAGCCGTCACAGGTGCAACGTGCGCTTATCTTTAATGCAGCCGGACCACAGGTTATGCAGGCTGTGTTAGCCAATGCTTCTTAACCTTTTTTGTTTCGTTCACCCCTGCCATTTATTGCCGCATTCCCATTCACCATACTATGAATATATGGCCGATGTTCCAACAATTATAGTACATCGAATGTTCATTGTTAAACCACGGTATTTGTTCTACCTTATCCACAGCATGCTTTCCGCCATGCAGCGAATTGGCTACGATCTTCAAACAGGTTTTATTACAGATTCAGCTTCGCGAATTGTTCTTTTCGTTTCATCAGCACTTGCGCTATTTGAAAACAAGAAAGGACAAGAGACTTTTTACCAGTAGAGTCATTTACGACTGATGAATAGAGAGAATGCTGCTGTTTCCATAAATATTCGTGCTGTTGCTTGAAAAATTGCGGGGATTTGTGCTGCTGAAAGCCGTCGTGGGCTTTCGCAGAAATTTTTCCAGGGGGGAACGTCGATATTTTGCTTATCGTTATCAGGTTGTTGACGATGCGATGCAAATGGCTGTTCACAAAACGCTTTATCCTTTCTATACCACCAAGAAAATGCCCCATGTTACGGCAACAGCCACAAAAATTGCGCTTCGTTTGCGCAGCAATGCTTCGTTTTCACTGATGCTTTTTCATTACTGTATAAGATTACGTTGCTTCACCGCAATCAACAGCCACTGTCTCGCTGCAATACCTGCCAAGATGTCTGCGCTCATCAGTCACATGCGGCAAAATGATATTGCTCCAAATCTTCGCTCTCTGTCTTGCCTGTGATTTCCAAACCGTGTGTTGAATTGGTAAGCGTCGTCAGCGGCAACGCCGAACGAAGCGGTGCTGTGATAAACACACAAAACCTCTGAGTAAATTGCATGTAAATCAGCAAGCACACTTATTTTCAATACCCAAAAGAGAAAGGATGAAATTGTGGAACTGTTATGAAGTGTGTTGGCGTTCGTACATACAGTGTTAAATCAATATCTGGTCGTTTTCACAAACTCTTTATCTAGATCAGCGTGGTCCAACTACTTATAACCTACGGACCATTTCACAAAAACATGACAACGTGCGGGCCACTTCCAATAAAAAATGATGTATAAAACAACAGATTCACAGCATTTAAAACTGAAAAAGGGAAGATAAGTAAGTGCGTCATAGAAATTATTACACAATAGCAAATATCAGTTTATTACAAATCCCTATAAGTGCGATGCCTGTGGTTACGGCTTCTCTGACACTACAGTTTTTTTTATCAATGCCAGTGTTAGTGGTGCAAGTCAGGGTCTATCGTTCAGTGTTTCGTCTGCCATTCGAATTTTGTTTTTAAATTTGTCTTGCTTCATCGTAGAAACTGTGCTTTCTCACATATATGTGCTTCATCGTAGAAACTGTGCTTTCTCACATATATGTGCTTCATCGTAGAAACTGTACTTTCACACATATATGTGTTTCCAAACATCGAGTGCTTTTTTTCCAGACAGGTGCGGCAGAGTAAAGTTAGCGGCGGGCTGAACCTTCTAATTTGATCGCAAAAAAATAAAACAAAACGTTACACAGAAAAGGTATTATTCATTGTTCTTGTACAAATGCACTTTATCCAGCGCAAGTAATTCAGGGAGACAAATGTGACCTCACACGTTTTTCAACACATTTCAGATTTGCAGGTTTTTCCTGAATGCTTTCACGGACCCCTGAAAGTGCTGTGGCGGGTCACATGCGGCCCGAGGGCCTTTAGTTGAGCCACACTGATCTAGAGTTTTGAAACTTCAGTTGAATATATTTGCTGGTCTGCCAACCGAAACACTTTAGAAAGGAATGCAGCAGGAATGCAACTTTAACTTTATTATGAATGGTTGAGCCAGGCTCGCCAACAAATGTGAATGGGCCTCACCACTTTTGCTAGGACTACCTAAACAACGCCTAATAACTTTGAGGCTCTTGTGAAATTCAAGTTTCCCTTGCAACGTTAAAGCTTGGCTGTGAAACCCCAGCAACGGTTAAGCACTGAACATAAAATGCAAACATTCTTGAATAGTAGCCTACAGTAACCCCAGGTAAACGCAAAGCTAACACAATTGTTGACATTTCAAGAGTGTAAGAAAACTCTCTTCCTCAGAAGATAGGTAAGAAGCAAAATCAAAGCGTACACACACTGCATTTCTGAAAATTTTTAGAGTGGTACACTAACAAAAGGATAAAAAATGCATTAGAAATACCAATATTTTAAACGAACTCCCAAGTTTTGACATTTTCAGCATATCTATCATCTATAACACCAATCATTTGGAAAATTTTCGATCAGATGGCCTCTCTTAATAAACCTTGTAAGGAGATTATTATCCAGTAGAACAAAGAAAAATTCAAATAAGACTTTTCTTAAAAATGATTAGAGCAGTGATTTTCAACCGGTGTTCCGCGGAAAACTAGTGTTCCGTGAAAGATCGTCAGGTGTTCCGCAGGAAATTTGATAAGTTTGACTAGTGTTCCATCGAACACCGGTCGAAAATCACTAGTTTA
>Ga0210059_1007203_pt1 | contig 17715 bp, 11 predicted proteins | sample Ectturendosymbi2_FD_188042 | JGI IMG/M metagenome (GOLD analysis project Ga0210059, IMG submission 188042) | Ecteinascidia turbinata endosymbiont from Florida, USA - Sample 2 (SPAdes) (version 2) | ecosystem: Host-associated > Tunicates > Ascidians > Unclassified | place: Key West, Florida... | reverse complement strand
AACCTGGCGCTTGTGCAGTGTGAGTGTTATACCGGCAAAAAAACTGTCATAGGAAGAATTAAATCAATTTTTCCAGAAAATAAGTTTCTGATTTCAGGATTTCTAGAAAGTTTTCGCTCTTAATCTCAATTTCTAGGGGGAGGGCAAATGCCCATCCCCCCACTGCGGACGCCCATGGTTATGGTCATAAACACACTCAAAACTCTGTAATGTTCATAATCACACTTAAAACAATTTTAAATGATGAAGTAGGCTATCAGTTTTGCCAGGTGATCCAACTGTTTTGGTTACAGCAAAAAGTGGTTCGAGATACGACATGAAATTCAGAAGAAATAATGAATATTTTTATCAGAATCTCTCGCGACCCCAGAAAAAAGGCAAACGACCCCCACGGGGTTCGCGACCCCCAGGTTGAAAACCACTGCTATAAAGGGTGCACAAAGCGAGAATAATTTAACTTTCTTTTAATTAATATAAAGTATTATAAATCAGAGCAATATACGCCTTTGTGAGAATTAACCTTGATAGTTCAGTTGAGTTCAGTTCATTAATATATTTCAGTGAGTCTGCTTCATCATAATTTGTTGAAAAATTTTGGGAACGCATGCGGTTTCACATGACGATATATCTGAAGCGTAATGGATGTGATGTAATCAGGGCCGGATTTACCAATAGGCTATGTAGGCTTAAGCCTAGGGTCTCGAGATCCAAGGGTCCTCCAACAAACAGTGGTACTCATAGAGTCATTTGCCGATATATAATAATCAGTTGGATAAATATTCGTCAAAATTTTATGTCTTAATTATTCATGAAAGAGTTTTATTCATCTAATCAGATTCTATGTTGATAACGCCAGGGTTTTCCAACAAGGTTCTAATGGATCTCAATATGACCGTTGGTCAAGCTGCATTCCGACTATTGTGTCGATATACTCAAAGCCCTTTGGTTGCGCTCTATGTTTGCTGAATTGTACCGATTGTTTTGTGTGAATCAGACGAAAGAATTTTTGGCTATTCATGTTTGAAATGCACCTGATCAAAGCTTAAGGTTGTGCTGCAGATAAGAGCTCTATGTAGGGCTAGAAGCATTATCCTACAACAAAAATATAGTTGCTTCTTCTGAGCAATACTGTAGTTTTGTTAGCGTTTTTAATAGGTAAAGCTCGTTTGGTATTTTTAGATGTGATTTCTTCCATTGCAATTTTCTTTAATAAACTAATTCAGAAATCAGATTGCTATTGAGCACATGCACAAGTTTGTACTGCTCCCATGCTGAGAAAACCAGAGAAGATCTTAATGAGCTTGAATAGCAAGCAAAAGTCACTTTGTCAACCACAGAACTCTACCCCAAAAAGACAAAGAAAAGGATAGGCTAACAGCAAAAAAATGACAAAAGCGCCTTTGGGTTTTATGCCTTACATTAGTGGTTTTTAATTTATCCAACCACGCGGACCTGTATTTCTTAGGTTGATTGCCACTGACTGCTCAGGAGAAACAGTTTTTCAAGATTCACAAGAATTAAAAATGAATTAAAGGGTCACAAGGTTCCAGGAGAGGTTGCCAACATTAAGCATTCGATGCATTAAAAGTGGCAAACTTAGGCAAACAGATTTTAATAAATACTTGGATGATTTTGTTATGAAGAAGGCCAGACAAAACCTTTTCAAAATTGTTTGCTACGCTCTGTTCAGCGTTACTTGATTCGATTATTGTAGCGTTTTGTAAGTATTTCAATAATGACAGCATAAGGGAAATTGAGACCAGTCCCGTCGCCACGGGGAGCATTGGTGGGCTCAGCCCTTCCAAATTGAAATATGAAACACTATAAATAAATGGATATTTTATCTAATTTTCAGCATGTCAAGCCCCCGCGCAAGTGTAAAGCCTCCTCTATTGAAAGTTTTTTGGCGACGGTTCTGGTTTAAACCTCACATCCTTTCGTGCGACGATTTCGTTGCATTCGATTCTTAGCAGTCTGAAAAAGTAAAAACGCGCAAATCGTGAACCTATAGATAGCAGTTGCAAACATTGAGGTGAGTTTTCACTTGACGTGTTTGCGTGTGTGTGAGGTTTTTTGCATGTGTGTGAGGTTTTCTTTATGACGCAGGACATATATGCTTATTTTTTTGAGGCGCAGATAAGAATAACCAGATGTGAAACTCAAAAAAAAAGAAGGTCAATCGTTTTGTCAATTTTTTAACCGTGACGTTTACGGTTGGTTTGCCTGCAAAAATTAGTAATGCTGTTCCCGCCAGCCAAGTACTATTTCAACAATTCTGTGTCATTGAACGCTTTTGCGTCGAAGGCAGCAACAAGCGCAGTGATCATGGGGCACTCTAGTCATGATGTAGAATATTTTGTTGACCGTACTCTCAGAGCGTCAATATTGTCATTTTCGGCTTTGCGCAAACTGATTAACGCTTTTCCACTTTTTCCTTGTGATAGTGGGAGAAGGGTCTCGCATCAGCTAAATCCGGCCCTGGATGTAATTTTGAGAAACTTAGAAATGCATAGCAATTTGTATATTCAGACTAGAATACGAAATCTTTAGCATGCCGTTTTTGAAGCATGAGCTTTGCTTTGAAGAAGGTACGTACTTGTAAGGTTGGAAATGTTGACGTTAAAATATGCATCGTCATGATTTTCATACCCGAAAATCTCACGGAAGGGTAGTTGGAGCAATAGTTTTTGGAGGTCTCGTATGATCTAATCGAATGTTTAGAAGAACTGTTGATAAACAAAGGAGAAATTACACATAGCACTACAAAAGAACTGCTCCATTTCGATAAAACTTTGCTTTTGAATTTTTGAGAAGAGCAGAAAGAGTAGTCTTAATTACACCGAATAGTAAGGTCTGACTATTTACGAAATGGGTTGTTTCTATGCCGCAAGTTTTGCAGCGAATGCAGCGAAGCAAATCCACATACTTGACTGCGCCTGACTGCCCGCAGCTATCAGAACTGGATTCTGCATCTTCAGCGCAACAGGTCGTGAGTTAACATATCCTGTAACTGTTGTTTATGCGCGCTATTTTTTTCTTGCAGTTGTGCGAAGGAGTCAATCGTGAGCATTGGGATTTTCAGGACTTTTGCAGTTCTATTAATGTACTGTTCATCAAAGATACGTCCTCAACCTAATTTTTTACGCCAGAATACGTAATTCGAAGCGGGGAATGACAATGTTCCGCTGACATAAACGCCATGAGTGCATGTATAGCTTGGTACAGTAGAAAATGTGTTCTGCCAGATAGAAAACGTGGTTGCAGACTGAGAGTTGAAACAGAGCTCAGGATAAAATACTACTGCGCTTTTCAAAACCTTGGTATTGAAAAACAAGTCAGTTCCAGAAGTTAAAACATGTTAAGAGTTAAGTTCAACAGCTACAATAACTTCTTCAAGCGTGATGGTAAAAACTTGGTGAATGTTTTTTGAGTTGTTGCAGTAAAACAACATTCTCTTATCTGCTTACAGTGTATTCTGAGAATAGAAAACAATTTACGTACTAACTTGCAAAATTTAAAAAAACTGAACTGGTTGAATCTGGTTGGGAGCAGGCGCGTAGCCGGGGGGGCAATGGAGGCAATTGCCTCCCCCAATTCCGAGAGTTGCACCAAAACGTTTCGGGGTAATCAAGCTTTTGATGTGTAAGCCAAAAAATATTTTAGTGCAAATAACCGAAAATGCTTGCGGAACCTACTACATAATTTCGTCGAACCCGGTGAAAGCACTAAGGTTCACCAACTGTCCACGATTAATCAAACGTCGGGTGCATGGGAGTCGGAAATTTTATCCAGGGGGGTCAATACTAGAATTTTTCAGGTGAAACCAAGGAGTTTCGTAGGTTGGGCAAAAATGGTGAAATTTCATTTTTTACACATGAAACTAAGTAAACAGCCATTTTTGCTGAAAATATAATAGGAAAATGTCAAATTTGAAAATGCATGGAGGGGCCTAGGCCCCCTTCTACCACAGAGGCGTAACGAGGGGGGAAGGTGGGCGCGATTCCCCTGGCGCCGAATCATTACGGGGGCGCCGAAAACTCCTAACAATGTCTCAAGCACTTTCTTCAAAACCAGATTTGCTTCCGAAAGACCTCAGGTCCGAACATGGGGGCGCCAAACTTGCTTCTTGCCCCGGGCGCCACCTAACCTCGTTACGCCCCTGTTCTACCCCTCCCCTTCCGACGCCCGTGGTTGTATGTAGCGTACATGTTGGTGAATTCATGTAATGGCTGACATTTTCCTTAGGTTTGAGCTCCCCATCTGGAAGTTAGTGGTAATGAAATACTATCTTGTATCTAACCGCTTGTAATCACTAACCAAAGTAAAACAAGGAGCAACACTTTTCTCAGCTTTTTCTGATACACCGGCTTGCTGAATCTGACCTAATGGTGATGTAAATTAAATTTCAAGCACATCGCAAAAATTCCTCTTTGATAACTCTGGCATGCTTAAAATAATATGCATCTTACCCTTGTCTGCAGCAAAAGCCGTAGCCTTAAATGTAAATCGTATATTTTTGTTTTTGTACAGTTTTAAAACTAAATAGCGGTGATGTACGTTTTATATGCCTTGAAGCTCAACCTTCGGTTGAGAAGAAATCCAGTTTTAGTCTCTTTTATTGCGCAAATAGGCCATACACCAGGGCTCTCAAACTCAAATTGCTCCCAGGGCAGAGCTAAACGAGGACTTAAAAAAATAGGGCCGCATTATGACTACCCTAGGTGCGCATTATGACGCTGACGCAACAAAGGCGGTACCTGAGCCTTGCTAGAAACAGCTTGTACATCTTTTTTTCCGGCGAATGGTATTGTGAGACGAGTTACAGGGAATTTATCTCTAGCCCTTTCTACGTTCGTTGTAAATGAACTTGTTGACTCGCGGGCTTAGCAATTTTAAACACTGATAACAAACTAAATAACCTCAATGTTAATTATTTCAAAATTCCCGAAAAGCATCGCGGACCGCACAATATGCGCTCGCGGGCGGCGTGTTTGAGACCTCTGTCATAGACACTGTTTATGAATCACAGCATTGTTTCTAAATATTTAGTTGTTACGATTAAAATTGCATTGTAACGTTAATCGCAGTCATGTCGAGCATTACCGTTTTCATCAATGATTTCATATTAATTTTCTGACGAGAGAAAAAGCTTGTGTCAAGTAATCACAATCCAACCTGTGCATGGTCTAAAAGTGTTACAACTTTCATGTAATGTTAATTAATTACCACCTTATCCTACAGTAAACTTGAAATCATTCCCTTACAACGGGTAAACTCAGCAGCAAAATCTAACGTAAGTAAGAAGACGGTTTTCCTTTTGGAAGTGCTGAGGACATTGACACTGCCATAGCTTACAGATAGCTTGCAATCTGTTTAAGTGATAAAGCGCATGCAACTAAAACGAAAAAAATGATTTTTTTCCCAGTCAATTGGATTTTGTTATTTAAACACTCATGGATTTTTAAAAATTTAGCCGGTTACGCTAGAATGGCTAGATCAGCGGTTCCCAAACTTTCTTGAGCGCTACCCAAAACTGAATTTGGTGAACACGCCTCAAACAACAACCCAAGTCTCAAACAACTTGTGAAAAAAAGAAAAAAATGATTGTATCGGTGATTTTTGGCAGAAGCCGCAGTTGCTAAGTTCCTTTTTGATGTCAGCATTCGACGCTTTTCTCAAATGCCTATACACTACGGACAAAGACAAACAGTCTGCTTCGATTAAGCCTGTGTTAATGTACACCAGAAGCGTGTAAATATAAAAACGCAACCACAATGGCGGCCACAATGACAACTGCAACATTGGCTGCATAAGCATACTGCAGATTTTGCACTTAAACATCGGGATTTTCGCAAGCGCTCTTGCATGGAAGTTTTACGAGCAAACTGTGGCTTTCATCCAAAATAGAAGCTTGGAACTTTACTTAAAACCAGCTTTGAAAATTTTTCAGTTCAACGAGAATAGACTATGTATTGGTCGACTTAAATCTGAACATATTATTTCGAGAAAAAGCGCCAGAAAATTCATCTTTTATGGATGATGCTTCACAGACAATGGGCATTAAATAATCAAATTTTGAGATTTGGCTGTTGTTTGCCCCCCCTATCAAAATTCCTGGCTACCTGCCTGGTTGGGAGCATGAAACGAGATCGTAATTTAACAATTGAAGCAAGTTCGGAAATAGCAAACTTGGTCATTTGGCATTTAGGTGCCAGAGCAAATCAGCAATGCAAGGAAACATGGGTATGACTTTCAGAGGCTGATGAGGTATTGCCGCTGTATTACGAAGCAACTTGAGAGATTACATTGAGCAATGATTTACAAACTGCATTGTTATCCTACAAAAGTCCATGCCCTTTGACGTTTAGCAGATTAAACTGAGATGTTGCAGAATAATAACGAAACTAATGACGCTTGTACAGAACTTGCGAGTATCTGTACAGATCAACAGTGAGCTTCAAACGGCTTAAAGATGTCACATCACTCAAATGTTTGGCGTTTATAGGAGAGTCTATTCATTTTTTTGTTTTTTTTCTAAGGAAGGATTATGAAGTGTTTTGAAGTCATGCATTTATTGAAAGCTAGTTGTTCTCAACACGGATTACTGCAATTAATCTAGGACCAGGGCTGTGGATTGACCGTTGCACTGTTGAAAGTGATGAAGTTTGTGCAAATATTAATATAGCCATTCTGTGAATTGGCAAACATAGACCTAACGTTTGTGGAAGAGGAGACATTCAGTAAAGAGGTTGTCAAAATTTGGGAACATCTAAGTGCGAACCAAAAGAATTCATTCGTTTTATATGGAAGCCAAATGGTCTGAAGGACGCAATTGCTTCAATTCTACCCCTTTGGATACCCCACTGCCAAAGAGCTAATCAATTTATTTAGTAAACCTGCAAACTGACTTGTGTTAAACAAGGTCAAAGAAAGAGAAATTGCCTTGTAAAAAGCGGCTCTTCATTTTCTTACACTGCCGAAGAAAAGAACTATGACTGAAAGGTGGCACTATGCGTGTCGTGATATATAATTTTGTAGCAAAATATTTATATAAATTCCGGCCACTATTTCAGATTTTTTTCACAATAGTCTAAAGCTATTACAAGATTTTGTTGCAAATTTTTCGTTTGTGGGTCAATTTTGCCAAAATAACATTTCTCGGAAAAACACCTAAGTTTAAAATGACCCTCAGTTATTTACAGTTTTTTCATGCAATCGTGTTTCTTGTTACTTAGACAGAATGGGTTTGATAGCAGTCCGATTGCTTTGCGGCTAACAAAAGAACAGCTTTAAAATGTAATTAGGTTTTTTTGAAAAAACGCTTGCTGCCATCTTGTGATTGTGAAACACAGCACTTGCAATATATAGCTCGTTTTCAATCGTTGCGCAGGTATATGCTGAAATTTCAGTTTTACCAAATCGAACCAAAATACTCTAATCGAAAGAAGGCATCTTTTTGCACCTCAGTAAAATCGTGCAAAATTTGCTCACATAAGTTCTTTTTGCAAAAATTATGGCGCACCTTCACCTAATCAAGAACAAGCAACAACAATTTTTAGCTTGCACAAATTATTTCGCGTTTTTCGTAAATCTCGATCATATCCTCACGACAAAATTGCAAGCTAACTGTATACTTCGTTGGAATTAAAGTTTACATAAAAGACGAACCCAACTAAATGTCGAAATACGTCAGATTTCCAAGCAACTTCCTGAGCATTGTGCATTTATGAACAAAAACGGCGGTATTGGGTGTAAGTTTCCGTTCTTATAATATCAGGCGATTCTCAATTGCAACCAGCCTCGGTAATAAATGGAAATCTCGTAAAAAATCACCAGTTGCTTTAGCAGCGTTTTGCGGGCAACACAACTTCTCTTGTTCTTTTTTTTTATTATTGACCGCATGCAATACAACGGATATATTTAACGGCATTGGCGGGAGGACGCAGCCTGAATAATGCTTTGTCGCGGCGTTTGCGGTGAACGCTCTTGCCCAAGGAACGCTACGGCGAGTCGCTCAGTGGCAGTGGATCGAACACCCAACCTTCCAGTTGGGAGGTGGGCACTCTACCACTGAGCTCATCGCCGCCGCAAATCACCGTCCGAACGAAAGATGGATATTCTATTTGATTTATATATTTATTCTAAATTCAAGTAGCACTTATCTTCAAACTACAATTATCTTCATATTTGCAGTACATCTAGTTTATTTGAAATTATGCAGACAAACTAGCAAGAAAATCCACTAAGATTGATTTATATCTTTGTTTGTAGGGTATGATGGACGCTAGCACTGGGACTTAGCCTAAGTTGACAACCCAAAAGTTTGTCAGGACTTAAAGCGTCAATTAAGATTTCATTTGCTTGGTAGTACACAAACGCCATATTACAATGAAACGGATAAATTCGAACTTCTGCGTTTTTCTGATTGCTCTCACTCACGCGTCAGTCTTTATTCCAATGGGAATGAACATGAGTGCTATGAATCCAGCGACCCCTGCAATCGAAGTGTTCGTCAATGAAACATACAAGGTTGGGATATTGCAGTCGATTAACAAAAAGTGACCTTGTTTTGATATAATCTAATCGTTTCCTTGCCTTTATCCTAATACTCAGCACAACTGTGACAAAGGTAGTAACATTGTAAAGCGTCAGGAACAATTATTGTTCTTAAAATGCAGTCCTTGCAGAAACATGACGCTGGATTAGCCTGACGACTTTCCTTCATCATTATTTTTGCAAAAACTTTGACGCGTTTCTTCGAACCTTCCGCTGTTTGATAAGCGATGAAAGTTTTTCTGTTGACTTGAAGACGTGCAGCTTACTTTATTTATTCGATGAAAAGAATTCAACCGGACGAAAGATGGAATTTGCATTGACGGGAATGATTAACCTGTTTTAAGTAAATCTCTGTTTTTTTCAGACTAGGTACAATGTGACAGCTCCAGCCGAAACAATCAAATTGGTTATAACGATGGCACAAACAATGCTTGTGATTGGCGCAGCTCTTGGGTCCTTGTCTCTGCGTTTATGGATCACATACTTAAGGTAGATTTAAGCAACTAACGCATTACAGCCACATATTGGAAGAATTTCAGCAATTCATTGCGGCAAGCATTAGGCGCCAGGTAGATCCGTTAAAAAAACTAAGAAATTTGGTGAAATGCCACTTAAAACTTTCTAGAAGAACTATGCCGAACAACACGTTTTACAGCCGTTCTGCGTGCTAGTTAGGTTGGCACTCTTTGTCCATTCATGAATATGATGCCTTTTCGCGGTTTTACATTTTTATTTAAATGCCATAATTATAAGACAAAATCGTCTTAAGAATCAATAAGATTAAACAATACTCATACTATGTAGAAGATTAGGAGAGCGTTTGGCTGATATTAAGACAAGGACCTGCCAAAGTCAAATAACGTTATTGCTACATGTATTTGAAGTTTTGACCGATAAAATTTGTTTTGATGGAAGCCTTGTATCGGTACGAATAATTCAACATATTTTCTTTGTGGCGTTAGATTTTATTAACCACGTAAGGTATAAGGATTTCAGTATCATGGCATGAAGCCAACATTAAGGTGGTTAATGAAATGCAAACGTGGATTTCGTACAGAAACAAAATTTCTTCCTCATCATTGTCGTTTGCTTTCTTAAATTTTTGTGCCTTTTTTGCTGTTTTTTTCACGTTTAAGATCAAAACGATCCAATAGTTACTATAATTAATTGCAGCCGGAGAACAGTTCTGCTGGTGATGCATGTTGTTGCGCTAACATCATCTATACTCATGGGACCAGTTGCATATTTTTCCAAATCCTACGAACTGATTATCATCGGGCGCTTATTGAACGGTATGGCAAGAGGAGTCGGATTCAGCGTTGCACCAATCTACGTGGGTGAAGTAACAAGCAGGAAAACGTTGGCTTTCTACCAAACTCCTCACGGCTGGCTGGTACAAATAAGTGCCGCAATCGGCAATGCTGTGGCCCACCCCAATGTTCTTGGTGGCGTAGACAGGTGGCAGTACGGCCTGGCTATGCCCGGCGTCTTTTCTCTAATTTACCTCGTGTGCGGTCCGTGGATTCCGGAAACACTAACGTGGGTAATTCAGAAGGAACGGGAGAAATCAAAGCAAACTATATCCTTAAATCCGAAAGACCGCTTGTCGTATTGGCTTTTGCGCAAGCTTCGCTACCACCGTGATGAGGCTTTGCTGGGTGAATATCGCAGCATAGAGACGGAGATCGACGCCGATTCTCGCATCCAACGAGCGGCGATAACAGACCTTTTTTCAACTGGAAAGTACAGGCGCCAGCTCTTTGCTGTTATTGTGATTCAGACAAGTGTTCAAATATGCGGCGCACAAGCAATTTTCCAATACACAAACACAATATTGGAGGAAGCCGGAATCAGGCAGGAAGATTCGACGAACTATACAGTAGGTAAGGAATCAGGATCTGGTTGGAATTAAGTATGTTTTCATGATTTTTTAAGAAAAGTCTCGTCACGCGATTATGTTGACCAAACCCTGGAAGGGAACAAACTTCCTGTGTTTTTCGCAATGTAGATTTTTGTTTGCACTGAAGATGGTTTACTCAGCCTGACACAGCCGAGTGGCGATATTGGGCTTTCTGCGTCATTCTGATATGACACTACAGCAGGGCCGGATCCAGTCAGTATGGTTAGAGGGAGCGATTTCAATGATTTTGGGAGACAAATCTCATAACGTCTTAGCTACTGTAAGAGAGATTAAGTACACTTCAAAACACTGCTGTAACAAAACAATGGACGACAAAATGACCTTACTTTTCCAACTTGTTTAAAATCATGGTAAATAAAGTTACTTTCGTAGGTTTTACGTGCGGCAATCGTCCTAATCGTCCCCCTGGATCCGCCCCTGCACTACTGTTGCTTAAAGAGAGAAAATCTAAACTTTGAAAAACAATCATTCTCTGAAAGCCTCATTTCTGTAAGGAATAAAAACTTCTGTTTTGGTAAAGCATATTATTTTTTACTTTGGAAAGGTAATGCGCAACCGATAGCGGCCGCCTAAACATTCAGCAGAAACTATGTATTAAGATAAACATAACGCAAAAAAAACTGGGCCAGGGATACACAGCCGTTGGATGGTTAACAGTAACAGATCGTAAAAACAGAAACGGAGACATTAAGAATTGCAAAAATGAAGCTGTTCTTTACTTTGCAAGTGGCGAGATATTCGTTTTCCGAAAATGTTCAACATAATGATCATTTCAAGCAGAAGCGTGAAGCTAGAGCACGGCGGCCAAGAAGCTTTTTCATCAAAACTTTCATAATCTGGCTGTTTTCTCTATGCCACTGTTTAGAGGATGAATGGGTGGGACGGATTACGCATTCCCTGCCAGTAGCTCCAAAGGCAAGGTATATTTTTTATGGCGCGAGGCTAAAAACAAATTCCAGATACTTAGCGTTTTGCAGTATCTATCAATGGACATCTTGCAACCATTCTGTAAATTTGACAGCAAACGTATAAGTCGGATTTTGGCCTACATTGAAAGCACTGTCGAGTCAAAAGCTTCAATGTACAGCATGAAATGACGATAAAAAAACTCCTAAGTGTGACATCACAAATTGGGAAAAGGTAAAGTAGAATCCAAACCCTTAATCACCCACATTTAAAACCTACGTTTAAAAGACCTATGTAAGTGAATAAAGAGAATGTGAACTAATTCGTACACACAAATATCTTCGCGTGAAACTGTCATCACGACTTACGCATTGTATACTTTTTCACGGTTAAATAATGCCGTAAAATACGATGTGGTTGCGCCAGCAAAAAATGCGATAGATTCTCACCGCATTGGACCAGCTTTTTAAAACTAACAATCACATGATGTGATGTCAGCAAACATAAATTCTATCACCTTCTACATTTCAAAGCAACTCCATACAGTAAGAACAGATCTACTGACAGAAACACAGGAAAGTATTGGTTTATCTACAAGCAAACCCTTTTCAGGAGGTTAAACGTTCCTTGGGAGCTTGTTTGTACCACAGCCAAATAGTGACAACGGTTTACAGAATTTAACTCAAAGCTGCAAGCAATCTTTCTGATGATTAATTTTTGAGTCATCTCCCTATGCCTTTGTTTCATTCAAGACGTTTCTTTTTTCTTTGCATGTGGTGATGAGCAGGTTTCCAAAGGTTTTATTATTATACTGTATACGTATGCTGCCAAGCTAAAGGGGAAAGAAAAGACCTAATTGAGAATACGTTCTTTTTGCTGCAAAGAAATTCAAATAGTAACTGATGCGAAAAGGATACGTTACTGAAATATGGGTTTACATCATCCGTGACTTGACTTCACTTGTCAAATAAGCTCACATGACTATTCAAATTTGATGCAGTAGTCCTTGGTTCAATTTTGAAGTAATTGAAGCAAAGGGCTATGTCGTATTCGCAACAACAAGTGAAGTTGATTTTTATTTTTTTTCGGTGTGATACCTCTACAACAGGTAGTTGCCTACCTAGATCACAATCGAGGATTGATCTGTAGAAATTTACGTGCATATTTTTATTTTGATAACAAATGCATCGTAAGAAACCCAGACCATGGCACAAGGAGTCGTATACACACCCATCGGAATTTTAAGTAACTTTTGAAAGAGGCGATTTTTATAAACATGAATCAAATAATTACCAAAATTTTGTGGAATCGTACACCACATGGAATGCTTCCACTTGCAGCAAAACCTGAATGGCAAAGGTTTGAATTAAGCCATATTGGTCCAATCAAAAGCCTGTCCTTTTGAATTTGTTCTTTTTTCAGGAATGACATCGCTGCTTGCAGTTTCGTCCATACTAGCATCGGCCCTCAGACAACGAGTAGGATCACGAAAAATGCTTATCAGTGGACTTTGTGTAGTATCAATCGCAATGGCAATCCTGATCGCCGCCAGTGTATCAAGCAGAACCATCCCAGCAATGGCTTATGTCAGTGTGGCCAGTGTCGCGGTCCTGTTGGTTGGTATCGGAATCGGACCTATGCTCTGTCTTTCCGCTTACCCATCCGAAGTTACAACACAAGTCACCAGACCAAACGCAATGTGGATGGGTGGCGTAAGCTTCTGGATCACTGGATCAGTCCAAATGCTTGTCATTCCTTACTCGTTGAGCGCTTGGGGTGGATACGCTTATTTCCCATTCCTGTTGTCAGTGCTTTTTGTGGTGCGTACCGACATTTTATTGTTTATTTACTATAACGTTGTTGTTGTTGTGCCTCGCAAACCTTGCACAAAAACGTTTTCTTGTGAAACTGGCAAAATGAATTAAAACACGCCTATTCTTCTTTTACAGATTGCATACGTCTCTCTGTTCATACCTGACACACACAATCGTTCTGTGACGAGCATTCAACGTCACTTTGAAAAGGGAAAAGCATCGAGTTGCATCAAAGGACAGCAGAAGCAACCTTCTAATTCACCACAAAAATACTCTGTTGAGCATACCTCATCGAACAATATCGGAATGTGATTAGGCATTAGCAAATAGTTACTTGTTGTACAGGGAGTGTTGCACACAAAACATAGATTAAAGGCAAAATCGCTCGACTCATTGTTGTGAAATTCAAAGCATCCTCTAACTTTTTACAATTAAAATCCACTGATTTTTTAAACGACATCTTCTACAGTTTACACCGAGGTAAAGCAAAAGAGATCAAACTCTTACTTGGAAGACGTAAATTATCTGTAAACGCTTATCATGTAGCATCTTTGCTTCCAACAAGGGCATATGAAGCAGAAAATTTTCTGTTGTGCTTTTGACCTTTTGTGGCACATAATTTTAAAAACATGCAGTTCATAAAAGTGAACAGAAAATTCGAAAAGATGTTTGTCATTTTATTAGTGTGTTAAGCAGCAATGAGAAGTTGCATTTCTCATGAGTTTGAAATCAACCTAAGATATCCGTCTATCAGTGGACAGTTGAGATAACCAATCCTCCGTGTAACTGCACCTCTCGTTTGGGTAAATAGATTCATTTCTCAAAACTTTAGGAAATTCAACAGTTTTAACTGAAGTTGAGCTTAGAAAAACACAAGAATTATCCCAAGTTCCAGAAGATTTAAAATTTTCTGATGCTACATACCATGTTTTTGTGGGTCGGTGGCCAAACGCAATAAACAATACAGTACAACTGCATGTACGTTCAATCATAAACAGTACAATAAGTACATAAACGCCAAAAGTTGTAAAATCTTTTTTCTAACAGCCAAACGAATGCTCTTATTCTTGGCATATGAAATTTGCAAAAATCTCTACTTCCTTCAGCGCTGTAATTGCAGATATATCACATGCACTGATGCATCACAAGCATGTGATTAGACTTTATGATAATTCCTGTATTAAAGAAAAAAACGAAAGGTCTTGAAGGAAGTAGGGATTTAACACTAGTTTACTTGGCTTGGTGTCTGCAAATAAAAAATCAAGAGCTTCTTTCAAGTCGAACAATAAGTTTTCTTTCGAGTCAGGCCCATATCAATGAAACGGCTAACATGACTTGCCAGATTTATGACAATACTCGAAATAAGTAACCTGAAAATGTTAGCGTGACTCACGAAGATCTCTCAAAACCATGGCGTCCCTCATTTTCAAGTTATCGTTTTGCAGCGTTTTCACTGTACCATATTTTGTAAGATGTTATCATTGCATACCATGATGCATGCAAAAGCCGCTAACACCTCTCAATAGTGTAACGTTAACGCCAAAAGTATCAACCAATAGGGACAAACAGGGCATTTGAAATTCCCGAAATTCCTTGAAAAACATTTAAGGTTTCCTTCATTTTTACAACCGCTTTTCCTCAGGGGAGGGTCACGGGAACAGCAGCTCAAAAAGGACTTGAAACATCCCACGGTTAACAGCAATCTCAGATAGTCCTGCTGGCTCTACAACAAGGCGAGGCCAAGCAAGGTTGGTGATCCACCTGGCTCTTGGTCGACCTCTGGGCCGCTTTCCTTCGGGTGTATATCCAGCACGACTTGCCTCGCCAACCTTTCTTGGGACATTCTAGACCAGAGGTGGCGAACATGCGGCCCGCAAAAGAATTTCGGGCGGCCCGCGGAGCATTCAGGCGATACCAACAGTCTTGAACTTTCTTTGACTCGCTTCTAATCTTTTTTTTCGTTTTTAACAGTTTCATAGTATGACTAAAAAGTTATGCGGTCCGCTTACTCAGCGGTAACTGACAAAGAGGCCCGCGATAGCAAATAGGTTTGTCACCCCTGTTCTAGACACATGACCGAACCAACAAAGCTGGGATCTCTCGATTCGAAAAAGTGGCTCGACATTGAAGGGCTTCAGGAATTTCACAGCCGTGAACTTTGCCGCAAAGTATCACACCGTGAACTCATTGCAAAATCCAATATCTGCAGTGGAGTCCTGCGCGGGTTGAAATTTTGTGTCCGCACCCGCCGGAGTTTGAAAAATTTTGGCCGCACCCGCCCCGCAGACCATCCCAACCCGCGCCCGCCCCCCACTTTTTCGGTCTCAAACCCGCACCTGACCGAAAACTACTAAAAACTCATAACTAGGGCAAGTTTTTGTTGCAATGAAATTGTGAGAAATATGCATTTATTTTTAACAAAACGTTGCATTTATGCAAAAGCATTTTAAACGACAGTGATTTACTGAAGCGATATATTTACATATAATGCTAAACATTTCCAAACATTATCTGGCGAGAAATGGCGATCATTTGCCAACAGTTTGCGTAGCATGCTAAACATGGGCGGGGACTGGGAAACCTAATTACTATCGCGGGCCGCATAAATTGTGTATTATCACTGGCGGGTCGAAAATTCAAATTATTTTATCCCAAAATTCTACGTTTATCAATTACGAGGAAGAGTGACTTCTTTTGAATTACTATCTAAGTACCTGCTTATCATGCTGCTTCGTTTTGAAATGATGTTGTACTCTAGCTTGAGTAACAAATATTCTGGTGCGGGCCTTATCAAATGTTCGCGCGGGCCGCAGGTTCCCCACCCTTGTGCTAAAACCTCGCTCCACAGTGCATGAAGTTGCTTGGCAATTTAACAATTTGGGGCCTACAGTTCTGGACTGACGGAATGATGTTTGTTTGGCCGGTCATTTCTACAATTGCTTTAAGGTCATTATTCAGTTCGAATCGGTTATCAAAGAGAACAGAACTATACTGAAAAAGTTTTCAAGCATGTTTTTTTAAACCACACTTTTACATTTTATGCAATAGGCCTACTTGATAAAAGCTGCATGTGAAAAAGGAAAAAGTTGCAATATAAAATTCCTGCAACCAGCTCATCGTACTAAATAAATTCTGAGTATTTCAGAAGCTGTTGGAAGCTGTAAAAAAAGTTGAAAAACTTGCCCTACTCATAACGTCTGAAGACAAGTCTAACAAGCAGGAAAATCAAGCTACTCATTCTTTTTCAACCAAACCAAAACTTTCCACAGATCTGATCTTTCGCAGTCAACAGACTTGAGGTGATAAAAACACGTTTCAGTTCAGTTGTGACTAGCTGTGCGTTAAGCGTTGTTTTATCCATTTAGAAGTGCTGCTAGACTGAATAATTCCTTACCAAGTACGACGGTAGCATTGAAAAATGTTCACTTGCCCACCACATGGCAGGAGTCTGAGTTAGTTTCGCAACAGGTTGTTACATCATAATGCAATAATTGCTGCAGGCCTACAGTCCTAAGCGCAATGCTGGCAAACAACTCTAGCACAGTGTTGCCACTGCTAGTTTTTTTCAGTAGATCTGGGGTTTTTCTGTTTTATCTGGGGTTCTGGAGTTTTTATTGAAAATCTGGGGTTTCTTGACTCTGGTCAAATTTTTGTAAATGTATGTCGTATTACTGTATTTTCCATTCAAGAATACAGTAGTTTCACTGGCGTAATATGTGCAGAATCAGTAACCAGTGCAGATGTGAGTAGTAGGGCTAGGCTTAACCGCATTGTTTGAAATATAATGGTTTACAGATTAAGCACTAACTAGGCATAGGTCAGCACTCTGATCTATCGCTGATGCGTCAAGGGCTGCTTGTGCATGAATCTGTAATACTTTTTTTGGTTTTGAAGATGCTGTGGTTGAGAATCTCTTCATTGTTTCATGGGCGCACTGATTGTGTTATCAGTGTAAAATTTTGAATATTAAATTAGTAGTCAAATATTGCAATGAATGCAATGGTTAGAGTGAAAAGAAAACTGTAAGACCTTGAATGTTTCATGTACTTGTTTCAATTTGTGCATTTTGGTGAAAGTAAAAGAAAACATTAAATGTATTTTAGAAAAGATTTAACTAGCTTTTTTATGTTATTTCATACATTTGATTTTCTGCTAGCCTGCTTGTAAATTGTGATGTCAGTAGACTTGAGCTTGTTAAAAATATGATGCAAATAATGCGTATTACCGTAATTTTTATGTGCAAGTACCGGTGGCGTGCTTTTCAAGTTTGGTTTTGACTTTTTTTAAGCATTTTGTATGCCTGTTTTTTTATTATTTTCTGTTTTTTTTTCAAGGTAAATTCTGGGGTTTTTCTTCATAACAGAGTGGCAACACTGCTCTAGCACTGTACATCCACGTGTTTTGCGATTTTTAAGCTGATTAAGTTCACGTGCTTTGGCTCAACACTGAGTTACCCGCACAAAGAATTTCTCAACCCGCGCCCGCCCCGCACCCGCACCAAGTACAACCCGCACCAAG
>Ga0210059_1007202_pt1 | contig 17716 bp, 13 predicted proteins | sample Ectturendosymbi2_FD_188042 | JGI IMG/M metagenome (GOLD analysis project Ga0210059, IMG submission 188042) | Ecteinascidia turbinata endosymbiont from Florida, USA - Sample 2 (SPAdes) (version 2) | ecosystem: Host-associated > Tunicates > Ascidians > Unclassified | place: Key West, Florida... | reverse complement strand
TGTAACCCTATGGTTCTGTCTTCAATGCAGTTGCAAAAAGTGTCTGTAACCCTGTGATTCCGCCGGCTTCAATACCTTGCACTACGTTCTGTTTTGTCTGTTTTTATCAACCTGCGTTCTGCAGAGTGTGTGTGTTCATACTATGGACTTCGTGTCTGCTCATAAACAAATAAATTAAATACACAAAGCTTCTTCACAAATATGAAATTGCAAAGTTCTAAAATATTTTTTTGGATATAATAATACCCTTAAAAGTTAATAGAAAACAAAGAAAAGAGTGCGATATAATGCTTTACTTGTAATGATCTAACTTCAAATAAAAAGTTTTCTTGCGTTTTCTACCGAAAATTTATGAATTGTTTCGTCAAAAAACTGATATAAAAATGTGTCAATGTATTGACTCGGTGGAAATATCAAAGTCAAGGCTACTGACGCTACGTGAGACGTTTTAGGTTAACAATTTTGTGACCTAAATTTCGACAATCATGTCCATGGAGATGCTTAATTTACAGTATAAGCATTAATATAAAACACACGTAGCAGTAACTGAAACGTTCACAATTATAACCAATATACCCAACGCTGTTGCACAGTTGCCATTAAAATCTTGCAAATGTAGTCAGCAGTCAGCACGTTTTTAATATCTTTAAATCCCACAAATAAAAATCATCAGAACTACATCACATTCATTTCAATATGAAGTTTGTCAAACCATGAAAGCTCAAATTTTGCTAAACATCAGATCTGTTGTCGTAACAACATACTGTCAAGTTACACCGCTACTCTGAAGTGAAAGCATCCACAGGAGCATAATACATGCATTGGTATTGTGAACACTGGATTCCCCTCCGACTGTGACGCAACTACAGAAAGAGAGCGAAGTCGGATAATTCGCAACTCTGGCTATCTGAAAGCATTGTGACGTGGAGGTCAGTCAAACCAAATGCGAGCACCGATTGCTACAGACCGAAGCTCAATCTTAAAGCATCACTAAAGTTTCGCTACTGCTCGCTTTGCGAACCTTGGTGATCTTGAAATTTCGCAACGGGTAGCAGCAGCTGCCATTCAAAATTTTGTAAATTTTAATTATTAGCATCCGCTGATATTTCTTAATTATCACGTAACATTCCGACCTCAATTTGGCGCTACCAAAATGTGACGCCAGGTGGCAGATTTTCCCCTTTGCCCTCCATAGTTACAGCACTGTGCACTTCGATCAACAAGACAGTTACCCACCAGTTAGCTTGCCAAAAGTGCCTTTGCTGTCGCCACCGAGAATTGTTTGACAAAAATCAGTAAAGCGTTTTGAGTCTGTTTGCTTCGCCCCTAGCTGTTTGGCCAAAGAAGTTTCCGATTGTTTTTACGCCATCGGGGATGTTATGCGTTTGACTGTTGAAAAGCGCGCCGGCGCTTACAAGCGCCACTTTATTTAAAATCAAGGTAATGGTCTGTTAGTTTAGCTGCGTATTTGCAATTATTATTACACTTCAAGTATTCATGAACACCAAAAATGTTTTCTATGACCAGGACATCACGCACAGTTGCTTTCATTTCTTGTTTGTGGTTGATTTCAACTGTTTTGGCAGCTCATTGCAGCGAAATTTATCCTCAACCGTGATTCTCGAATTGCAACAGATAGTCAGACGCCAACATTTTTCCCTGGCATTGCAGACAAAAAGTAAGAATTTAAAATAGTTGAAACTGCCAAACAGCTTTCATAATGACCAGTAGTATATGAACAACAAATGCAACTGATGAGCTATTGTTAAAAATTTGTTTTTTAATTCGATTGACGACCTGACCTAAATTTTTACAATAAACCGGTAACACGATTTTGAAATCATTGAAAATCTGGGAAGTTACAATAAACCGTTTCTACGAATACGAAATCAAAAGTATGTGGTGTCATTTTCTGGCTTGTAATTTAATGCTTCAGTTCCTTACTGATCACTTCAGACCGGACAGTGATTGCAGCAGTGGCGCCTGTAAAGAATCATGCGTAGCTTACCATGACGGCTCATTGCTCAATCCTTTTAAATGTTGAATGCCAATGCATCTGCAGACCGACATTCACTTTGTTGTGCAACGGATTACAGTCAGAATAATGTACAGTTACTTTCCGTGTTTCAACCCCTGGAATGTTTCTAAACGTTCGTTAAGAATGAGCTCCAGACGTCAAGAAACGTTGCAAGTTGCAACGCTATCGAAAAATGACGAAATGATGAAAATGTGATATATTTCGACATATGTCTTCCGTTCATTGCAGCGCTTGGTACCATAAATTATATCGAATAAAGCGGCAGAGAAGAATGGGTCATTTTCTCGTAATGATGAGTATGGTTACAGAACAATTTTCAATCTAAAAAAACTGCTGACCGCTTTTATTGTATTTCAAAACAGAGACGTCTACATCTTGGGTATAATTGTTGCTTTTATATCATACGCGTAATATTTTCATAAAAATTTTTGCTTTTACATGTTATGCAAAATTTCATAGAAGCAATTTCAATTTTGTAGTTGTGTGCCAAGTTGCAATAAATTTATTTGAAATCATCATAAATTACCAACAGCCTTGTTAAAAAAGGTGTTTTTAGCCCTCATCGCCCAACTTATTTTTACACGGGCAGTGCCCATCCCATGCGCTTGTTCCAGATTGTCTGGCTTATGTCAACAGTAAAACTAACAGATTCGGGCAGTGCCCACGCCATGCGCCTGTTCCAGATTGCCTGGCTTGTGTCAACAGTAAAACTAACGGATTTGGGCAGTGTCCCCAACGTGCCCCTGTTCCAGAGTGCCTGGCCTATGTCAACTGTAAAATAAACAGATTCCATGCACGTAATGTTACAGCCCTTTAGCTCACTGCTTTTCTTACATACACGATAAAAACGAAGCAGTGTTCTTTTTGTCGAATGAACATAGTTCTAGTTCGACTCTGTCAGCATTGATAGCTTATGCTTGAGATTCTGTTGGTCGGAAGAATTCTGTTGTATTTTGGTCGGAAGAAAAGTAAACTTTTTTTTACATTATTTGTACTCTCTTAACTTTCTATTGGTTGCAAACAAAATATCATTTGCCTTTATATGTTTTTATTCTCGAAAAAGTAGAATTGTCATTAAACTGCAAACTGAAGATGAAGTGGTATCTACGCGAAGCCTATTCTGAATATTACCCACATACATCTGCACGTTGCGAAAGCAAGAAAAACTACACTGATTTATAGAAGCTTTATTAGCATCTATAACATGCACAATAGTAAGATCTACCTCTTGAAATAATTCACCTACAATGATTTTGAAAAAGTATCTGTACAAAGACTGTATATATAGTTTGAAGAACGTGTAGTTGCCAATGAATGCAGCGCTAATAATTAAAATATAAGCAATATTTCATTGCAAAAATTTTTATTGATATCTACTAACGTCATAGCGAAGTTTTTACCTCGCTTTATCTTAAATATTTTAATCTGAAAACACACAAAGGTTTGTTGCAAAGACTTGCTCATTAGTTCCATGGTGCTGCATATCAACCTAAAACTGGTGTACAGTTTCTCAGGATCAATAATGCCCTGTAGGGCTAATGCTGACAGCAGGGCACCTTTTAAAATAAATGTTCTTCACAACATTAAATTTGAAAGAGCTGAGTAAAAAACTTGTTTTTATTTTCTTTCACCAAACAATAGTTGTTCTCTCGCAAAAAACATGCGGACGTCCGCAAAAAGTACAATACATATCCTATTTTACTCAACATGCAAAATCTGGTTATTGTTTACACGTTAAAAGAGATTCAACTGTCAATTGCTCATTTTGCCCAACAAAGACCCTTTTCATACGAGTCCTGTTCTTACAAAAACATAGTCCACTCCGGTAACGTTTCCGCCATGCACACACACAGACCATCAGGAGCGTAACGAGGGGGTCAAGGAAGGAACAATTCCCCGGCGCCAAATCACTAAGAGGGCAACGAATCACTGCGGAGGCGCCGAAAAGTCCCAACAATGCCACAAGTAGTTTCTTCAAAACAGCAGGCGTACATTTGCTTCCGATAGACCTCAGGTTCGAACATGGGGGCGTCAAACTTGCTTCTTGTCCCGGGTGCCATATACATAGCAATCCTGTACCTCGTTACCCCCTGCAGACCGCACAAATGTACGATAGAACAAACGCCAACTGGAAAGCATCTTGAAGTTATGATTTCATAAACAAATCGTCGTGTGAGATCTTACAATAAGTTATATGTTTTTCTATTGTGTTTTTGTAAATATACGAAAACACATTTGAAATGTTTGTTGTTAGTATTTTGTAGTGGGCAAATAAATTCAATGCGTATCTTGTTTGCATTATATCATTTCAGATGTAGAGTCATTTGCAATTACCAGCATTTGTACAAAGATTGGTAAAAGCATTGGAACAGACAGGACAGACAGGATAATTCATGTTGCATGGTCTGTTGCAAATATCCAGGTATTATCTGAACAACCAAATTGTCATCAGAAAAACCAGCCCACCTGCAAAAAAGATAGCATTGCATTAATGCTTATCAAAAATCAAACAGAAAAAACAGCTTTACAGAAAATAGATTCTCTGACAAGCAAGAATCACACACGTTTTACAAGCAGCGCCTCACAGTCGCTAATGTAATCCTGAAATATAGAATGTTGCTGAACTATCATGATCAACTGAAACATTGAATAGCGTTTCAGGACAGAGGATGCCTACTTTCAGGTGAACTCAATTTCCTATTAAAAATTTTGCTGATTGATTAGACTTAGTCGCATTTGTTCAGAGTAGTCAACTGATACAACAGCATAAGATTAAACTTGCAGTAACATTTTTTGCATATTTTATAATTGTTTTATCTACTATTTTTTACAAATCGTTCAAACCAGGCCCGCAGCTAGGGAAGGAGGCAACCGGGCACCCCCCCGAAATTATCAAAACAATTTCAAAACTTTTTAGTTATGAGCATATAGGCGTACGAGGCGGGGGGTCGGGAGGGATGCGGCCGCCCCCCCGGTCTTGAAAAATTCAGGGCAAACTCTGTTTTCAGGGCAAGCAAAACTTGCTCAAAAATCCTGAATGATTAAAAATATCTCAGCACAGTGAAAAATTCCAGGGCAACTCTGTTTTTCAGGACAAGCGCAAGTTGCTCAAAAATCCTGAATGATAAAAAACACATATCCAATGCAGTGAAAAATTTCAGGGCACACTCTGTTTTTCAGGGCAAGCGCAAGTTGCTCAAAAATCTTGAATAATAAAAAATATATATTCAGTACAGTGAATTCAGGGCACACTCTGTTTTTCAGCGTAAGCGCAAGTTGCTCAAAATTTCTGAATAGTAAAAAATATATTCAATACAGTGAAATATTTCAGGGCAAACTCTGTTTTCAGGGCAAGCGCAAGTTGTTAAAAATCCTGAACGAAAAAGTTTATTCAATACAGTGAAAAATTTCCGGGCAACTCTGTTTTTTTTAGGGCAAGCGCAAGTTGCTCAAAAATCGTGAACGGTGAAAAAATTTTCAATACAGTGTACTGTATATATTCACTTGGGGGTGATCCGTGTAATTTGGGCTAGCGTACTTTGTAATCTGGACCCAAGTCGTGATTGGTTATAGTGACTTTGATCTGGACCAAGCCCTCGTTTTCTGCAAAAATCGAACAGTCGGATTTCGGTAGTTCAACAACTTGATATAAGAATTTGATAACTCGTTCGTTTTCGAGTTTGCGCTGGGTAGAGGTGCAGGGTGTTAAGATGATAGATGTTTTGATTAGCAGGAGTTTTAGAAGCGGGCAGCACGTGTAGATTGCTTGGCTCCTTTGAGTGCGCGTCTTTAAGCGCCTTGCTCAAGCGCACAGCAACGATAACACAGGCAGGTTTAGGGAGTCAGACCTTTCGATCCGGAACCGTCTCTTGTAAGACATTGCGTTGCGTCATCGAAGTCGCGTAGATATTTGCATCAGTAAAAGCAGTCACCGTAAAGTTTCTTGTCTGGGAGAACACAACACGCAAGGAACGTCAACCCCTTGAGTTGACAAGCAAGGTAATTACAGAATTTGCCTATAACGGCATCTCTAGGAGATTGCATAAAGAACGTTGTTGCCGAATTGACATTATAAGCGAATTGAAATGCATGTAAAAGATGACATCGCGACCAAACCAAATGTAACGTTATGGACGAATTGACGTTACAGAGGAAGCCATTATAAACGAATTCAACTGTATAGTACAGATTTAAATAAGGTTTCAAACCCCATTCCGATTACATTAAAAAGTTAGTTTCATGGCAAATTGTTATTTTCAGGGCAAAATTTTTCCGCTCCCCCAGTAAATTGCCTTCCCGTATGCCTATGGTTATGAGGCAAAACAACAAGTTGCAATTACTTCCTCCCCCGAAAGTATCAGCTGGTTGCGGTCCTGGTTCAAACGCTTGTTGTGTAGAAAAACGGCACCAATACAAAACAGTGGAGTCGACAGACATCTTATGGAAACTTGTATTTAGAACCAAATGCACAATACACAAGATATTAACGATAAAATATGCAGCCACAATACTGTAAAGTTTACAGTTACAGTGTTACAGTTTAACTTGATGGAACCCAGGCATGTAAACCAGGTACACCTGGCTACATGCAACAATGAGTCTACTTTTTATACTCCTTAACAATTAGAATTGAGGTTTCATTTCTTATAAATAGGAAATAACAAATGGTGGGCTGTATAGGATCAAGTAAATTTCAAAATCCACCTCGGAAACACTTGGCTTGATTGGTGTTAATTTTGTTTTTTAATATTTGTCCAAGCAGCAACTGTAAGTTGTTTGCGACTTGTCCGTTTTGTTGGTGCTGGAGAAGGTTTACGAGTTTCATCAAATTTTAGATGTTGAACCTCATGCACTATAATCCATAAATATGAAACTGAAACTGCACGAAGTATGTTTGATTTTGTAATTTGTGAATGTCTCTAAATATATCTATCGTTATCACTACTTTTTTCTTACGCATCAAAAAAGATTTATGTTTATTTGAAAACATGTTCATAAATCTCACGAGCGTTTTCAAACACAGACGTTACGTTTCCCTGAACTTGCCTATTTCAAGAATGTATATATATATACATTCTTGAAATAGGCAAGTTCATGCATAGGTTGCACTGGGGTAGAATTCTTGTCAATTTCGATCAATTGTTTACTCCCGTAAGTCAGGCCCACTCCCATGCAACACGTGCTGCCACACGAGGTGGATACATTTGGCAAATGGCTTCGACAGTCAAAGCCAAAAGATCTCTGAAACACCTTGGCCCAAAAATCTGGGACTCCATTGATCCTTCCTTGTATGATATTTCGCTACCTGCCTTCAAGAGGCAGTTAAAAGACAAACTGTTTAGTGAATACAGTGGTTGATTATCCTATACGATGTAAGAAATGACGCTAAGGTTAGGGCTGTACAACTTGGATTTACGATAATGTACCATTGATTTGGTCAGAAAAGTATATGCTGTAAGTGCAACATCACTTTTAGATTCTAGTGTGTTTTGCGTGCATGAATTGACTGTTTATTGCTGTTTCATTTTTTGTTGTTGTTTTTCTTTTTGCTGCCGCGGTCTCTTTGTTTCTTTTACAGGGACGATCCACCGAGAAGGTTCTTCTCCATCAAATGCAGCAGGCCGGCGCCTTGGAGGATTTCTTCACCATCATGAAATGCTTCTGGGCAACTTGTGAAGCTTGTACACAACAGTGCGCGTGGCTCCTCAAGCGGCTGGTTTTCGCAGAAGTTGGAGATTTGACTTCTTGGCACAAAACTATGAACTGCTACAGAGCAACAATTGTCTGCTTGGATGCGAAAGGGTTATGGAAACCCGGGCAGAGTTTCATTTTAGGTGGGTTTACACTTTCTCTGCCATGCTCAGCTCCTTGCGGAACTGAGCAAACCACGATAGATACCGGTTGCGACCCAGCACTCCTGCGCAACTGTGTAGATCATCCAGCAGACTGCAACCTCTTCAAAACAATAACCTTATTAAAATTGCAATAATTCGGCCATCAACTTTAAACCACGATAAGAATTTTTGAAACTGTCGAGGGGCGCCCGACGAGACAACCTGTTTAACAGTTTTTTTTCGGTGTCCCAGCGCCTTAGCTTCAATTTGTATGAAATTGTTTAATGTTTGCGCCAATAAACTCTCTCTCAAGCATGATCTGGTTCAAAGCACCCTAGCATGGTCTCATTAGCGCATTAACAGCAGGGCCAGCCGTTGAGTTACATGAAACAGCAACGTGACAGCGTGCATGTTGTAGTTTGCATGAAAAGTTTCAGTTTTAGCAAGCAGTGTGAACTTTTGTTAGATCGTGTTGCAACAAACTGAAAAATTTTATAAGCATCCTATTAAACAAGCAGTTGCTTGGTTTCCTTGGCTTGCGCAACATAAAAACGTTATTCTAACTGCAAAATGCATATTTTGAACAGACGGACGAACTATCACAGGAAAAATTGGTAAAGACTGTTATTTGATAAGATCAGAGAAGCTAATGTTATAACTACGACGTCAGTAACCTGTAATTGATAAGCATATTTATAATATTTTCGACCACATAAACGAACCTTAATGTTTACCTTTCACACACGCATGGAATTTCAGAAATGTGCGACTAAGCAATTTCGGGTCGATGCCACATTACTTACCTGTTTTCCGTTTAATCCAGATTAAAGCGACAAAGCGGAGCTCCGTATTCTGTGTTGGCAGGCCACGTTCCCATACCGATATCAATCTTGCTCGCCTTCGTGGCTATTTCCCATACTATGTCTGATGGATCTCTGAAGGGATGACCAGGATACCATTTCACGTATGTTTCGTGTCCGCTTGAGTTTCGAACTGATCCATTTCTATATGTTGAAGCAAGCCAGACGTCAACGTGGTCCAGTGTCGGTACATCATAGTAACCAACCCATTCCTCTTGAATATAAGCGTAAATGCGTTGTAATGTTCTTCGTTTTCGATGTCTATGAGTTCTCCACCACGATACGTACTCTGGTCTGCGCACCATTGCTTCCCGGTGCTTTCGTTGCCTGTCAGAGCTTTCAAAACCAGTTTGTAACAATATCCGTGATAAGTGACTCCACTGCAACTTTTCAATATTTCAGTTCCTGCAGCACCAACAGAACCAGGAGGGCCAGGAAATCCTCGAGGTCCTCTCTTGCCTCGCGGACCCTGAGGTCCTCTACGGTTTCTGTATTTAGTTTTTTTCCCATCAGTGGAAAGCAAACTTTGGATTGATTTAAACATGAAATAATCGGCGTTTTGTCCAATAACTACTGCCACTATTGATAATATTATTGCGGACCAGCATAGGTTTGTAGATTTCAAGATGGACTTCTGTTCTGACCTCTAACAGCAACCAAGAGCAACTGTTATCTTCACCACTATGACGTGCAGCTTTTGAAGCAAAACGACTTTTTTCTTGAACCTTTGTTCATTGCTTGAAACATTTATCCATTACTGACTTTTGCTATTTCTGCCAGGCTATCAAGTTGAAATTTGCACTATTTAGCAAAACTATTCTTTAGCAAGTTTTGAAAAACATTCTGGATATGAAGAAAGGGTTTTCGGTAAGAACATACAAACGAACATGAACAAGATCAGATAAACAAATTTTTCTGGGAGTGCAAAGTGTCTGTACAGCATGCTTACCTCAGCCATGTTGATGCTTTTCGGCAACCATGAACTTCACTAATCGTCTTTATTGCTAGTCCAATGCACTAAATATATTATGTCTTAAAATCTTTGTACAACATTTTGTAAACATGAACAATTAATAGTGGATTTAAAATGATCAACAATTTTTAAAATCCTGCTACAACCAAACATTTGCAGAACAACATTTCCCACGTGTTGTAGTAGTTGCAAATTGCTAGTTGCGTGTCCATGGGCCAGCCTCTGTTGCAGTGTTCCTTAAAGTTTTCACGCCTCAATATCCCTAAGTCAAATTCTCGTCAATCTGGAGACTCTTTTTCAACACAACTTAATAACAAGAATTTGTATGAGCGCTTGAGCGCGGATTTGAGGTTCACTTCCCAACATTGTTGAATAACCTCAACATTTAATCTCAGTGGACCTTGGGGATACTGAGGCAAACTTTGAGAACCACTGCTCTATTGTGTCACCAACGTGCTTTCCAGCCAACGTATTTGTTGTGTGATATTCCATAACACATATGCGATATCAGTGGTTCTTAACTTTTCCACTTGTGGATGACCAGGTGCATTGGTTTTTTCTCTTGATGATCCCAACATACCAAAACTAATTAATTTCAGAAAATATAATGCCCAACGTTTCGGTTTCATTTTTTCTTTGTTTCTTGATAAGTTACATTGTCAGTTCTTCTAGGAACACCTGACATGATAGCCGTTTTTTTGGGAGGGAGCTGTAACGACAGACCGTTTATTTTGGGAATGTAAATATATTTATCCCCTACCGCTGATAAACTACCACTTGTGATTTATTTTTATTTGGGAAGCCATTTATCTGCTAAATGCACAACTTATTTGCAACCACCAATCCATTATGCTGACATTTCGACGAAGGGAAATCATCACATAAGTTGGTTAAAGAAGCAACGACATATTGCACAATTCCAATTATTTCTAGCATTGTACGCACAAACGTCCTAGAACAGTTGAAGAAGATATTGCGCTCGTGTTGCTGGATATATTTAACTTAATTACCGAGGTTTGCTCACTTGCACAGTGCCTAATTATCTGCGACAAAAATCGAAAAGCTTTATTGTCGATCGATCTTGAGTTCGCCAAGACATACCTCACAGACTGACCATGGTGATGCAGGCATGAAGTCTGCATAAGCCAATCCGCGATGAGCATAACTACCGGAATCGTGTACGAGGCATCAAAAACAAGAAAGTAGTTCAAGCATGCTGTTCCATTTTTTACCACACTTATTTAGGGAGAAACAATTTTCCTGCGTATGACATGACTTCCTGTCCTTCAGTATTTGCACTGCTTGTTAACTACACTAGCAACTCGAATCTCGATTGGCCACCCGGTTGTGATTGCAACCACACTAATGAATTTGCAGGCCAGTTATCGCTCTTAGTGCAAGCTATTTTTACTTTCACGTCTTTGGCTGTTACTTCTGTGACATGATCAACGAAGTAAGCCTCTAAATAATCTGATTCCAAATTGAGTCATTGACAGTACAAAGCAATATTTTCACAAATGTAAATGGGGCAACTCTTGGCCCCAGAAATTCAGCCTCAAAGCGGCCGGTTTGAGACCCTGGTTCACACAATATACAACGACGATACTTGGGTCTAAACTGCACCCATCCCTGAAGTTCGAAAGAAAATTATATTAACAGAGTACTTTTTTCCACAGCCAACGTCAGAGCACCAATTGCTGGCAAAGCAGCAACGGGCTTTACTCTTGTCAATGACCAAAGATGGCGCAGGGTGGACGAGGAGACAACAAATTAATGTTCAATAATAATTTCATGAACGAACATATCCACAATATGTTTTCGCAAGACTCTCAACAGCATTGTGACAAATCTTACCTTTTCACGAATCTAGCCGTCGACTGAACGAAGTCGGATTGTTTTGAATAATCATTGAACCATTCACTCGCACTCGCTGCCACCAACTCCAACTTAACACCAAACTACTGGCGAACTGTCACAAAAAATATCATAACGCTGTGGACCCAGTTCTTATGACTCTCTCTGAGTTATGAACGTGTGACCGCAGATTATAATTCAGTGCGCAGCATTTTCTGCTGAAAACTTATATTTTTATTACTTGAACAAAATGCGTGGTAAGTGCGATTTGTTTCGTAAAAGCGATCACTTTTGGACTGGACTCGGACTCGTAGGCCACAAAGTACCAGCGGACAAGGCTTTGCATACCAATGCACAAAAACATTGGTGTAGGAGGCGGGGTAGCGGGGGGTGCAACCACACACCCAAAAGTTTCTATTTGGTGAAAATCCGGGCAAATCACTTAAAATCCGGGCAAAATCTGTGTGAATTTGGGAAAAATGTGTGTAAACGTTCGCAAAATCGCTGTACGTGCTATGATTTTACAAAAATACATCCAAAATCAAAGCGGAGACGTTTTTTTGGAGGTCATGTTTTTATTTAGCTGTTTCCAGGCAAGTTAGGGGAAATTTGTGCAAAAATAATGCTTGAAGTGTGCTTTGATGTCAACATATTGGAAAATTAAAAAGAAATGTAGTCGCTTTTCTTTGGAGGTTATTTTCTTGGCAGATTTAGGAAAATTTGGGCAAAAATCCTTCGCACCTCTAAACATTTGCCTGCTCCTTCACCTATGCACTAAAAAGACTCATTGCCAGTAGAAAACGGTGCCATTCTGCTGTGACGGCTGAACTGCACAATTGTTAAGCATGTAGTGTACTTAGCTCTGCCTTGGTAATGTTATGAACTACCTCAACGTTTGGAAGGATGACAGGTGCCTTCACGTTGCCTTCCCTGTACGACATTCACTACAAATGTCAACTAAACCTGTCACTGCGAGTGCAACCACTACTTCCCGCGCTGGATGTGTTCGGCATGGGATGGGTCATAACACGCCCTTCTCAGGGCGCGGCAGCAGAAATGCTGCCGAAGATGACCCACGACCCAACATACTCCAGCTGAACACCGAGGGGCTCACTGCAAACAAGATCTCAGTCATCGAGCAGATTGCCTCTAAGAACAAGTCTTTCATCATCGTCCTACAGGAGACCCACTGCACAACTGCAGACAAGCTAGCGGTTCCCAACTTGTCACTAGCTGGGTCAGTTCTGAGCAGGAATCATGGCCTTACCACGTATGTCCACGAGCCGTTGGAATTGTCACTGGTCGATCAGTCTCCAGAACAATCAGAGACTGAATGGTTGTGCGTAGCAGTCGCAGGATATAAGATCATTAACGTCTACAAATCTCCACTCTCGCTGTTCACATCAACGGCCATACCGACGTTCCCACACCCCAGTCTGTATGTTGGTGACTTCAACTGCCAACACGTCAACTGGGTTTACAACAAAACATCCCCTGACGGTGAGAGCCTGGACTCCTGGGCAACATCCAACAACCTTTAACTGTTGTATGACCCAAATGAAACAGATATCTTTTCTCACCGATGGAACGTCGGCACCAACCCGGAACTGGGCTTCGCGAGTTGCGGCCAGGACAGTCGACTACTGGACAGACGTGTACTACGAAAGTTCCCGTGGTCACAACATCGACCCTCCCTCACAACGCCACCAAGACTCAAGGTTCCTGCCCACAGCGATCCGGTGAAGCGTTGGAACTTTCGCAAGGCTGACTAGAAGCGCTTTTGCCTTCACACAGGTGAATCCGTCGAGAGATTGCCACTTCCAGACACACCAAACATTGAGAGGGCATACCAGGATTTTTGCGATAGCCTATTATTTGCGGCCAAACAATGAATCCCACGTGGCCGTCGAAAGAACCATGTGCTATGCTGGGGCAAAGAGTGCGAGACCCTCTATCGCTCCTTCATCCGAGCCCCAGTAAGGACTGACTCTGATAGAGCCGCTATGTCCCTACTATCACGGCTACAACAGAAGAAGCAGGAGTGATGGGAGGAAGCTGTAAATTCGATCGACTTCTCGCACTCTATCCGCAAGGCATAGAAAACTATCAACAAACTTAGTGGTTGCGCAAGCAAGCTGAGATGTGAGCCACAGACCTCTCGTGACACTCCGACAGAATACAAAAGCGAGTATAAACGAAAATGAACTGATTTTGTTCATCAGAAACGATAACGATTTTTTGATCATCCGCAGAAACTTTCGGAGTTTGGACCAAAACTGGTGAGAATTTGTTTCACTCTTCGTTATTTTCCCAAACGTGTGTCATTGCCAAGACTTTGATTGAATTTGTATTTGCGGAGGCTCCCTTTTAAGGTTTGCCCTCCAAAAAACACGAAAACCTGACCACGTGGTCCCCTATGTCACCCGTAACCTATCAAACATATTGATCGTGATGTAGACGTAAAATCTGTGTGACGTCATTTCCGGTTGCACTGTTGCGTGATGTCAAAAACAACGTTTGAAATATTCATCTAGGTCTTGCTGAGTTTCGCCGCAGACAGCGATATTGTCCATGTACGCGCATGCATTGTTGCTTTGTAATTATCATCGTCTTCTTTTATGCGCAGGAAACAAGCCTTGCGAACTGATCGCCAAGGCCTTGAAAACGTGTGACTCTGCAGGTGGCTGCACATGATGGCAGCGCTACCTCTGAGATGTGCGCGTATGCGTCGCACACATATTTTAGAATGTGCACACGTGGAAAAATGAAGTACGTGCACAGGATTGAGTTGTGGTGTGCAGACAACTGCATTTGTTGTAAATAGAAATACTGTTCGACTGCAAATGAACTGAAACTCTGTGTCCAGTCTTAACAATCATTCAGTTCTGAGTTTCATAATATTTTCAAAGTAAACTGTTTTGACAAACTTTTGAGAACATTTGTCTTGTTCAACGTAGATCTACAGATAATCAACTGTTTTGCTGTGAACTTTATATCGTTTGCCATGGCATTATACTGTATATTGTTCATCAGAGTCGCCCCCAAACGTTTTGTTTTTTGCTAGACAAAAATTGTTTGGTTTTGTTGAAATAAAACATTTCTGTGTGTCATATTGTGGCTCATCAGTGTCACCATGCCAGTATTTTTATATTCAAATGCAACGCAAACCGTAATCTCATAGAACTGTACAGAATCGCAGCACAGTTTGACACAAATAGATGGCCTTTAAAAAAATTAACAGCGATTACCTTGAAATGGAACTCATCAACGCCGTGGTTCCTTTTCACTGTCAAACTGTACACGTTGCTCCTTGGAGACTTAGCAGGCAAAGGCTGTGGTTTGCCTGCTCTTTGCTCTAGAAAGGGCACTGTTTGTGGTTTTGAAATTTGTTTTATATCGACTTGGACAATACAGGGCGCATTTTCCTCATTTGCTTCTAGTCAGTGCAACAAACAATTTCTCGACGTTGGATAGAAAACCTGTCGTCGTTCCACATGAATGCACGTTCTCTGCCTGTAACGCAAGTATTGTATTTTGAAGTCAGATATTTTAACTTGAAGGTAATACAGAGCAGTTCAATCCAATGTTTTTTAAGATATCATGAAAATCTAGCTGCGTGCGTGTAATTGGTTTATTGGTGAAAAAACAAGAACTGCTGTTTTGTTACGTCATAGATATTGTGGCTGAATCAAACACTCTCGTGATCGGCTACCGTGTTCGGACGGAATGATCATTACAGGCCACTTTAACTTACATCCTCCTGCGACTCATCCGATAGAATCGACATCATTGATGGGTTTCATCACCCGCATATCTCACGAATTTGCGAAAAATCGGACAAAAGTTGTTAAAAACTGGTAAAATTTTTAAAGAATTTTTGAAACTGTTATAAATCTCAATCATTAACATGTAGACCAGTGATTCTCAAGCGGATGCCACTGGCTTACCAAGAAAGGGATTTTTAATTCCTGAGCGGAAACTTGTTCCAGGGAGGAATTGAGGAGGAAGAAGTGGATAAAAAAGCCTCACGTATTTATTTATTATTTATTCAGCACGTAAACATCTTCACCACCAGTAGCGGACACAGGCTAATTTGGTGGGGGGGATGCGATATCGATTTGCAATGAACCCAATGCTACACAGGACCGTATTGCGTAAATCAATCACTTTCGTATGCGTGCATTTACGAGGAAACAAGACTAAGCTGGATTTAGAAGAAGCTTGAGTTATGAAACTGGTCAAATTTTAACACTTCACCGTTACGGAACCAACAAGCAAGGTGGCACATAGCAGCAATCTGACGTAGGTAGTCACTGGCGTCGGTGCAGGTACATCGAGGAATCGAGATAAACATTTCATGTGACGACATAATACTTATTCTCATTGTAGGTTAGGTTTGTTGCAGCACAATTACCGGTGGCAGTAGCCAGCATAGTGCAGTAGTGCTGTTTGATTTGTATGTTGCAGCAAGTAAGCGTAGTCACTTGGGTGCGGTTTAGATCAGTGCTCTTCAAATGGGGAACCTTATAGTTTTTAACTGTCGTTTGGAATAGTCTGCAACACCCAGGGTAATTTGTGTAAAACATTTGTTAGTGCAGGTAATTTTGATGAAATAACAAGAAGCGGGTTGATTCTGTTTATTTTCAAACCGAAATTAAGAGAACGGAAAGAAACAAACAATTCGTAATGAGTGAAAGCACTAAAGCAACGAAAAAACGAAAGCGAGAAAGCATGATCATTCATGGGCGTCCGCAGAAATTTTTCCATGGAGGGCAACGTTGACATTTCGTTTATCATTTTCAAATTGCTGACGATCAGTGTCCCACAAAGATAATTTTACACTGAGCAAATATTTGTTTTAGTGAGTATGATTATTTTAGGGCTGAGTAAGCGAAGTTTTGAATGAATTACAAACTTTGTGAATTATATGATAAATATACAATCTTATCAAAATACGAACAAAATACACATTTCATTCAAATAGCTTCTTGTTTGCACCTCAAAGGGAACATTGCTGACGATGCAATGCAAATGGACGTTCACAAAACCCTTTATCCTTTCTACAATAGAAAGAAAATGCCCCATGTTACGGTAACAATCACAAAAAACGCTTCGTTGACAGCAACAGCCAGGTATATCATTATTACGAAAACTTACACAGCAGGCTATCTGCACATTTTCAACGCAGGGCATTTCTTTTCAAGTAAGCATTGCCATGATCTCTAAAGAAAGAACCATTGGATTGCCGTGGTTTTCAACGAAACCACAAATTATGACTTTATTTTAATGAGCAAGCAGGGCCGCACCCAGCTGATATATTCAACTGAACTAACAACTGAACATGATTTTGAAAATTTCTGGGGGGAATTGCCCGGTTGACCTCTCCTGATTGCGGGATCAGCTAGCAAGACTTGTCAGCATCACGTACAAACAAGAGCTGCAAACCTCTGGGATCTCTCCAAAGCGATCAATAAAACCTTGCTTGCCTTTGGTAGTTTTTCACAGTGAACGCTCATCATGCACAACCGCACAGTTGAGAAGACCTGTATGTTGACACGACTACGGACAACTTACTAGAATTAGAACACCACGCAGCTTTTGCAAAATTGACAAAATTGACTAGACCATAGAAGTGCCGCCCTTTCCACCCCTCAAATTTGCTTACAAAAATTTTAAATGGTAGTTCATGTTTTGTGTTAATTTAAAGATATAAGGATTAATAAAGCATCTTCAAAATCGCAATCAAACACTAACAAACTGAAATGTGTCTTTTTTTATGACAAATAAAACAGCCACAATAATCGAAAACATTGTTTTATTCGACGTTTCGGCTTATGCATAAGCCATCATCAGGAATAAACGAAATGCCACAGTTAAAGGAAAAATAAGGATGCAATTTAGGGCATTCGTACTGTGTTGCGTCATATAGACCATTATGTGTTAAAAAGCAGCAGAAGAATGGATGAACCATCGACGTTTAGATCTGGCTGGTATTGTTGTATCAGAAGAGACTCGAGCAGGTGAAGTTCCTTCTGACCGACGATGCTTCCCAATATTTCCGGTTGCTTGAAGTTAAAACGGTGCGTGGGATTGGCCAACAGATGTTTGCAAACTTCAGAACGTTGATCAAATTTGTGTTCGTTGATTCGGGTTATTA
>Ga0210059_1007201_pt1 | contig 17717 bp, 11 predicted proteins | sample Ectturendosymbi2_FD_188042 | JGI IMG/M metagenome (GOLD analysis project Ga0210059, IMG submission 188042) | Ecteinascidia turbinata endosymbiont from Florida, USA - Sample 2 (SPAdes) (version 2) | ecosystem: Host-associated > Tunicates > Ascidians > Unclassified | place: Key West, Florida... | reverse complement strand
CTGAAATAGTTTTGTATTTTTTTTAATTACACTTTTACATTTTGCGCAACACTTGAAAAAAATTGCAGTAAAAAGTTGCACGCAAAAATCGAAAATGTTGCAAAAAGTTGCAATATTACAACCCTGGAAACAGCTCAAAACATTGAACTGCATGTATTTTGAGTATTTAGGAAGCTGTTGGAAGCTGTAAAAAAAATTGCAAAAACTTGCCCTAGTGATCAGGATATATCTGCCTTAAGCCGTTTGTAAGCTAAACCACAAATAGGCTGCATAAACGAACAAATACCACAGATCCAACTGAAATAGTTTATGTGAGGGTTAGTAAAAGGACACAGGATGCAGAAATCCTGAGATAATCACCTCATAGTGTAGGTTTCAGGTGACATGCACAGACGATTACTGAAGAGGAACAAACACTAAGGCAATGCACCAGCAAATACATAATTATCAACAACAACATAAAAGTAATAATTATGAATTACAAAACCAGAAAAGTTATCACGCTTATACTGAATAAGTGAAAGATGTTGCTTAAACATGCATCTATTTTGGATGTCTTGAAAAAGGCAATGAAAGTATGACTTTGCACAACCAATAAACTTTTTCCCATTTTAGTTTTGTTGATCAACTTAAGTAATTTGAAAAGGGAAAACAACAGAATGTTAGAAGTTTTTACTGAATTGTCATTTTTAGCTTAATATTTGCTCTGAAACAGTTAGCCTATAAAATCCATGTAGTCAAAAAAATTAGAACAAGTCATAAAACGTTGCCTGAACATAATACATACAAAGTAATTTTTTCTGTAATGACTTAAAGGCAAAACATGGTGCTTTAATTTTGAAACCAATTTCAAATGCCCAACAACTATTTGAGGCATGTTTAGCAATTTCATATTTGATCCAAGCCCAGCAAGCTACAAGCTACTCCTTCAATTCTTATAAAACCTCATCAGTAGCATCGCAGTCTGGTAAATCTTAGTTACTTGGCAACGTATGAGTTTATGAATGTGTCTACCAACCTAAATTTTCTTATTTGTTTTTCTTCCAAAATGGTCAAATGTTGTCAAATAATTTTCAGTTAAAATTGAAAAGTTGATACAAAGCTAAAATGTAGTGAACTATGCCTGTTTGTATTTTTGATAACTCAATTTCTTAAAATACGACTTGTGTCCATGAAAAAGTTGAAAAGTGCTGGTAATAGTTGTAAAGATAAGAATTTAAAACTAAGAAGAATACACAACAGAATCAACATTTTTATTCATATGGGACAACGTTGCAACAAATGTAATAAAATCAGTGCATTTCCTGATAAATCAGAAGTGAAACAGCACTGAACTTTAAAAAATTTATTTATACATAAAAATTAGTTGGTTAATGCAGTAGCATAAGAGTTGGAAAAAGTAACCAGTACCACAAAAACACATTTAGCATACGCATTTGTGCCTGGCTAAATGTTTTGCTTTATCTTCAACTTCGTAATTTTCGTGTGGTATGCACTTAACAAAATTGACAATTTTGCCTCTGAAAGGAAACAATGTTGTGTATTTTCTGTGATTTACTGTGCTTTGGTGATGGGATGTTGCAGGAATCCCATAAATATTTAACAATTGCTGAATTCATGCAAACGTCTTTCTTTCTTGATTTTTCATATAAAAAGTCATACTGCGAAAATTGAGAGTGATTTGTATGCTGTTACCTATGGCAGGGATGGTTAGATCATTAATTTAGCTTGTGGATTACATTGAGAAGGCTGTCCGACCTTTCCAAAATTTCTGACCTCTTAACATAAAGGGATTGAAATTTGGCTGTTAACAATTTTGTAGCAATTAACAATCAATGGAAATCATGGTGTACAGCAAGAAATCTGTTTCAACAAATGTTTCAAAAGAAATTGGACCATTTCAACAGAAATCCCAACGTAGGAATGTGATGTAAAAAATGATCCAATTGGACAGTCGTTGTTAGGAGTCCGACTCCACCCAAAAACCTATGACTCCGACTCCCCAACCCTGCTGGAGAGGAATGTGCAAATAGACTGGTCTTGCTTCACATACACAGAGAAATCAAGACAACTCCTAACTTTGCGGTGGATAAATTTGCAAGGTGATAAGGTTGAGAAACTTGCAAATGCCAGGGGTCACCAACATGATGCCTGTGTGCATTAGGGAGCCTGGGCAGACTTGTGGGTTGCTTGCGTGCATGTTCTGAAAAAACCATTAACATGATTAGTGTCTTCACATAGATGAATATTATTCATTGTATTTATGATAACATAATTAAACATAAATTGAGCAGTGTTTTTATTTCAGAAGCTGTGCACCAAACTGGTAGCCATTTGCATTAATCAGTACCCAAGATGGCTCTCAGTTTCAGAAAGGTTGGTGACTCTGGTCTATACTGAGCAATAAAGTGATAATGTCCAGAAAAAAGAACTAGTGTGCACAGATATGGTCAACTTAGTTACAGTGGAAATAGAGCCAAGTCTTGGTTAAATTTCACCTCAGCACTAACCTTGACTGTAACAAGTTGGAAGAAATTGCAGATTTTGAAGATTTTTCTTGAATGCGTCTGCCATCCACGAGCCACTGAAAATGCTTTGGTGGGCTGCATGTGGCTTATAGATTGTTGTAACCTCTCCTTTAGCGTTGCATTGATTGCGTGATTCACCACAAACGGGGTGTGCGTGAAGAATAACAATATATATATGTGGCGCGAACAAGCAATAATACAGTGATCTCGTTGGGTGATCTCCATTGTTGTTTGCTACCACAGTGTGAAGCTTTGCGCACTTGCCGCTCAGGATTTCCGATCACAACAAAATGGTGTTGTGACCAGGATGCGGAGGTTGTGCTGTGTGAAGCCTTCACAAAAAGAACGTGCAATCGGTGTGGTTCGTTGTAAAAAGGAGGGGATGTTGTTGCAACCTTTCCGTTGGCGTAGCGTTGATTTTGTGATTCACCACGAAGGGGATGTGCGTGAAGAACAACAATATATATATGTGGCGTAAACAAGAAGTAATAGAGTGATCTCATTGGGTGACCTCTATTGTTGCTTGCTACCACAGTGTGAAGCTTTGTGCACTTGCCGCTCAGGATTTCCGATCGCAACAAGATCGCTAATTGCCCACACCTGTCCTATGGCATAAACCACATGGATGATAGGCAATATAACACTTCAGCCAGGTGCTATGACATGATATGAATTTTTAAGTTTGGCTTAGCTTGTTTGAAATATGTGGTAAATGTTTATCACAATGAAATGCTGCTGTATCTATGTATGAAAAATTTCTAAATGTTCAGTTTCATTGGGAAAGGCAAACTAAATTTTAGTTCTGTTCAATTAGAGGTGACAAGCCATTTAAATTAATGTTAGTTCTTTTTGCTTTCATGCTTCACACTTTAATAAGTAGCCATACTTGTAGGAGGTTATGAGACAAAAGGGAAAAAAAAACATCTGCCCTGTTTTGTTAAGAAACATGACAGTGTAAAGGATAGCGTCTTACTTTAAAGTAGAGTGATTGCAATAAACTGAGTGCAAGGCCTCTACTACCCAAATGTACCCACAGCAATAACTTCCCATAGTACCTGATATTGCAAATGACTGATTTGTCCACCGGTATGATGTAGGTTTATGAAATGCACAAAATTAATACCATCATACATCAGTCAGCATGCATAAACAAGGACTGCATTTGGGCTTTACCCAAAAGGGCCTGTTTGAAATTTTGCAACAGTCTATGCCATCAGATATCCATAACTGGAGGTCCCATGTTGTGCTCACTACCACATAAGGAGATGAATGGAGGCAGTGCAAAGTGATTCTGCTATGTGAAACTTAAAAGCCATGTAAAATGGTGATCTTGCTATGAATTAGTGATTAGAAACTGGAACATGACTTCACTCAAAGGAAAGGAGCACAAAATGTTTGAGGAAGCAAAATGATATTCTCTTGTTATTGGCATCTTTATGACAAAGCATCATAACTCTAATGCCAGAGCTGGATGATGGGTGGAAACTCTTGTACACTTGCACTGAGTCAACAAAGTCTACAGTTGTAAGCCCTAAGCTGGCCAGTTGTGTCACAAAGACGAAGGGTGTGCATGTTAAAACTTTGAGAGCCGGCGTGCGATATATTCGTACTTCAATTTTGGCCTAAAAAAAACAGCAGTTTTCGGTTGCCTTACCAATGCCCTAGCTCCTCCGCCGATTGCGCTAGAGATCTGTTCAAGGGCTCAAACGGATTGGCCAGTCTAGTAGATTGCACTCGAAAAAAATTTTTTTGGTTGGGGGTGTGGATTTTTTGTGACTGGCGTCATAAGTGAAGTAGTTTTAGGGTCATTTTGGCTCATGTTGCCTGGCCTAGGGCCCAACTGCTAGGCCAAAGTGTTTCGCTGAAGTTTTCATTGGAAACTTGGCTCAAGTCCGAGTCTTTTGAGCCTTTGATCAACTTTATAGCGTTTCTGGTTCAAAAGTTATGATCTAAAATAAACAAATTAATTAGCTAATTAGTCAAATATTTTTACTAACTTACATCATAATTTTTGAACCCGAAACCCCAGCTGGTCATCCAAAGTATCAAAAGACTCGGATTGTAGCCTAGTTTCCAGTAAAAACTTCATGGAAATACTACCACCTAACGGTTGGCGCCCAGGGCCAGGCAAAGTGGGCCAAGGTGACCTGAAAGTCCTCCACTTCTGACATCACTCTAAATAAAAACCCGCACCCCCCAAGCAAAAAATTTTTTTTTGAGTGCAGACTAGAAGACTTGTCGCGTCTTTTGATGCTTCGACCAGGTCCGTCACCTGAACAGGAGCGGAGATGTTCCCACGCAAAGCCACATGCGTTTAGGCATTTTTTTCCGAAAATCCCCAAAAGCAGCCGGACGCCAAAGTGTTAAGGTTGGAGTAGTTAGACCACCCTCTGTGTTTGACACAGCTATATATATGGTCAAAACTCAAAGTGCACACTACCTGCAATCCATGGAGAAGGCTAGTGATGCCTTGCAAATTGTTAAAACTGATGAAACCATGATCATTTTGCAAGAGTTCAATGCACACATTGGAAAAGTGTGAATAGGTAACATGGTAATGCTGATGTTGAAAATGGAAGGCTTCTGTTACAACTGTGCTGTAACAATGCACTGTGCATCATGAACTCGTTTCTGACAGATTTGTATAAGTACATGTGGTGCAGAGATTTTTTAGGTTAATGGTCACTCATTGATTTGGGTATAGTTTCAGCTAACTTGGTCCATTCAGTGTTGGACATTTGTGTCAAGGCGAGTTGTGGAACTGTCAGTCAATCACAAGTGGTGGTATGCACCTTATCTGGAAAAAACAGGGTGTACGTCAACCTGCAAGATTAGTCCCAGCAAATAAAGTGGGAGACCTGAGCCCCAGCTAGATGAGGATATAACAAAGACATTTGTAGACACTGCATGGCCCTTGTTTCTTGAAGCTCCTGTAATGCACAGAGATGGATTGCAGCTGTAGCTTCATCTGTTTCTTGTGTGTGTGGATGGAAATGACTCAATGTGGTGAATATTGGCTAAAAAGTAACCCTGACCTGCATTGAGGCATGAAAGTCAGCAGCCCTCTTGACAAAAAAACAAAATGCAATTTTGGGAGAATTTCGGACATGAACTGGATTCTTATTATTGGCAAGCTGGCTATCTGGCATCTCTGCAACAAAAGATATAGTATTGCTTAGATCTATGACAGACTAATATGTTGTCGTACTCAGGAATGAGGAGGTCATTTTTGTCAGACAAAAATAGTATTTCAGAGATATTTTAAAACCAGTCACTTACACACACCATTGGACACACTGGAGGGGTATTTGCAGAGAGGAAAAAAGTGCTTTTAAATCATTTAACAAAGTTTGAAAGAATTTTCCAGACGTTTTGAGGTAATTTGTTCAAGTTTTACCTATTCTAACTAAATTAGCTTTATTATTCCATCTTTTCACAGATTGCTATGGTAGGAAAGTATATATATAATTGCTTTTCTTCCACCCTTGTACATATGCGAGCATGTTTGAGCTGCAAATTGCAGGAAATATACAAGGGAACCTGAGTTTCTGTGATTAGCAAAGTTTTGGTTTGGTAGGCAATGCATGGATTTTTGTTGTAAACAATATAGCCACAAATATTGAAAACATATTATTTTGTTCAATATTTCAGCTTAGTTGTAAGCCATCATCAAGAAAATTAATAAATGGCAGTTGTTTCAATTTTTTATTTCTTTGTTTTTCTTTTCAATTTTTAAACAAATGCCTGAATTTTCTAAGATCAGACTGCCTATTTTTTCTGCGTTTTCTTTTGCAATTAGCTGGAAACTGACTCATGATGAAAGGAAGTGATTTGGCTAAGACTTTGTTTGCTGCTGACTAGTATGTTACACCACTAGTTTCTTTGGTTTTCAGTTCTTCTATAAATGTTTCTTAGTAAAACTTGCTTGCATGAAAGCAATTGACTTCCAAGTCTGTCATGGAAAACCCTAAATTTAAAGCAAAAAGTGTTTATGGAAGAACCTTTCATAATTGAAGCTGGCATTGTTTTTCTTTTCCACTGTCGATGTTTATATTACAATCATCTGTTAAGCCTTAACCACGTATTTAAATAACTCTTAAGCATTGGGGCACAGGCAAAAGTAGGAGTACAATCTAAAGTAATGGTCTTTATTGTGCAAAGTTCCTCATTTCATTTCTCGTTATATCACAACATTGCCAATATCAGATGCTTTCCAGAATGTTTGAAACTGGTTTGTTAGATTCTATTTGTTCTGATGAATACTAATGTAGTACAACTAATCATAACCACCTCAATACATTCCCAGCACTTTCTTCACAATCTGTTGTTAGCATTCTAGTGAACAGTTTGATCATGGTGTGTAGGATAAGTTTTTTTCTGTGTAGTGAACTTTATGACCCTTAAAGGACCACGGAAACCACTTAGTGGCTATTTGAAGCAAATTTCAGCCATAACTGGAAGACTGATTGTGCTAGACAAACCATGAAGACATAAGATACGTGTTTTGGTATTCTTTCTGATGAAAGAGATACCTTAACTTTTGAAATTTCGCCTGGCAGTATGACATCACCACGATGTCATAGTGACTTCACTGTGATGAAGTATTTGGAAAATGTTTCAAATGCAAAGGTACCTCTTTTTTATCACAGCAACACACAATATTAATTATTGCTGTTTGCTGCTAGGTAGTGCCACATATGCATACTTTTTTGATTATCGTGAGTTGAGTGTCAAGCTTAACTACAGCATACATAATGGTAAACTGTGTTTCCTGTTATGACAGTCACTACGTTTGCAATTCTGTGGAATCACTGGAAAAAAACGATAGTATTAGTATTTTGTAATTATGAATTCAGGAAAAGTTCCATTGATACAAACTTTTGCCATTGCTGCAAGCCAAATAGATGGTTCTCAAAACATCATTTTGTACAGATGACCATTAAAGCATATGCTTTTAGTCCTGTTCGATGCGGAGTACTCCAAAAATGGTTACAAATAACATGCAGTGATTTTTGCAGCTAGGTGTATGCCTGGGTTGGGGTTGTGTTTTAAGCAACTCTGGTCATCATTCTAGTCCATTACTTGGTATTTCACTGAAAAAGTATTGGGTTACATCAGGTTTTGTTTAAGGTGTTTTAGGGACCCGATTCGGGTCCCTAGAATCAGAGAAATCGGGTCCCTACAGCTTCATATCGGGTACCTAACATTTTCCTTAAAAAAAACTCTGGTTATATGTTTTACTTTGGCTGCCAAGTGCAACTGCTTCAGAATATATTTATGAATATTTTTTTGAGCAAATTGTATCTATACTTTGTTGTTTTCCTTTAGTTCTGATCTTGCCCTGACTACTTGTGTTTTAGATGCTACAAGTTCCATTTTCTTTTTTGAATTACAGATTTGTTGCTTTATTGTAAGAAAGTTTTGCTGCACCTAAAGTTTTTTCAAGATGTCTGATGCTGATCAATTCCATGCGTTGCTTCTGGGTTTGGGATCCGCAGACAACAACTTGCGAAATGAAGCTGAGGTGGGTTGCAAGCATGGTGTTGTTAAATGCACTGGCATTGTATAGCTGGAGACGTGCATCGTGTGGCTGCAGGGGAATTGTGCAACTTTTTTGTGGCAAAAGCGCACCCTTCTTGTAGAATGCCCAGATTTTGGAAGCACACTCAATGTATACGATTTAAAAATGAAACTTATGTTTCTTTTCCTCTAACATGCGTAAAAAACATGTTTGAGTTTGTGCCAGTTTGTAAGAAGTCGACACGTTAATAAAAGTTGTGGGAGTTGGATTAGGAGATGTTGTTGCGGATTGATTTGACCATGTTGGTAAAGCACTCTCTTGATCTTAATTTTCGTTTTGTGTGTTACGTTCAATTGCTTGCATTTGTTGTAAATGACGCCATAAAATCACAGTAGGCAAAACGCTACAGGGGTTATTACACCACAGATGACGATTTTGTAAACTGCAAATACAAACAGTGTTTCTCAACCTTTCATGGTTCGTGGCCCTGTTTCAGCGACACTCAACACCCGTGGTCCTCCTACTCCACCAATGAAAAACGTACATTTAAAAAGAACGTAGAAGACACATTAAGGCCATGAACAGTTTGTGGCCCCCCCAAAATGCTCTGTGCCCTCTTAAGGTGCCACTGAGCCTCGGTTGAGAAACCCTGATAGACCTTTACGTGGTTAGGGGTAAATGCTCTGCTGTCTTTTGCTCTGGACTGAGATGGCGGCAGATTTGAATTGGATAATTTGTGTTTTTGCAGAAAAAATATGAGGAAATTCCGTTGGTGAATAGATTCACATCCTTGGTTTCAGTTTTGTCTGTGAAACAATCTTCTCCAGAGCTGCATCAGCTGTCGGCAGTTTTATTACGACGAATCATAACTACTAATTTCGATGATAGCTTTAAATGTTTAGGTAAGCAATTATTGTGAAATGTAAATTTCCGTCGCTTGTCATAGATGAGGTCTCTCTCCATGTTGGAGTATCTTCACATCTGATTATCGTTGTTTAACCCTGAGCCAGGAACCTTTTTTCCAGTAAGATACCAACAGACTTCATCGACCCTGTTTACGTCATCGCCACCAGATACACAAAAATAGCACTTTTACATTAGAAGCGTTTTGCACCAAAATTTAGGTAAAAGCTGACGTATTTTTGTCGCAGTTTGCACCCCCCACTCTTTGTGTTTAACAATTTATAAACATGTGCGTGCGTGTAACCACCATGTGTACGAAGCATCGCTGCTTTGTTGTGGATAAATTTTTCTCGCAAAGCTAGCGAGAGTGAAACTTGTTTGAAAATTGGTCGGCAGCTGCTCAAAGCTGAACGTTTTGCGGAGCTTCAAGTTAGAACGACATTTTTTATGTTTCGCCCAAATCGGCCCATGAGGAATTTTTCACGTTAAACGCTGATGTTGAAGTAAAAATCTCAGGTGCGTACCAAGATAATTCGTAGACTCGGAAGCTTTCCCGTCCGCTTCAGTTCCTTTCTGCTCTATGGCAACGCACAGCGATTCCATATTTGACAAAAAACGATTGTAAACCTTAGTCTTTTCGTTAAATCTTCCGTCCTCCTTCACTGAACGCAACTCTGTACTGACCCACTGTTCGGAACGGGAACTACAAACTTTGAGGAGCAACGAATTTTTGCCCGACTTCCTATTTTGCGCTTAATTCGCCAGTTTTTGTCGACATTTCCTATTGCTTTCGTAGGAACTGGGTAAATGACCAAAAAACGTTCTTCACCTTGCACGTATTTCCTTAAGATTGATCCAGTTTTTTTGCCCTAACCCAACAGCTGCATCTGGGGGGTGAGTTATCTTTCCAGCTGGAAGCTGTGTTCAACGTAGTTTGAGAGCGTCGTAGAACCCTCAGGGTGAGTCATACAATAAATAGGTGCTGAGATATTTTTGCCTGATTTTCACAAATTCTTGTTTTTTTGGGGGGACGATCTTTCACTCTACCCGTGCAGCTGTTGGGGTCATGGATCCAATGCATGGTTGAATGAAGACAGTGTAGTTCCAGATTATCACCGCGCGCGACTGCAATGAAAGTGGATTAGCCGCAGGGTCAGCATTAAGCTGCGCAACTCCACTTACAGTCTCGCCGGGATTGAAAGCTGATTTTCCTGCTTTGAAAACGAAGTGGTTTGGTTCCTGTTTGACGGTTGTCACAGCTGAGCACCTAGTGGTGCTATTTTTGTGTTTCTTGACACTTGACAGATCCGCTGAGGACGTTGTTAACGTCCGTATCATGAGGCTTGCCTGGGTGCGTTTGGGTGACTGCGAATAGTAGTATGAGGGGCTAGGGTTGGAAACATCCAGTCACAATTAAAGAGTTGATATGGAAAAGGCGTAGGATGCTGTTTCTCTTTTTTTCTTGCTAACTTCGCTCTGCGTTCAATCCACAGATCCAAAGCTACAAGAAGAAGTGAAACAGCAATTCATATTGAGCACTCAGCAGGAGGAGAACGAAGTCGTGAGACGGAAAAAGGCGGACTGTATTGCGGAACTGGCCAGAAGGCTTTTCGGTAACTTTTATCAAGTTTCCTTGCGCAGAATGGCTGTCGAAAAATTCCACTGCAAGCTGCTTTTGTGATGAGACAGGGCGTTTGGTTTTCAGACGACAAAGGAAACAACCAGTGGCCAGAAGTGTTGAAGTTCATGTTCCACTGCGTGAGTTCAGAAAACCTGGGCTTGAAAGAAGTACCTCTTCATGTTTTTTGGTAAGTGAAGACCTACCACAAGCACTGGTTTAAAGTTCCTGCTCGCATTACGTTTGTCTATGCCGGGGTTTTCAGTTTTGTTAAAAATACTGGAAGTCCTTGCCATGGCCACTCATAACGTGTCTGTTTCTCAGTTTCTCACCACTTGCATACAGATCGCTCTCAGACATACTATTTGTTTGTAGGACAGATATAGATACTCAGCTGTTTTCGATGGCGAGAGTCTTTGTCAAAGTGTACGGGTAGCATGGAGGAATGAAAGCAATTGTGGTACAGGGTGTTCGGATTTGTTAAAATCATTTCAGATGTGTACATCTGAGTAACTACAAACCCTAGCCGTTACACTGTAGCAGTTTTAATTTGGACATTAGTTCCCTTTGATTGCAACGGCAAATGGTCACCTGATCCAAAGAAATTGGGGAACTTGAAAGCGAACATGACGTGGGTGTCAGAATTAACCGTGACAGTTTTCTTCTACTTGAATAAGAGCTGATGATGCCTACATCGTAGGCGAAATATATACTCTGTAAGATCTTAAAGTGTCTGATTCTTTGCTGAGAAAGGATCTCTTTCAATAGACAATGACAGTTTTCTTGTAATTAATTTTGCCATTGCAATCAAGAAAAAGGCTTTTAAAGATTAATTACTGCAAGCAGTGGGTGACTACACCATCATCCGGCTGTTGCGAGAGGTGTCCTATTGTCTTTTTCTGCCCCGTCATTCGGCGTGACTCATTTGAACCCGTCTGCATCGAAAGGTGTTGCTTTCTTCTGCAAGAAGCCAAACAAACATCGAAGCACTGAGCGGCGTGCAACGGAAATCGTCGTGGCTGCACGCACCGTGCTGCTTCACGCCATGCCGCGCAGAATATCTGCAAAAATAACCTCCCTCCCAGTGGCGTCGAAGCGTAACGCTTCATTAGAAAGTTTAATATCATGATCTTAGAGATGTGGGCAGATCAACGGAAACAGAAAATACAGTGCGATATTTTGCAAGCAAGCGTTTTTTTTGTATTTGAAAGCACCTATTCTTGTCAAATATGGAATTTTGGGAAGTTGAGTGCGAAAAAGTTTGGAAAATGTGTGTACATCTGCGCATTTTTACTACAACGCGCGGTGAAAACAATGTTGTGATCTGTGCAGCTGATACAATTAACTGGCTGCGAGTGCAATCGCTTGGCTGTTAATGCCGTTGTTAACAAAGTGAGTGCTGCTGCAAGCGAGTGGAATGTTGTTGGAAGAAGTTTGTTAGTTTAACTCTTCTTGCTTGAATTCATCAAAATAGTGCGATTTGCGCGTTGACAGCATTGCGGCTGCAAATCAAGTCTTCGTGATAACGATCTGTTCAAGGTCTCGTGGAAGCAGCTCTGTTTTGTACATAATTTTCTCATAATTGTATGTTTTCATCGTATGACCGGTTCCGGTGGAAATATAAGCTGATGCTATACAATACGTTAGGAAATCGACCATTTCGGTGACTTTGGCACTTGCCTCACGTCATAACACATCCAAAGAATCTCAAACATCCCCTTTCAATTTACCAAGTGACGTCTAAATGAAAAGTTTTTATCAGTTAGAATCGGGATCAAAGATTGTGACCCAATCGCTGTTTAATCCGGAAAAGATGAAAATCCTACATGCCGCAATGTATGTAGTGATAAATTAAGTATTATCAGACGACCATCTTGCTAATCAACAGAAATATAACATCCATGGCCGCTCGTTTCTTTAGAATCATTGAAAAATCAAGAAACCTTGTGATGTAAGTAATTGGATATGTACCTGGTTCACTTAGTGCAAAGCAGCGTGTGGTTGGTTTGTCTTCCGCCCCGGCAAAACCCGCGCACTTCGTCGCGGGCGCCCGGTGCCCGCTGTTACCCAGGCTGGCCCTCGCGTTTTTCTGCGATCGAAATTACCTCGACCTCACAAGGTACAGGCAAAATTGAATTTAGCTGCTGGGATATTGGAGGATGATGTCACGGCACGGCCGTCACAAAAGCACTGGTTGAAGCCTGCTTTATCAAGTAAAAGAATGATCCTTGCAATGCAAAAATCATTTGAATTTTTCAGATTCACTTTTACGTATGAATCTTGATTTATTTTAAAGCTGACGTTTTGTTTAAGGTTTTACTGTGTTTCTGAAACTTTTTTATGGTTTATTTATTGTCTTCCATTGCTTCTAAGTCCTGGAAAGATGCGAATCGAGGATTTGTTTGCGCAAATTTACTGAAACAAAAGCCAGTTTCTAAACACCTTGCGACGGATTACCGCCCTTGCCACAGATTGATCGGACTGGTCTTGTGCTGTTGGCGCGGTGTCGTGAAGTCTCGTTAGGAATGTGATGCACGTATCCTATGGTTCGACTGTACGCTCATCTACAGCGACGTCTGCAATTGGCAAAACAATGCAGCATATTTGTAAGAACTGCATTGCAAAACGCTTGTGAACGTAGAAAGGAGTAAAGTATCAGAGAATCATCATACCTCGGAGACAAAATAACCAGGTTGAAATTTCAGGTATTTTACCTTCAGGAGTTGTTTAAAGGCAGAGAGATGCAGCTGTCTGTACCCACACACGATTACTGTCAGAACGTCCAGGATAATTTATGACAGCTTACTGATGTTTGTTCCACAATAAAGTAAAATGATTACGAGTTTGCTTTCCACGACCGCATCATCTTATTCACAACGAATTGTATTTACATGGTAGGTTTTGGAACCATTGGGTGTCAAAAACACTTTTTTCAGGGGGGAACAAATAGTGGATTTTCCCAGGGTGGGCCAACGGTGGCGAAAGTTCATTTTTTTCAACTCGAAACTAGGAGAACACCCTTATTCTACAAAAAATGTTTTAGGAAAACATCTATTTTTAAAATGAAGGGAGGCCAAGCCCCCCTTGCCACCCCCCTTCCGACACCCACAGTTGGAACCTGTCTCCTTCGTCACTAAACCCAGTCACAGCCGGGTGCCCAGGTCTTTTGAACTCATGACGGAGTGGCGTTGATTTTCTTTCGGCGCAAGTGTTCAGCCGAACTCCAATCCCCGGCGTATCGAGCCAGGTCGCTTGTGACGTTTCGATTGCTTAACAAAGCGGTCAAGCTGGGATCTCCGCCATCGACTTTCGATGATCGCAGAAAGAAATCCCAGCAGACGTGACTGGCCCAGAAACAATTCGCTTCAGCAGCCACTGAAGCACGTTGCTCAGCGCGATGTGAACGACAGTCTGCACCAAGGGTCGACATACGGTCTGGCGACTTACCTAACGTTAAAAGAAACTTTATTAACGGAAGACGGCTTTGTTGCTGAATCAACGAGAGTTACTGAGCGTCCCGGATAGATCGCAGTTGAGCTCAGTCTCAAATTCTTCCCTCCTTTCCAGCGGAATCAACCAAGGCCTCCTAAATAAACTAAATAAAAAATAACTGTTTATTCAGGAGGCGTTGAATCAACTTTAAACGTAGGTCGTTATTGTCGTCACGTATGTATCGCTTCGTGCATGTTACGGCGATCTCGTACTCTGCGCGAAAACGCAATAGTTTCGATTCTCACGAACTGTGAAAAGGGATCCTTTGATATTCTCGAAGTCGGTTTTGTCTGCTTTGGACCGGCGAAGTATAGAAAACCTTAGGCTTTAGCAACTTGGAGAATGTGATTGTTGCGCTAAAACCCTATTGCGAAGATTCCGAAGCATACTTTCAATAATATCGGTGACGCTTTTGGTCTAGTTTTCCGGTAAATGCTTTTAACTTTGTATTTGGGTGATATATTGCTTGGATTTGGTTTATTCGGCTCCGTGCTAATGTACTTGCATACTGTGCTAAAGCAGCGCATGGTTAAAGTATGTAGCCCCCTTAAAATTGGAAATAGTGTACTGGCAATATTAAGGTTTGTGCGGAATTTCTCGCGTATAGCATTTGAATGTGGGTTCACGACAAAAATCCCGCCCAGTCATAAACTGCAATTTTGAAGGTCAAGTCGCAGTAAGTTGTGGTTTGCCGGGATGTCAAAGATGTTGCGGAAACAGTACATTTTTGTGAAAGAACGCACATTATTTAGTTTTATATATTTGTTTAGTCAATTTCCTGGCATCTTCGGCTCACAACAGCTCCATTACCAGGAAGTGATTCATCAAATGCTGGGCCAGTGCATGCAAGTGCAGGAAGCCTCCCAAGTGAGTTGAACCGAGGGCGTTGCGTTTCAGAGACGACCTCAGGTTGTGCAGTGTTCGACAGTTAATCGTTTTCGTTCGGCGCATTACCAGAGCTGCGGCACGGCTAAAAGCGAACTAACTAACCTTTGCTTTTAAGCTTCGCTACGTGGCCGCCAAAGCAACTGTCGCTTTTCTCCTGAACAACGTCGCGGACACGTCGCTACTTCGTCACTTCACAGACTTGGTGCCAGGAGTGTTGCAGGTAAATCATGAAGAGCATTGCAGTGTCGAGCAACTTCCACGATACGAGTAGGGAATCACAGTTACGTTGGTTCGGCCATGTGTCCAGGATGCTCCAGGGAAGATCGGAGGTCAGGTCCTGCTGGCTACACCCACGGGAAAGCGGCCCAGAGTCATCCAAGGACCAGGTGTAGTGATTACATCTCCGACCTTGCTTGATCCCGTCGTGGTGTGGAGCCAGCAGAACCACCTGAGATTGCTGTTGACCGTGAGGTATTTCGATTCCTCGTAGGGTTGCTGCCCCCGGAGGTAAAGCGGGCATGACAATGTAAACAACTTCTTGACAATGTAAACAACTTATATGACAATGTAAACAACTTATATGACAATGTAAACAACTTCTTCGATTTTCAGGTTGGAAATGCTGAGACTGGGAAAGTATGTGACGTGCATTTAGTCAAGTAGTCCTTTCATCCAATATGTTCTTTGATCAGTTAACAGATGCTTGTCAAGAAGTCATGATTTCGAAACCAAGCATGTTTTAAAAAACTTGCAGTTTTCTCGGTGCAAGCAGGGGGGGTCCGCGTGAACATTTGATATGGCCCGCATCAGAATTTTCGTGACCAAAGTTAGAGCACAACATCGTGTCAAAACCAAGCTCCATGATAAGCAGGTACTTAGATAGTAAGTCACTCTTCCTCATAGTTAAAGGTACAATTTCTAAAATTAATTAATTTTACGGCCCGCCAGCGATAATGCGTAATTCAAATTCATGCGGGCCCTGATGGTAAGTAGGTTCCCCAATCCTGCTGTAAAAGATATTGGCGAGACGGATTTTCGCATATTTTAGAGCTTAAAATTCTTTTAAGGCCAACCCTTAATACTTCCTTTCAGGTTGAGTATTCGACTCCCTGACGTCACGCGCGTGGCGGCAAAATACTCGGAAGCATTGTTTGAGTTGTTCAGTTCTGCTACTGTCTGTGATACAGCTGTTTTTTTACGCTGAGACGTTTCGGTCATTTGTCTCACAGTTTTATGAAAACTCGCCGTAACAGTGTTCATTAGCCTAGATCTTCAGACATTCTGACCGAAACGACTAAATTTTTTCGGTCATTTCAAGAACGTTTCGGTCTGTGACTGAAAAATGACAGAAAAAAACAGTGATACAGCAGCACAATGTTGACGGTTCGTAGTTCAAGCCATTAAATGTCTTTTGCTACTTATCCGAATGACAACTTCTCTGCCTATCTGTCGACTACGAACGACTGCAACTCTTTTGTTTTCTTAACATCTTACGTTCACTGACAATTTTCAAACGTAGGCGGTGGACGGGAGTGCCCAGGATGACCAAGACAGCGTTTTGAAAAGTTTGGTCGAGCTTTGCGAAGATGCTCCCAAAGTTGTGCGTCCTCACGTGGAAAGTGTTTTGACTGTGTGTTTGAAGGTAAATATACGTTCTAACTAAGGTGTGCGTGAGAGTAGGCCGGTAGCCACGGTGGACATTTGGAGGCACTTGCTCCCTCAAATTTTTTAGAGTTCGGTGATTTTCTTGATGTAGTGCTTCGTCGCCATATAGAAAGAGTTAAGTGTAAAATGTTGCTAAACACTGCCTTCCAGTACTATACAATGCAGTAATAAGTACTTGTACAAATTTAATAACAAACCAGTGCATGTGAAAAGAAATTTCACTGTGAAAAGAAATCTCTTAGTCACTTATATAAAGAGCAGCCATGTGACAGTTCAGCGTTAACGCAACTAACAATTTCTGAATTACAAAAAATGTAGTGTAGGGGCGTCGCAAGCAAGCCAGCGTGTGGCGATTTTTTGGTCGAGTCATTCTCTCACAACTTTGTTAAACTCTCCGTTCGTTCTCGCTTCGTGTCCTCAGCTTTGTTATTTTCACCAATCGGCCTTTTTTACGTTTTCTTTCGTACGAGAATGCTTAACAAAGCAAAGACTGTGTAATTTTAGAAAATCGTTTGAATGTCATCTGCAGATTGTCGCCGACTGCGATCGCGAGGACAACATAAGGCAACTGGCGCTGGAGGCCATTGTGACGTTGGCGGAAACGGCCCCTGGCCTCATCCGGAAGCAGAAAACAATGATCACTCACATAAGTGAGTTTGTCGTGAAAATGGTCGAAAGATTGTGTTGCGCGCGCGGCTGTTTGTCGTATACTGCATTGATTCGTTTATGACGTCACAAGGCCGTGTCATCGCAAACGTTTGTTGGCAAAGAATAGGCAGATTGTGTTGTCAGAGTAAACGACTGCGCAGCGCTGTATTACCTTAAAGCGGTTTGTATGCTAACGTCCTTAACAAAGGTCAATTCACGCCTGACTGACCGTCGCGCCTGAATGACCGGTCGCTTTCACCGCAGTCCCACAAATGCTGGCCATGATGGTCGACCTGGACGACGACGAGAGCGCGCTCGCCGAGTGGTCCGTGGCGGACGAAGCGGAGGAGGACGATTGTGACGCGAACACTGTGGCGGGCGAGAACGCGATCGACCGGTTCGCCTGCGCGGTCGGGGGCAAAACCATGCTCCCCCACATCATGTCCACGGTCCC
>Ga0210059_1007200_pt1 | contig 17717 bp, 13 predicted proteins | sample Ectturendosymbi2_FD_188042 | JGI IMG/M metagenome (GOLD analysis project Ga0210059, IMG submission 188042) | Ecteinascidia turbinata endosymbiont from Florida, USA - Sample 2 (SPAdes) (version 2) | ecosystem: Host-associated > Tunicates > Ascidians > Unclassified | place: Key West, Florida... | reverse complement strand
CATGAGAACAGAATCAGAATAAATGACCTCCTTTTCGCGTCGACGTTACTGTTTGTGACGGAGATTACGAAGAACGCCCTCAGTTTACGAATTACTGTTCTAGTCGAACTCAGACGCTGTTTGCTAAGATGTTTAACTGAAAAAAAAAACGGACTTCAGCAATATAATGTCAAAATGCGCAAGTATAGAAGATTTGTTCCATTCTATACATCAAATCTTCCATCCCATCCCTATGCCATTCCATATTCCATACCGATTTTTTCCTTCCATTCCATATTCCATTCCATACCACAGTATGCCCTGGGCTACAGTACTGAAAAAGAGATGTAGTTTTAATTTTGTTGTTGATTTTACGCCAAGTGGGGAAGACATGTATAATCGTAATAGGGCCTAATTGCATTGTTAGCGTTTTTGATAACTAGGCCGAGTTTGTGGTGCTACAGGCTGAATTCCAGTTTAGGGTCAGCTGGTTATATATATTATTGGCCAGAAATTAGGTAGGCTACGGGCAGTTGCCTTGAATTGTGTTTAGTGCTCATATTCACATTCGCGTTGATTGTGCTGCAAAACGTTCGTATGGAAGAAGTACATAACACACTGTTTAAGTCTGTATCATGGATTTACTCATCTCATGTGAAGATGCAAAGAGATTGATTTTAGAGGTTTAAAGCGACGTGCCTTCGGCTTCTACGGACTGGAGTACAGTACTACTGCTACCAAGAATTTGAACGTAAGTGGTCAGTGCATACTATAGGCTACTGTAGTGAATAAAAATGGCATTCCGAATAAAGAGCGTGGTAATTATTAATGCTGGTATTCCGGGTTTTGACATTTTTGTATAAATAATGGTTTCTTAGGTTGTTTTTGTGGTAGTTTTCTTGATACAAACAATGTCCAAAATTGTAATTGGCCCTGTTTGAAGTACATAGCCTAATGTTTATTGCTTTTACAAGCCCGAAAAAGCAATAGAATTGATCAATGCAAATAAGAGCTAGAATATGACTGTGCAGTGTACTTTGCTAAATTTTATTATCAGTTTTACATCTTTGTCAATGCTCCATTAATCATTGCTTCTTTTCTTGAACCTTGCTTTAGATATTGACCTTGGTTTAGATATTCAATGCTCATTTGTGTTTGTCTTCTTACAAAATACGAAAAAGGCAGCAACTCATATTAATCAACATAGGCTAATTATGACATATTTTGGGCAACATTATCACAACGATAAACAGAAGTAAACGCAAAGGCATTGTACACATGTACTTGATGAGACTCAGACCATATGTATGGTCTTATTATTTACTCCGGCATGCAAGCGCGGCGCTCACAACAATGGTTGACACGCTTAAAAGTACAAGTACACCAAAAGTTTTCGCTTCATTGCATCAGATTAGCTTTGATTTATTTAATAGTACACTGCATTATAAGCATGCCCTACAAACAAAAAGGTAACGTCTAAACGACCGTATCCAGTTTTCACCTTAAAGACTGAAAAACTATATTTTGGATTCAGTTTTGTGACAGATACATATAAAACTAAATTAGAGATGTTCACACCACCATCAATGTGGACGAGCGTTAAGTGACTTGGCTAGTGCCGTTGTGCAGGGGTTGCCAGTTTGGGTCATGGTTGCAAAGTTCGAGTCACTAGGAGATGGACGTTTTTTTTGGAGCTAAAGTCGAAATCCTAACAATAATAGGAGTCAGTTTTATAGTCGGATTTTTGTCTGACTCCGGAAGTCCATTTGGATCATATTTTACATCACACTCCTAAGAGGGGAATTCCAGTTAAACTGGTACAATTTCTTTTGAAGCTTTTGTTGAAACATAATTCTTGTTGCGCACCATTATTTGTAGGCCTATTGATTGCTAGTTCACTACAAAATTGTTGACAGCCAAACTTCATTCACTTTACATTAAGGAGTCGGAAATTTTGGAAAGGGCGGAGTCAGCGGCATAACTGATGGGGGAAAGGGAGTGAGCCTCCCACCCTGGCAAGCCGAATGTTAAAACTGGGCCCTTTCGCTGAAATTTTGATATTTAGTATTCTTTTGGTTTTCAATAGGATGTGTTTTTCAGAGATGATTGGATAGTAGATTTTTACTATCCGATCCTATCCTGTTTTTGAAAAATGATATCTGTATCCGATCGGAGTACTGTTTTGGTTGAAATCATACTATCCGTATCTGAAAACCATCCGAAAGTGTATTGTGATGCACAACATATACTTTTTGTGCTGTGTCTATTTTGCCTTAAGCCTATTTTGCCTTGTGAGGCAGAATAACAGTTGAAAGTATTTTGCCTTTAGCTAAACACGGTTGGTTGAAGTAGTCACATGACAAGTTTGGAACGCATGTCCTGCTTAGTTGACCATGACATCTGTAATAGCTCAGTCCCATGCATGGGTAATGGTTGTCATGGTTTCAAGGCTGGCAAGCAGTTAACGCAGCTTCTTGTTTGCATTAAGTGAACAGCAGGATAAACCCTAACTCTGAACACTGAAACACTAAACTCAAAACTTGACCCTAAACCTTGACCATAAGCCCTGATCCTCAACCCTAATCACAAACTCTTAAACCCCAACCAATTGTCACTACGCATTGCAATTGTCACATGACCACTTCAACCAATTGTATCAAAGAATATTGACCACTCTGGCAATTGGTCAGCAATCCCCGCCACATATAGTGATTGTTGGGAATGGTTCCTGCAGAGTAGATTGTCAGCTCAGTTGTTCCCTCTACCACAGCACTTGAGTTGTTCTAATGCTGTTCTATTCTTGTTTGTCACTTATAAGTAGAATGGTCTTGATTGTGTTCACAATTTACATATATCAAAAAGTGGTTATTGAAATGGGAGCCCCCTGAAAAAGTTCTGTACTCAAAATAAACAAATCATCCAAAAATGCCTTGTTTTATCTTAACGCGGATCTTTGTGAGTGAGGGTCGCATCCCCTTCACTTTGCGTTTGCTTCTCATCTGGAGTGTAAGTAATTTGTTTTTCACATGACTATGTCCTGTACTTATAGTGCTGTATGTATTTAGATTTTCATATCATTAGTCATTGCTTCCACACAAAAGCTGTGCTACCAGATTCAATCAAATACATGGAAACCAGTAAAGACTGAGAAGTATGTGATGGACTTCTACCCCGCGAGTGATTTGTTTTGGTTGGATTGTGTGAACGCTGTATCCTGTAACAGTGGTGGTTTGCATTACAACGCTTGCAGCAAGTGACGTCCTGTCAATTTTCTGTACTACAGGCGGCCTGGAAGATAGTTTTGACGTAGGCCATAAGCTTGTGGATTGACTTCGTAATACTAAGTGCGTTGCTGCACATAAACAATTCGGTGCAGATCATATTCCCTGGAGTGACCCCTTACTCACCCCCAATAGACCAATAGATTGGTGGTGTTTGAATGTAAACCAAAAGCTGCTGGTTGCCCCATGCATACTGCGAAGTCCAAGTGACTGAGGGTTCCACACCTGTATTGTAACGAACGGGTGAACCAGAACCGTCGCTAAAAAGTCATCAATAAGGGGCTTTAACGAGTGAACGTCAGTTGAACTGTGTCAGACATCAGCATCTTTTGATGTAGTCTTTTGCTGCAAAACCAATCACCATCTGTAGCAAAAAAATATCATATCTTGATGCAAATGCTGAGTTGAAAACTTGGATGCGGGAAAAAACTGTGGCTTGGTGATTCGCCACTCATAACGTTGAATTCGTAGAAGCAGTATCAGAGTGATCCTAGTGTGGCGGCAGGCGGATGGCGCCACATGTGAATATATGGTCACCGCTAGATGGTGCCCATAAGTTACAAGTCACTGTGATAGTCACCACAAGCGAATTATCGTAGTTCACTTATCCCTGTATAATGATAATGCAACCTACTAGTAGTAGAGTGAACTCGGGAGCTCTATTACTGATGGTTGCTTTCCTGTTAGTTAATGCCCCGAATTGCCATATTTCGCTTGAACTTGCCTCAGTAGTTCAAGGTAATACAGTCAACTGCAACACTAGTCGAGAGGAGGTCTCTCTTGCTGTTATACCGAAGATTGTCAGTTTGACTCTCACTTTGGTTGGCACAGGGCGACGCAGCATTGTGGCTCCAAGGTGGTATATTACGCCAGGTGTCATACCGCAACCATGCCTGTTGCCGTTTCAACATCTTTTGATACTTGTTGAACAATAGCGTGAATAATTTCAGCATTGGTTGATTGTATGTGGTTGCTCTTCTTCACTCACACTGCGATGTGGATTGTTTGAAGGTGAACGTCACTGTGGGAGAAGTCAATGCCGACGTCAGAGAACGTCTTCAGCCTTATCAAGCCATTCAAGGAGAACATCAAGGCCCGTACAGATTCGTGCTGTTCGCTCAAAAAGAACTGGTGATGGTTATTCCTGACAAAAGTGCAGACGCTCTATAAACTGTACTTGCATTTCACTATGCCATGAATTTAGTTGCGGCTTCTTACGGGAGGATCGAACACGCAGCAGAAAGAACGCCGAGTCCACTAATGAAACGGACAAGCAACAATATAGATTCCAGTTAGACCAGGTTCACTCTATTGTCGCTTGTGCGCAGCTGCATTTTTGAAGCACTTCCTGATTGCGCGCTCTAGGCATTGTGACGCGATGCTCCGTCACATTAATCATGAATACTATGAATATTTTGTGAAATGCTTTGAGTTTATAGAACGATGTTTTGCTGGACTTTCATCATCTGCTGTGAATGCTGTTAGTGAACTTCCAATGCAGCCTTTGCATGGATGCAGACCATTTCACATTAACTTCACAAAGTACAATGAACTACTTCTGTAATGATGTGCTCATAGCCCAGCAGGTCAATATTCTTCACTGAACAACGCAATTGATTAATTATTAACTTCATGTGTCATGTTTACATCACAATTGTTTTCATTATTGTCGACTCCTCAAAAAACACTTATTTTGTTACAAGTGGCAAAGTGCTGTGTTTTATAAAAGGTTGTTTATTCTGTTCAAATGATGTGATACAGATTCAGTGTTTTTGCCCAATGCTTGAATTGCAACCGGCTTAGTGTGTTTTGCTATCGCCTGATTTTTTTGACAATACAAGGGGAAAGCTGCTCTGGTCATTTGTATTCTCCACTGCCATACTCGTGTGTCTATTCAAGATGCCGCCTTAAATGGCAGCATATTATGCATTTTTTATTTTCGCTAGGAACAAAACGTAACACAAAATTTCATGGTGTTGCTGGGATGCAACTGGGCAGATTACCAATAGTGGGGTTAACTGGGCGAATCACCGTTTACAGGGGTAATGATTGTTTAATCCCCACATCAAACAACTCAACTGTTCACGCAGTAAGTAGAGGATATACCTCAGGTAGGGCAAAATGACAATTTACGAAAGAGCTTCTTAGTGTCAAGCAACATGCCTTTAAGCTTTTGGCTTCATTAGGAACCTTGTGTTTTGTGTAGAAATCAGCCTTTTATTTTTGCAGTGTTGCTTCAGCCTTTCAATGCTTCACACTCAACGTCTGTGTGCAGGTTTTAGGACTGAGGATGCGTTAGTGTTACGTGAACGTGATTTGTCATTTAAAAAAAATTTTGCTCGGTTGTTTCGCTTGTGTTACTTTTGTGTATACTAGTCACTTGAATATAGATTTGTGCAAGTTACAGTAATCAGAAAGAAAAATGCCCAGTCAGAGGCATGATTACTTGAAAACGGACAGCTGTCATTTGTGAAAACCTAAGATTTTTAAATAAAATCTCACTGCTTTTCGCATAGATTCTAGCAGCAGCTTGTCCAGGAATAGATATAAGTAAACTATAAACAGCTGTTTTGTTTTTCAGCCTTTAACCAAACCCTCTCTTCACTTCAATCAAAGATGAAGACTGCAAACGAACAATTGCAACTGCTGCTAATTCCAAAATCGTGCGAAGAATCCAGAGTAAACGGAGATCAGAGATTGAGATCTGGAAAAGAAGTGTATTGCCATAATGGGTGGCAAGTAAGTTGAAGGAAGTGGATCTAATTAACTACAAAAAGATTTTCATATGAAAATAACGCTTTGAGCATGTGAGGTGCACAATGTTTGCACCAGTAAATCCTGGCAACTTCCAAGTTTTTTATTTAATATCGAATCTCGCTTCGATGAAAGGAAAATTACTTTTCGATGATGTTGAAGAGTTCTGAGATTTACATGCTGCTTTATAAAAAAATACCGCTTTTAGGAAAATCGATTCTTTAGTCATTCTCGTGTAATTCACAGAATGCTTCGGAGGTGGAAACATAAACAAACTGCCCAAGGTATTTGTTCCCCGACTGTACTTGCGTCTTTCAAAAAAAGGAAAAAATTTCAGCATGAAAAGTAGCTTTTTTCAACTCAGAGCAGCTTGCTAATTAGTTAAATACAAAATATTAAATTTAGATTTCATTATTTAAGGCAAGGGCTTTCAACACGCTAATAGTAAAAACTGGTTAAAAAATCAATTTAGATTGATTTGTTATTTAAGGCAAGGGTCTTCAACATGCTGATACTAAAAACTAATGAATGCAAGGTGATGTCTGGCTTGACAGCACTTCTCGTGAGACTACAGGTAATCTACCAAATTTCAATAAAGAAAAAATTACAAAAGTGTTTCAGATGCTTTTTATTTTTTGTTACCATTTCCTGCATTTTTTTCTTTCTAGGTTTTTCAACGACGATTTTCTGGTCAAGTGAGGTTTCACGATAGAACTTGGAACGAGTACAAACGCGGATTTGGAAGTTTATTAACTGAATTTTGGATTGGTAAGTCAATTAAATGAAATTGAAATTCAAGTTCTTCCATTCAAACAATATTGATAGTGACCATTCAAACTTTGCTCTTTAAAACTCAATAAAAACCCGCACCACCTCTGCACAAGCATTGACACGAAGTTTTATTTCTTTGAGTGCCATTGCTCACCGTTTCGTATGATGACGTATTTATCTTCCCTAAACTCCAGTAACATGTTTCAGGTCTTGAGAAACTTCACATCATCACTGGAAACAAGCAATGCAAACTTCGCTTTGAACTCACAGCTTATGATGATAATTCTGCTTGGGCGGAATATAAGTGGGTATAGAAATTGCATATTGGCGACTTTCAGTAATTTTGCTCACTTTACTTTGTTGAATAGTAGAAACTATTTCACTCTGCGTATTTTGTGACTTGATGCAAAATCTTTAAAAAACGTTTGTGGGCAGGGTTCCCAGATTGGCCCTTTAAGGCCAAATTTCAGAAATCTGGGCTTGTCTCAAGTTGGTTGGGGTTAAAAAACTTTGGCTTTTCTTTTTACACTGAAAAAGGTTCCTCTGAACAAAAATATTACTATTCCATTTTTTTCGGCAACGTCTTTGCAAAATTGTTGTCATAAATGCTATATTAGACCGACAACCACGTTCTTATGTAGGTAAGATTTCATGGATGTGAGGTTCAAAATAATTTTTTTTGCGTAATCACGGGAAATATGTGCACTGTGAACCAGATGTGGCTGGAGTCAAAGTTTGTTTTTTTCTGGCCTTTAAATAAACAATTTGGTCATTTTCTTGCCATTTTAGCACGGCTTGGATTTTCATTGAAATTTTTATCTGGCAGCCTGTTTATGAGCAAGAAAATGTTCTTCGAAGAAGATACGACCAGTATCAAACTAGAGGAAAACCATAGTTCCCTCAAGAAAACTATTGGTTCAAAGATATGATTTATTGGTTTACACGATAGCACACAATAGACCTAAACTGAAAAAGCTTAGCTGGTTTTTCATTGTTCTCGCGTAGTTTTGTTTCTTTTTTTTGTGAAAAGAAACAAAACATTGGCCCTTGAGGTTAAGGCCCATGTCCTGGTAAAAGAGGCCAAAAAGACCAAAATCCAAAACTATGCAATTTTTTTTCCAAATTTTTTGTTGTGATCTACAAGATTTTCCGCATGTTTAGACGATTTGAACAGCTCTCTAGCGCAATCTGCTGGCGAGTTATGACTTGCTCAATTTGTGCATCTCCCGATACTTGATGGCTTTTAATTGATTTGGGTGCTCCATTTTTACATTATGCACTTTCTCATTTTTACATTACGCAATTTCTCATTTTGCATTATGCACTTTCTCATTTTTACATCATGCAATTTCTCATTTTTGCATTATGCACTTTCTCATTTTTACATTATGCACTTTCTCATTTTTACATTATGAACCTTCTCATCTTTACATTATGCACTTTCTCATTTTTACATTATGCAATTTCTCATTGTGAATTATGCACTTTCTCATTTTTACATTATGCACTTTCTCATTTTTACATTATGCACTTTCTCATTTTCACATTATGCACTTCCTCATTTTTGCATTATGCACTTTCTGAGGAAAACCACTGCTGCAAACCAGTCTGATGTTGCGACAAATTCCTTTTGTGATGTGAATCTTACGTATGCAAACGTTTTTCAATGAACAAGGAATGCACTTGAATGCAAAAGGTGTACAATTCCATAATGTGTGTAACGAACTCAATAAGATTATTGACGTTTCTTGTGGGATTAGAAATGCGTCAGCAAAGATGGTGACAAAATAAATTGTTAAACAGAACCTTCAGTATTGCGAGCGAATCGACGAACTTCAGGATAAAATTCTCACATTACAATGGCACTGCGGGAGACGCCATGAGCCATGGCAACGTCAACACGAACCTCAACAACCAACCTTTCACAACTGTAGATCGGGACAATGACAGGTAATGTACTACGAAGGTTCACACTTCACGTTTTGAAATGAATTTTCGATAAACAAAAATATTTAATTGTACCAAGCACTATGGTCTGCATATGAAGGAATATTGAAAAATGATAATTGGAAAAGAGCAACATATTTGATTTAATCGAATCGAAACAAACTACTCACACTTTTTATTAACCTTGAAGCAATGAAGATGTAATTTTGTCAATAAACTGCAACAAGGATAAAAAGCCCAGTTAGATCATGGTGGATTCGAAAGCAAAGTAGTTTCTCAATAAGAAGCTTTGCTTTTGAAGAACAAATCACAAACGATTCGCTCAAGTGTTTTTCAAACTGATTTGTGGCTTCACTTAAATGTAATGTGTCCATGTTTCATCCTCGTTGTTCAACTCTTTTATTAAATTTAGATGGTTGAGAGGCAACTGCGCTGTCGAACGTGGTGGCGGTGGTTGGTGGTACAACTGGTGCTCTTATGCTCATCTGAATTCCCGATGGGAAGAAGGTCTGTCATGGCAAGGGAACATGTGGCACACGTGGAAACAATTGGCTAATTTGAAATCAAGCATGATGATGGTGCGATGCACTGTGTGATTATTAGATGGCTGTTCATGGCCCCGTGCTCAGAATGAGTAAATGTAATCGATGGAAAACTGTCCTTCCCAACAAATTTGTTGTGTTCAAAGATTATGTAGAACACGTGTTCCACGAAATGTTACGTATTTAAATCCTTTGCAGTTAAACACTTTTCAACAAAACATTCGCCCATAGCGACACGTTTTGTCAATCGCCAATCAGAACGCCTGAAGTCGCATCGTCGCCCGTTTCGAATATTCAAACATGACGCGAAATTGTTTTAGTCTCCGCTGGAGACATGCTGTGTTTCTGACTTGGCAACTTCGGCCAGGTAAAGGAAAATAGTGTCATGAGCCTGAAATTAACTAAAGTTTGTGGTCCTACTTGTCACTTGTGCATCGAAATAGTGTTTGCGAAACAAAAGTCTTTTAATCTTTGTGTGCGTTTTAAGTTTTTGCCGCCCGAGCGAATAAAATGCTTGTACAGTGAGAAACTGTTAACTGGCTCTGATTGATGCGTTGACTTTTGTCTGATAGTTCATTTTCTCATGTCGTCAATTCAGTTGTTAGGAGGTTACAGTATGGGACGACTTCACCCCTGGGTCTTTCATGTGCCAAAAGTCCCATTGGGGGCAGGTGCTGGCTGCAGAGATGTAAACGGGCCTCGTTTTTTAACCCGGCCCGAGCCCGAAATATATTTTTGAAGCGCGATTTGGGCCGAATGCCAAATTCATCAAGTGAGTGAGATATGTGCATAGCTTGTTTGTCAACGGTAATGCTACAGAATGTAATGTTTCTCAAGAAGAAAAACTATCATGAAACTATCAAGGATGGCGACATGCTGCTACAAAACGAACTATCTAGAATAACGCTATAGTCATGAAAAGCCGGTTTATAGGCCATCGTTTCTGAAAACAAACCAAGAATCGCGTAAGTGATTGATCTTTTCGAAGCAACGCCATCGCATGCTAATTTCCTCACCGCTGTCGCCTTCTCAAAAAGAGTGTGAGACTAATCTCCCAGCAGATAACAACCGAACGCAGCTGTGTTTGTCAGTAGAATTAGCTGAAGAAAAATCACTTCACTCACAGAAGTCACCGCGTTAAGCACAACAAATGTACGTCACGGAAGAAAAAACATTTTGCCCTTAGTGTTATTAAAAAATTTCGTGTGCAGGCCCGCACTCGGCGCGAAATATTTTGACAAAATTAAGACCAATCCGAATAGGCCGGCCCGACTTACAACCAGGGACGCCAGAACGGGGGTGCATTACGAGGGCACTGCCCCCCTCCCTTCGAAAGGGGTGCAAACGGTGGCACAGGTGTCCTTCACATGACAGTACGATAAGTAATTCCATAATTGATCAAGATTGGCTTGAACCAAATTTGTTGCAGCTATTCGCGCACACCTAAGTTTCAGAATGGTTTTCTGTAATTTTTGTTATTAGTTTTGAGGTCAGCATTGTTGCTAAACGTATAAATACGAAAAGATTGACTATTATGGGTGCGCTTTTGCACTGAACCCAAGCAAACAGTTTTGAACTCGACAAATATTTGAATTGTTTGGCAATATTATGGCAACAAAGTGATTGTTTTAATTAATCGCCATGCAAACGCATTGTAAATGTTTGAAAAAAGTTGTCAAGCACAGGGTTGAAGATGTGCACATTATTAATAAAGTTGGCGCTTAAGAGAGGTAATCTACGATAGAAAGTGCTGTTTGCAGACACACAGACTTAAGCACCATTTGAAACAACCAAAAACAACAACCAAATCAGTATCAAGTGCCAATGAAACACGAAACCTGGCACATTTTTATGACAAGCAAGCAATCGTTTTCAATACGCGTCAGTAATCTGGGTAAAGTTCTTGCCAGTAATCTGGGTAAACTTACGTTTTGTACAGTTGTTTAAACATTAGACGGACAATGTTGCGTTAGACAGAAGACGCGTCTGTCCACCTGGAAGGCTGAACTTGATTCCTGGTCAGTGTAGACATGAAAACGATTATTGCAGCCTTACCAGTCTCAAGCTCACGATCAGTGGTTGTGTGCAAAGAAAAGCTTCACGCGCGATGCTGCCACTGATTTTACCGCTGCTTCGCTTTTGCCAGTAGTAGCTGTGTGGCAATGGCGCAAAGTAAGAGGAAATGTGTGTTTGTTGCTAAATTTCATACCAGTTCTTTGAACCAGTACAATGATGTCTTTATGTTGGCGGTGAAACATGATCGAAAAGCCTTCGCCACTGTGAAATCACGGGTAGCGAATTTTAAACAACATTTAGGTATCAAGGTAAAAATATGACCCTGGCCGAAAATTAATAAATACTTTAGCTATTAATAAGTAACAAAAACGTGCTTCTAAATGAAAGTTGCTGATGAATTGAATTGATGCAGTGAATCAATATTAAAAAATTAATTGCTTATAGTGGACATCGATTGAAATGAAACTCACTGCGTGAGACTCTATTATTGTAATGTTTTTGTTTTGGACCTTTTCTGAATATTAGGCATCTGGCCAAAAATTAGCAACAACTGGCGATACAAGGTTTGATACGGAGAGGTCAAACACGTGACCTGCACAAAGCACTAACTCCAAAACAGCAGTTTCCAACATGTGGTTTATGTACCACAAAAGAATAAGTATGCAATTATCAACATTTCATAAAGCCCCAAATGAACCTAACCTACAGGGAAATAGTAATGTTTAGAAAAGTAAGAGATAAAAAAAATTATGGCGTCAATTTTCATTTGTTCAACTTCCCAACGACTAGCACTGGTAAATGAAAAACTGTTAGCCAATGAATTAAATGGCACTACCTAGTTGTAAATATTATCCTACAGCGACACTTCCTACAACTTTTTAATGTTTTCGAAGCTTTACTTGTGAAAAGAGGTGTTCTTCAATCTAGCAGCATAATTATCCACACACATATCTTTTCAATTATTAACATTCAAAATTTCGTTTTCACGTTAAAACTCAAAAACCTGTAATGGGTCGTATTTATAGGTCCAACATAAACACTTGACACTAGATAAGCTCCTTGAAATAATAAAATGAATATTGCAAAAATCCCCTAAGGGAAGATATTTGAGTTTCGTGCACCAGTGTCTTTGAAGCGCACGTGAGCATAATGAAAACGACTTTACAATGCAATGCTTTCAGTTTTTTTCTCGCAGCGAAACAAATTAGGTTGTTTTCTGAAGCATTACACCTTCAAAACTTGATTGCGTGACGAAAAATGTTGACGTTTTTGTGTTTTTACAACTTCATCGCAATTTCAAACGAGGATGAGTTGAGCGGAAACAAACTTGTTCAGCCAAAAATGTGAGCCAATATTAATGCTTGCATAACCTGTTTCAGTTAATTCGCAGGGGCTGAGTATTCCCGTGCAGAAGTGAGGTCAGAGGTTGGAGTTACATTGCTGAGTCACTCTACAGACACAACTTATTGTTGATACACGAGTTGGCGAAAAATGTAATCATAAATTTTTGAAATGCTTCTATCTCCAAACAAACTGTTAACATCATCTGGATATTGACACAACCGACCACTAAGAACGTCATCAGTTATAACATTTTAAAACCCATTTGCAGCATGGAATGCACCATTAGAAATATATCGTATTTGCTAGAAATATCATAGGGAAGGTCTTTTGAAACTATTTTCCGCTGCAGAGCATTGAAAATGTTCAAGAAAAGAAGTTTCGTTCACTCGCTTTGGAATGCCACGAGTGGTCTGCGGCGCTCGTCTCCGCTTGCTCTGCGCAGTGGGTCACGTGGCTACCTTCGCAGTGAATGCTACATTGGTGGCAGGTCAATGAAATGTACTGTATGAACACTAAAATGACTGAAAGTTTGTCGGATTAAGACGTTCTGCCAATTTTTCTAACTAGAAAAATGTTGATCAGCACTTTGATCTATCGCAGTGCTGGCGATGCTGTAACTTTTTCTGAGTCCGAATATTTCGTAATTGTGTTGTTCGTAAAAAGCAGTGAGATGTTTTGCATCGTTACCGCTACTGTTGACGAAGTAACATAATTTGCACGTGGTTTCTAATACAGCATCTACCAATCATGCGTTTAACTACCAAACTTCTTTTCACATTTAAACATGCGATTGTCTGTAAGCAGTGAGATGTTCTGCATCGTTACATAAATTTCTCCGCAGCAGTAATAATCTTTTTATTTAAAATTGAATTCTTCACATTTCTGAAATTCCAACCCTTCTTGGGATGTAATGAAAAGTTTAATATGTGTTGTTTCAAACATTTATTTTTTGCACTCAGTTTATATTAACTGTCCACGAAGCAGAATGCTGAAAGCGATACAATCTCGGCATGAGCTGTTTCACAGACGATAACTCAGGTCACACCCTGGGTTTTTGCAGCTAAAGTTTCTGTGCACGGTTGAAACAACAACAACAAAACCACTGGACTTACCTGAATACTGACAGTCCAGTGATTTGTACAAAACTAACCTGACCGTCGAGTTGGGCTTTTCCAGAACGGTCAAATCAGCACTTTTCATTTAAATGTTCTCCAGTTAGCACCATCTGGTGTTCGATTGCAGTCTGGTCAAGAAAGCCAACTGATGAGGATTTGTTGCTCTGTTGCAAGCCAAAGGAATCTGACGAGAATGCTGCTGAGATTGTTTGCCGAACGACAACAGTTCACGGGATGCAATGTGGATGCTTGAAACTAGTGTTGAACAATCGCTTTTTCGCAGTTTTAACAACAATTCGATGACGATTGTTCATTGAAGCCAAACACAAAATTTTATGTCACCGCAGGTTGAACAGTCGCTACGGACGATTCCAAACAGAAGGTAAAATCGTTGATGACTTAAACAGTTGACGACTTGTAACGAGATTTGTACACGTCTGCCGTTGCTTAGATGATTTAGTTTCCTCGTTTTCGGTAATGTTTGATTGACAAAAAGTGGTTGCAAACTGACAGTAAAGATTGAATTACACGAAGGTTGATATGCTTCGTTTAACCTTTGGATCGCACTTTAGTTATGTCACGTGCGTCGCATGATTGATTTTGAAATCCAGTCAAAAATTGCAAAGTCCGATGCAAAGTAATAATCGCGCATTTCCTGTAAGCACACACGCGCCAATGAGAAACGTTCGAGCATAAGTGTCGGACGTTTGCTCAAAACTGCAGATTCGCAGTAATGTCACGTGGGACTTTGGTTTTGCAGAATGCCTCGGGTGACCTTTGCAAATAATGCATCATGGTAAAACAGAAGAATGAACAGGGTGCAGATCTATCGTAACGCGACATGCAGCAGCTGACCTAAACTGTGGTGGGACTGAACTCAGAAAAGGACTTGGCTGCTATAACAAACACGCAGGAGAAAAGGGTTTGGTATTACTGTGCATCAAAGTAACAAGGAAGCACACAAATGAAACAAATCTCATTTGTTTGCCACCAGAAACAAACGAACATGAACTTTGAACCTGGCAGTAAACTGTACTTATGACGTCACAGAGTTTCTCCGTGCATTCAACCGTAACGGAGCAGAAAGGATGACGAAGGGTTGCGTTGATGAGCTGGCCAGTGGCCACTCAGACCGAGGCCACCGCGACAGACAGGTGGCCTTGCTTCAACTCATGGACGTGGTCATGCGTGACCAGCGGTTTCTCCTTCTCTATCATGACGTAGAAGCCTGGATTGTCAGAGACGAGAATTTTGAGATTAACATTCTTTTCACAGAGGCTGATGATATTTCTAATCGCAATGACACATTTTTCTTGACAGAAAACGCGCATTTATTTGAATCGCCGAACACAAAGCAGCGACGAGCAAACGCTGTTTCATACGATTTTCCAACAGCAACTCACTACTCAACATAATCACAACAAGCTCGGGAAAGAATTGTTTCATTCTCTGCATGTTTGCTTCAAACACCAGCACAGTCTTCGTCTTTCGACCATATGTTCACCGTGCGATGGATATGGTTGCTGCAGATGGAGATGAAGTCGTTCAGGTACCAATGACGACATATACGCTGGTTGAAGCTGACAGGTATGAGCGTCGGAAAGGGGCGGAAAGATGTTGCACTCCCTGAGTTTTGAAGTTTGTTATATTCTCATGAACAATTTGATTAAAGCATGTTTTTAAAATATTTACATCTTTCTTTCGAGCTCATAAAAGGAAATTTCCCTACTGTTGACCCGCCCTTGGAAAAAGTATTTTGGTTACTCTCTGGAAAACACATTTTTGTCCCGCTTGTAAAAAAAATTTCCGATGCCCGTGTTGACAAGCAAGAAATAAATATTCTTTCAGAGCCACATTTTGCAAGCATTTCACGCCGTTCTTGCAGTTGTCACAAATGCAAAACAAGTCGTGGAACATTTTGATTGCAGTAACAACTGAGGTCGACCAACTGACAACAAAACACGAACGCTTTTTGTGAACATACAAACTGACTTTATGCTGTGAAACAGCTTTTTGTGATGAATAATGTTGTTGCAGGGGTAAAATGTATTTCCTTCACAAAAAAACAGGAAAATTACAGTTTAATTCTGATACTTTCAAACCATTTAACGTTGAGCAAAACCAACCGAGAATCGAAATCAGCGCAATCGTTTATTTTCAACTACATCAGTTTTGACCAACCGTCTTTGCCTTAAGAGAAGGGTTTCTGACCACACCATAGATAGGCCAATAGTTCCCAGCCCTTTAGGTTTTCAGTGATAAAATTTGTTATGCGATTTGATGAGATTGTGTATTTAGTGGCTTATGGAAATGTGCGTTGGCTGGCGGACCTTTTCAAATGTATTGTAAAGGTCATCCAAAGAACAAGTAGACATTCTTTTGACTGTTCCTAAGTAAACATTTTGAATCCAGCACAGTTACAGTTAAATTTGGTGCAACAGTGCAAAATGTTTTGCGATTTCAAAGCATGTGGCCAACATTGAAATCAGATTCTGAACAAACCGTTTGAATGGAATGCCAGAGAGAGATTAAAATCAGCGCTATCTTCTCATGCAACGCCATTTCGTATCTCACAGCACTGATGGCAGTGAAGAAAGAAGTAAGAATTTCACTGAAATGTCGAGGTTATGACCTTCACCTCGGTCGTTTGTCTGCTTCTATGACGGAACAGAGCTTATTTTCCGAGAGTCGCTATGTTTTGCTCACTCGAGGGAAGGATCTGTGCTTTGCATCAGCGTCCTGTAGTTCTACTCCTGTGCGAAGGTTATCTGCTAAGATCGCAGTACCTTCGAAAGTTTCATTCTGAATCTCGAGTGAAAACCAGACATATGAGCACTATTCAGAGTTACCATATCAGTTGAAGAGTACAGAGTTTTTCATTCCGAAAGTGAAGAATCGAGCCACTAGCACTCTGCTCATTGCATGTTTTGTAATGTTCAATTATTGCAATAGGTTTGCTTGGATCACCCTGCGTCATCATGCATAGCCTACAATGCTGTCATGGCCATGTGATGTGAATCGGTTGCTACCTTCATTTACTGGAAGATGCCAGGCTCAAAGATGAACAGGTAAGCGCTACTTACTCTGGTGCGTGCAGTGGTGAAAGTAGAATAATTTTCTTACCGGAACGATCTAGTATTTATCAATACCGTCCCGAAATTTCAGCCATAATTGTAAAAAAGCAGTCAAGAACGCGTCTACTTTTTGCCCACTCCCTATTGTGCATCTTAAAAACACAAAAAATGTATTGTGCATTTTGAAAATAGCCATTTCAAAATCAAGCAAAAAGTGTTATAGGCTACGTTTCACTAACTTCGAAAGTGGGTCAAGCAATGCAGCTTGAGTTGTCTAAGTGTAAAACCTCCACCACTTCCCGCACGTCAAGAGATTACCACAACACCAATATAGAATATTATTTAAAAGCTTTCCACAAAGGTTCATAGTAATTATCCTCTTTCGGCTTTTGACGAGCCATGCCACTTCTTGAGTGAGCTGCTCTTCTCCCTTTACCAAGCCATGTTTTGACGTATGGATCTGGATCCCATGCTTGGCTGGGAGGTCCAACAGTGCTGATAAAGAGCAGGTTGGCGGCATTGTTTGTAGTTATCAGACTTCTTCTATCGTTAATAATATTGTTCATTGCGCTAAACCCTCGCTCACAGTCGGCATTGCTTGGTGATAGAGTGTCAACTGCCACAAGCAGCTTGTTGAATTTATTAGAAATACTTCTTCCACCACTTGACTTGTATTCAATAAAACCAAGATGAATTTCTTGGTTGTTGAGATGAAAGGTCTTACATAAACTTTTCACTTCGTTTTCGCCAAATCGAGGATTTTCATGTACCCAGTTGCGTGGATTCAAAACAGCCATTTGACTAACAAGGTTTTCGTACATCTCTTGGCGAGTTGCAACAACGCTAGCCTGTGCTCTGTTTGATACCGTAGTGAAGAGCCTTTGTTTCATGTTG
>Ga0210059_1007199_pt1 | contig 17719 bp, 6 predicted proteins | sample Ectturendosymbi2_FD_188042 | JGI IMG/M metagenome (GOLD analysis project Ga0210059, IMG submission 188042) | Ecteinascidia turbinata endosymbiont from Florida, USA - Sample 2 (SPAdes) (version 2) | ecosystem: Host-associated > Tunicates > Ascidians > Unclassified | place: Key West, Florida... | reverse complement strand
ATGAAGTCGTCCACTGTAACACTATGCTTGTCGTCGCTATTCTGTTTGTTTGGTTTTCCTGGTTGCGTGCATAGCGATAGAGGCGCTCCTTTCATATCTCGAGAAACTGGATCCTTCCTCACCACTCGTGGCATCTCCTTCAGTACCTCAACTCCGTACCATCCACAGGGGAACAGCCAGTGCGAACGCTCTAACCAGACTATCTGGCGAACTATAAAATTGCTGGTCTCCAGCAATTGCCGAAGAACTCCCGACAGACGTCGCCTCGCATCCAACGACTCCGAGCGGTGTGGACAGTGTCTTACCCAATTGCCTTGGCGATCCGTCGTTTGCCGCTGAGTCGCCAGGGTTCACCTCCCCGTCGCCGAGCAGTGACTCCTTTCCGTCACCGCCGTGTGCAGATGTGCCTCCCTTACGTCGGTCGACAAGAGTCAGGAAACCCCCTGATCGTTTTGGTGATTGGTCCGTATAATTTCAAAGGGGGGAGAGTGTGATGGTTTCGATGCCAGCGGTTGCCTGCGCCTGCACTGATTAGTCCGCTTATTGATTACGTGCCGCGTTGTATTGCAATGCTTTGCCTGGTCGTTTGTATCGCACGTCGATGTCAGATCATTTCTAGTTTCGTACCAGGCGGTTGTTGTGTTGTGCTGCAGATGTTGATGCATGCTGGTGTTCTTAGTTGAATAAAGCCTGGTGAAAGGTTTCGTTCGTCGCTAGGTTCTGTCGTAACACCCAGTAGCACGAAAGCTACTGGGAGCTTCCTTTAGCCTAGTGCTTAAGTGCGCAGGCAAGCCGCCTCAAATGGTGGAGATGCGGGGCACGGCGTGGTCGGGAGTTCGAAACTGCGTCGTGCGCTAAAGCTTACGGTCCTCGTGCGAGGTTTCGCCTGTGAGAGCACTCGGAGCGCGGCTCCCGCTTAAAGAGAGAAGGGGGAGTGATGTAGCAGCGCGGTGGCTGCTTCATGCGATGCGCTAAGCATAACATCCCTAGTAGCACGAAAGCTACTGAGAGCTTCCTTTAGCCTAGTGCTTAAGTGCGCAGGCAAGCCGCTTCTTCACAGGCTCACGTAGAATAGGCGTGAAGACTGCAAGGCCTGGTTAGACTACAGTCCACATTAAAAGAGCTAGAGTGCTCTAACTAGTCTAGACTGCAGATCACAGTAGGCCTAAGCTAGCTAGCGTTAGTCCAGGTACGCAGCAAACAATATTGAAAGAGCCCTATCTTGCCACATCAGGAATAGATTCATGCTGACAAACTTGACGTGTCCAATTAGCAGATTAAGAGGGGAATGGGATTAAAGTAAGGTACAGAGATTACACCACAGACAGACTTGGAGTCATGGCACAGAGGGCTGTAAAGATGCTTCTGAAGATAATAAACGAATGATTGTGCAATGTGCAACTTTTTGCAAAAGCCTGAATCCTCGAAATATCAATAAAAGCGTTTCGGATATCCGGATCCGTATCCGGTTCCCGTACGAAAACAGTTTTTGGATATCTCTATCCGGTTGCAAACTCACTATCCTGCTGGATATCCAACTGGCAAACCGGATAGTGATCCTCTCTGATTCCCACATGAAACGCCATATTGAACACTGTGAGCCTTCCCCGGATGTAAATGAAAGCAACAACGGTCAACTTTGTATTTTAATTGTAAACTTTTAAAGATAAATGACTCGGAAAAGCTAGACATTAAAAATGCGGAATTAGAGTTTTGCGTGCGTGGTTGTCATGCGTTCCACGCTCTGGAAAATGAAGGCCTCATCAATCTATTGCAGTAATTTGTAACCTTTTGTGGCGAGTTACTGCTAAAGCAATCAAATTGATCAAATCTTCAACAAAAACTGATTAAAATTGTGAAATATTTAACCAAGCTTACTTTCCTGTGCCACAAATACCCGCAGTTGCGCATATATTGATTCACTTGGTAAATTTGGCTTTTAGACCGAAACCAGGCTTCAAAAGTAAATGCCGGGCTCTAAATTGAGGCCCATTTACAACTCTGATACCAAAGCCTGGTAAGGGTTCAATTCTTGTCCTAGGATTCAATGTCGTTCTTGGGATATCGAAATCTTTTGCACCTTTCGTCCCATTTTCTTCACACAACGATGTGTTGCAGTTGACTGCATCGCCTTGAACTACTGAGGCAAGCACAAGGGAAAGATGGCAATTCGGGTCATTAACAGGAAAGCAACCAGCAGCAATAGAGCTCCCTCACTGAGTTCACTCTACTACTACTAGGTTGCACTATCATTATATAGGGATAAGTGAACTACGATAATTCGCTTGTGGTGACTATCACAGTGACTTGTAACTTATGGGCACCATCTAGCGGTGGCCATTTATGGCGCCATCTACCTGCCGCCACAGATGCCTACTTTTTCCATAATGATACATTGCTTCTTTTATTCGACAGTGTACGCACTGCTACACCAGTACTATCGATCAAACTGACTACAGTCGCAACAATCCTTACTAATACCGTGAAGTAAAATTCATGTAACGATTAACCTCACTTCTGTTGATGGCGCAATCCTTGAAGTTATTCTTACGTCAAACCTGACCATAGGCGTACGGGGAGGCGTTTTATTGGGGGGGAGGAAAAATTTGCCCTGAAAATAACAATTTGCCCTAAAAATAAAAAATTTGCCCTGAAACTAACTTTTTAGAGTTATCCGAATGGTGCCTGAATTTCAGGGGGGCAACCAGCTCTTCATTTCGGGGAGGAAATTTTCATGAAATTTCATTCGATGATGTCATTGTGCTTATTCAACGTGGTACAACTTTTCGCAAACGGACACAGATAAAGTTCTCTTCGCAGCATTTCCGAAAATGAGAACTTGTCAGTTTTAATGAAGATGCAGACCGAACGATCAGGACAGAGTAAAAATTAGTAGCTTAATGCAAACATCTGTTTCCGTACTCCGCTAGTGCAGTCATGGTTGTAGTATGGCAAATCTATAGGCTACTGGTAAAACTGCGTAACTTTTCGTCTTGTTTTAGCAAATTCATCAAATCCATTATCTAGATTTTTGAAACTTCAGTTTAATGCGTTAGCTGTGAGATAATTTCTGCAGATGATATTTCGAGTGGTGATGTTGTCAAATACAAGAGACTGGTATGAATATTAGGATATATTTAATCACTGATGCTATTGTCTCAATCGCAGATACGAGGCTTCGTCTGCCAACTGAAACACTCTTGAAGGGAATGCAGGCAAGAATACAACTTGAACTTTATTACGAATGGTCGGGCCACGCTCGCCACCAGATGTGGGTGGACCTCGACACTTTTGCCAGCACTACCAAAACAACACCTAATAATTTTGAGGCCCTTGTGAAATTCGAATTTCCTTTCCGACATTAGAGCTTTGCTGTGAAACCCCAGCAACGGCTAAGCACTGAACATAAAATGCAACAATTCTTAAACAGAAGCCTACAGTAACCCCAGGCAAACGTAAAGCTAGCACAATGAGAACATAGTATGCTGTTTCTGTCACCAGGCGTAGTCTACTGGCTACAAACTTTGCTCCACTGGTATAGTTTAATTTATTTGTTCATAGCAGACACGAAGTCCATAGTAATAACAATACAGTTTTTATTGCTGACGTTTCGAGAGTCTATGCAAACTCTCTTTCTCAGAAGGTAGGCAAGAAACAAAATCAAACCGTACACACACACACTGCATTTCTGAAACATTACTTTAGAAATAGCATCATGCAGTTTAACGTTCTAGCCCTATTCTTCTAGCATTTGTTTGAATTTGTATCACAAATGCAGATCCCAAACTTGAGGGATTGCCTATGTGTGGCGTGGTGATTCGCCACATATAACGTTGAATTCGTAGTAGCAACAGTAGAGTCTGCCTAGTCGAGTAAGGAAATTATGTTGCTGTTAACGCCGAGGATCAGCATTGCGGTTGCAACAAAGGTCAAGGGTGAAGGGATCTTTGAATGCTACCATTTCGGGCAAAACGGGCCAGGTGTCTCGTGTCTTTGGCGCATCACGGATCAGGTGTTTGCGGCAAAACGTCTTTTTCTGACATCCACGGGTTTTGTGAAAGTTTTTAGAAGGAAGTTTAAGGCTGAGCTTTCAGGGCTTGTACTGCTTGCAACAGTGGAGGTCTGGTAAAGCGTCATTTGGACCCAAAGTGGTGTAGTAGGTAGGTGCGTTCAACACTTGACTAGCACTCGTATGACAGTTTACTAAACTCTTTATCCCAAGCAGTGGAGTTGGTACCAACCCAGAAAAACAATGAAACGTGAAACAGTCCTCATGCTGAATTTAGTTAAAAACTATCAGGTTTCAGACCGAAAATGCAACTAACCAACTTTTTTTTAGAAATGTACTACGTTAATAATGTTGATCAGTTTTCCCCCTAACAAAAATAATGAAAAGGTCGTAGAAGAACAAGCGGTTTGACGTGGCCACAAACTTTTTAATAACAACCAACATGTCAAGATTTCTCTTATGACTTTGAAAGTTTCAGCTGTTTGCACGGTTCAACAGTACCCTGTTATAAAGTTTCATGAGGCCAAATTAGGCCTGTCTCAGAATAAAGTGGTACACGAACAAAAGGATAGAAAATGCCTTACAAATACCAACATTTTAAACTATCTCCCAAGTTTCGACAATTCCAGCATATCTGTGGTTAAATACCAATGTAGGACAAAGAAAAATTCAGATAAGATTTCTTAAAAATGAGTAGAATATAAAATTTCGCCTTTAATCTTTGAAAGTTTCTAAAATGTTAAATTGCTGTGCAATGTTTCGAAATTTCGGGGGGGGGCAAATGCCCCAAATGCCCCCCTCCTGGTTGTGCGCCTGGCCTGAAACCTCTTGTAAATCTGTTCTATACAGTTTATAACGGCTTCGTCTGTAACGTCAATTCACCTATAACGTTGCATTTTGTTCGGTCCCGATGGCATTTCTTACATGCATCTCAATTCGCTTACAACGTCAATTCGGCAATAACGTTCTTTATGCAATCCCCTAGAGGTGCCGTTATAGGCAAATTCTGTAGTTACCGTGCTTGTTAACTCAAGGGGGTGATGTTCCTTGCGTGGTGTGTTCTCCCAGACAAGAAACTTTGCGGCAATTGCCTTTACTGATGCAAATATGTACGCGACTTTGATGGCGCAACATATTGGTTAAAAGCAACGGTTCCGGATTGAAGGGTCTGACCAGTGATTACTATAAGAATGGATGGCCAACTCATTGTCTCCGTCACGGGTGACTGAGCTTTTGCTCGAACCTCGCGACAAGCAGGCAAAAGCATTGGCTTGTGTGCATACTACGGTGTATGACAGGCATTTTTGCGCAGTTCTGTAGAACGTCTGCAAAATATACTACTTTGCGCCAGTTGCTGATAAGGATTTAGTTTATAAGAATAGTTCTTTTATTTGGTTTAATTGTTAGATGTGCTACAAATCTGTTTTATGGGTGTTGTCATAGGGCTCTGCCTGCAATGGCTAATCAAGCCTATGCTCTAGTTTTTGAACTCTTTAGGATCGCTTTTATCCTTGTTTACTGCTTACACAGTTTTTCTGTGGGATTTAAGTACAAATGTAAAAGCAGATAGTAATAATATGCCTTTCATGTCTGCTAATTTGTCTGTTTTCCCAAAAGAAACACTGAAAAAGCTTGTTTTTGTTGACATAGGGTAGATGAAATCCAGAGAAGTAGTGTCTTATTCTTACCTCAGATAAAATCACGCCAGAATTGGGCAACGACGCAGCGGCCAACTTTGTGCAAAAAAAGATTGACCCCAAGGTATTTTTGACACACACTGGTTTAAAAGTCATTGGCACCATTCTTATTTTAGCACTGGACCCATGATGCTACGTTACAACAAATTGCAGAGCACTTTTAAGTTAGGCTTTTAATTGTTCCAACGCACTGCAAGAAATTCATTTTGTGCTTCAAAACATGGTTGTTCACGGTACATCAACATGAGCGGAGAAGATGTTTCAGGGCCGCCGGAGAAGCGGTTTTGCAGAGTGCGGCTGTAAGTAAATGAATTGAGGGCAAAGAAAACTTACAAAAATCAAAACAATGTTGCCAATTATGCTTGATTCTGTTCAACAGCAATGTTGACATAATAAATAATAGCAGAAATAAAAGAAAACTATTCTGCGATTTATGCATGCGCAAAGAGCTGCAATAAATTTGTTTCAAGTTGATCTTGATCAACCATGAGATCACCGTCGATAAAATGAAAAGGCACCTTCGCCTCCCGACCCCTTTTTTTAAAGGGCGGGGAACTGCCTCAGTCATGCCCCCGCTCTCCGGCGTCCCTGGGATGTTTTAGGACCCACATTTTGGAACTGCACAAGGTAGAACAGTGTTCCATTATGTTGAGTAGAACACGCTTAATCGAAGCTTGAAATTTCTTGGCTTGACACAATACAGCAAAGTAAGATTAAGGGAATCGCTTATGTGTCTGCTATCCACAATAATAATCTTTGAGCAGGTTTTCTGCAATAAATTTTGGAAGGATGAAAGTCAATCCAGCCAAAGATATCCTGAGTTCAAAATTTGGGCAATGTCTTAGGAGTAAATTATTGCTCTAGGAACGTCAAAATATATTCTGCTTTGTGCTCGGTATAAATTTTTAAATGTTTTGTTACGACGCACCTTTGCAGGGTTGATCGCAACTATGCAACGTTTTTTGTAAAATTTGTTTGACATCAGGAACGGGAACACACTTGCTAAGATTTTCCCTGGTGCTTCCTATAAATTTTAACTGTTAAAAAATACCCAGAAGGAACAGTCGGAATCAAGACGACATCAGCAACTGACGATTTCACTGGCTGTCCTCTCCCGAACAAACTGTGCTACTGGCGTGGACATCTGTTTGCAATGATCCTCTCCCCAAAAAGAAAAAAAATCACCTCACTGAAAGACAAACATATTGAAAAGATTTCAATGCAAAAAAATACGTTTCTTCATGAAATATCGTACATAAGCAATAAACAACGCTACGAAGATCAAACTTTCCACAACTCCTTGCTGGAAAAGTTGTATGCTGTTAGTCAGCTAGCATGCCTAAAGTTGCCAGTGAGCTGCCGTTTGCCCACGCCTGTGATAAACTTGAGCCCAAGCAACATGACCGGCAAACTATTAATCCGGTTCTTGTGGCCATTTTGAAACGATTCATAGTACAAATATAGTAATAGACAGTAGGTCTCTCCAAGAGTCCTGGTGAGACGACATGGCGTAAAGCACTGTGGTTACTCTATTGACGATATGAAAATTTTAATGCGTTTTTGTAGATATGTCCAGGTAGGGAGGTTAGCTTCAATCAAAAAAATTTTGACTTTAGACATTCTGCCGTTTACACACGACAGGATGTAGGCTACATTGCTGGACGATGAACCTCGGAATTATTGGATCTGAACAAGAACAACTGTTATTAGGATACTTATCGACATTAAGCTGCCTGAGTAAAGCAAGGCTGCAAAGATTTCTGTTTCACGTAAAGTATATCCACCGGCATTTACATCAGAAATTTCTTTAGCTTCAGCAGCGCACTAGGTGTTTACCTTCAGCAGCGATTTTTCTTTCGGCAGTGCAATAACTGTCCTGAGAAGTTGAAGATGTGTCGGCACTATTTTGACTAGGAAACAACATTTTTGGCACATAGAAAAAGCATGCGGCTTTCAAACCCTGCAGTAAACCTACAAAAATTGGGAAAATATACCATCAGCGGGTTTGCAAAGAGCGCAATAGCTGATTATTACGCGACGTTGTGCGTTTTTGCAATGCTTTCCCCTGCAAATGCATACGAGGAGAAAAGGCTTTCTGATGCGTGACCGTAACAATGGAATTGGCCATCCATTTTTATAGCAATCACTGGTCCGACTCCTTACACCTGCCTGTGTTATCGTTGCTATGCGCTTGAATTCTATCAAGCTGTTGACCTACCGACGTCCGATTGTTCAATTTTTACAGAAAACGAGGGCTTGGTCCAGATCTAAGTCATTATAATCAGTCACGACTTTGATCCAGATTACACGCTACACTAGCCTAAATTACACGGATCCCCCCCAAGTGAATATACACTGTATCGAAAAAATTTTCACCGTTTACGATTTTTGAGGAACTTGCTCTTGCCCTGAAAATTTTCACTGAATTGAATATATTTTTTAATATTCAAGATTTTTGAGCAACTTGCGCTTGCCCTGAATAACAGAGTTGCCCTGAAATTTTTCACTGTATTGAAATATTTTTGACATCCAGGTTTTGTGAGCAACTTGCGCTTGCCTTGAAAAACAGAGTGTGCCCTGAATTGACTGCATTGAAATATTTTTTATCATTCATGATTTTTAAGCAACTTGCGCTTGTCCTGAAAATTTTCAAGCCGTGGGGGGTCTGCTGCCCGCCTCGTACGCCTATGCCGGCTCAACGACTGGCCGCTTAGCTTGAATGCATTCATATTCGGTCATATAAAATTTGTGTGGTGGCTCCACATAGCCGAGCTTACACTTCAAACTGTAAAGAAACTCGCAACTGTCTTTGTTATAAACTAACAAAACATTCTGCGGGGACCAACAAAAAGCGTCACTAGTATAAACGAAGTGACGATATAGTCGAACTCGAATGCACGTGAAAGATAGGAATTCTGCCGAGAGCGACGAAAAAATGTCGTTAAATCCGAAGTCGCTATAGGCTATTTCTACTGCATTCTGATATATCCGTTATCCAGATAGAAAAAATTATTGATATCCGAACTAACCATAGTTCAAACGCTTGGTGGTCATCAGCTTTATTTTCCAACAATGCACAATCCAGTAGCAATTGTTACGACATAAATGGCTTGGAGTTGTCTTTCATAGAGTGACTGCTGCATGGTTTGAAAGCATTGAACCGCAAGGCAGAAATCATTTTGTAAAGTTTATTAGCTAGCGGACGCACAGCGCAATTAAAATACAGTATTCCAACTTCGGTTAACTCGAAAACTTGTGTGATTACGTTGAAAAATACTTCATCCAACTTTACTTATTTAATTGCACTCACGAAAAAAGGTGCAACGTCATGATTAAAACTGAGGTAAAAATTCCACAACATTTCCAAGCGCTTTAGCGATCAAGTAGGAGTTTGTGGAAGTTGAAGGCAACAATGCACTTGAAATGTTTGCACACTTCACCATAGAATAGCAGTTTGCATCGAATGAGGTAAACACGTTAGTGGTAAAAAATAAGGAAACTCAACAATGTCCCTGATGATCCATGGATGTAGAAAAAACACCACCACAGTGGAGCAAAAGAAATGGAAGGTATAAGTGATTGGCTCGGGAAAGCAAAACTGATTGCATTATATTTTTCCTTTGCTTTGAAAGCTTTTCTAGGGTTTTCCAATCGTAAAATCGTTTCAGTGAAATTAATAAAGACCAAAAGGAAATAACATTTGAAAGTACGAATCACTGATTTGCAGTAAATGGGAAACAAGCTTTGATGATGAATAAACAAATTTAATTCTCAAAATAAGCACACTACTGCCTTATCCTTGGTATTGAGTCGCCATCTTCCAGCAGGAAAACAAATATTCTTATTATTGTGCTTAACAGTAGCTTGATGCAACATGAGAACTGATGGATCATTGTACATGCACTGTAAAATCTTCTGTGAAAAACCTGAATGCAGTAAGTAGGCCTACTGCAGAGTCCATACCAGTCGCATCGCCACGGGGGGGTTCGTGGGCTAAACCCCCCAAATTGAAATACGAAACACTATAAATAAGTGGAGCTTTATCAATTTTCACAATGTCAAGCCCTTCTGCACAAACGTAAAGCCCCCCGTTGAAGACTTTCTGGCGACGGTTCTGGTCCATACTCAGAAAACTTTGGTTTAACGTTTTTTTTCTTTCCATTCCCTTGCACTTCGATATCATAATTTTATTGCAAAAATCCGGTTGATCTGATATGAAATAGAAAACCTGACGCTCTTGCCACCACATAAACCAGGGCAGTGGTGTGTTTAAGGGGATGCGAGCGAGGCGCTTGCTTCGGCTCCCTTGTTGGGAACCCCCTTGAGGTGTTTCAGGCATAATATTTTCTCATTTTTGGTAAAAAGCTTATATCCACTCATATAATATACTCCGAAGCAGATCATAAGCAAGTACTTTGCTTTCAAAGGGGCCCCCCAGTAACAATTGTAATGCTTAAGTGTTCTACTTTCAAAGGGCCTTCAACAGCAACTGTAATGTGTAAGTACCCTTTTCTGCTTTCAAAGGGGTCCCCAACAACAACTGTGTAACTAGAGAAATGGGGGAAGATGCCAGCATGCTATCGCTTGACTTTTTTGTGTTGCTTGCTTTGTCTTCCAAACTTTCAGTGTTTTGAAGTTGTGTATCATCAACACTCTTTTGCATTTTCTGTCATGGCCGTAAGTTGGATACCCCGACATAGATTAAAGAAGCTTGCATGAAGTGAAGAGACCGGAGCTACTCAGCAAATCAGCTGAACCCACCTACGTGGCAGCCGCTATCTTGATGTATGCAAAAGTTTAGCTGATTCTCCACGAGTTTTAGATGATTCACTAATTTTGTGTTCGTGCACAGCTAACCACTTAACCCCGCGCTTTTGATCAAAGAAGATCCACATTATTGATAGATAGGTAAACGTTATAAGTAATCGTGTCGTCACATCCTGTTTGAAAACGATTTTTCACTGAATGTTCATGAAGCAAAAAAGATATTGTAAAAATGGCACTGCGGTTCCTCATCGTTTGCACGACCGTCTTGAACTACAAGAAGCCATGCATGACTGACAAGAAGCAACGGTCGAATGCACAAGTCACCAGTCAAGTGTGATCGGGTACTTCCCCGTTAGGCAGGCGACGCAGTGGCCGGTTTCACCGTCGGCACCAATTTGCTTGTCTGCTGCATCATCTGGAGCACCCAGGTCACGACAGGCGCTCTTCCATTGCAAATCATTGTCCTTCAAATATTCCGTGTTGGGGGCCCCGGGCCGCACGGACTCAAGCAGTCCTTCCACGGACAAATAAGCTAAAGAGTCGGCTCCCAAAAATACCCGGGTTTCCTCAAGGGACATCTTATTTGCAAGAAGTTCCGCCCTTGTGGGAATGTTGATTCCCATATAGCAGGGATGCCGAACTGGGGGGGAGGCGATTCGTACGTGCACCTCTGCGGCTCCCCCTTCCTTGAGCATTCGTATGATCGAACCCATTGTATTTCCCCGCACTATTGAATCGTCAACTACCACGATTCGTTTTCCTCGCACGTTTTCTACCAGAACGCCAAACTTCTTGGCCACAGCCAACTTCCGCAGCCTGGTGCTGGGCTGAATGAATGTGCGACCGATGTACCTGTTTTTGGCCAAAACTTCGTCATACGGAATTCCAGACTGAAGGGCGAACCCGAACGCTGACGGAGTCGCGCTCTCAGGGACAGTACTAATGACGTCAGCCTCCACAGGTGATTCCTTGGCCAGCTGAACGCCACAGCGCTTCCTTACACTGTACACCATCTGGCCCTCGAAGATCGAGTCCGGCCGGGCGAAGTACACGTACTCGAACACGCAAAAGGCGGGGGGGGCAGCGTCGATCCGACAAACACTCCCCATGGTTTTCACACCGCTTCGGTCAACCTGGACAATCTCGCCCGGTCTAACTTCTCGGTGTAGTTCCGCGCCCATAGATTGAAACACACATGATTCGGACGACACCACCCAGCCCTCCGTCTCCCCTTTCTCATCAGATTCACCTCTTGTTTCATTTGAGGCTAGCGACACCAAGCGGCCAATGCACAGCGGCCGGTTCCCGTGGGGATCACGCGCCGCGAAGACCTTATCTTTGTGCAGCACCACCAGCGAGTATGCAGTGGGGGTTCTTCTCATCAGCTTCTTAAGCCGTCCCGGCCAATCGGGGGTTGTTTCATCCGGACCTTCTATTGGCAGACAAAGCAATTGCGTGATAAGCTCACTGTCTGAACCAGTTGAAAGACCCACCCCACGATTGAGGATCTGTTTCCGGAGTGAATCTTTGTTCACCAGTTCGCCATTGTGAGCGACAGCGATATGTCCGTGTTGAGTGTCGACGACAAATGGTTGGCAATTAGTAACTGAAGACGCGCCGTGGGTGGAGTACCGCGTGTGGCCAATACCGACGTTGCCTTTGAGTTGCGTAAGAGTGTGTGGGGGGAAGACGGAGCTGACGAGGCCCATCCCTTTATGCACGCGGAACTGTTCATCGTCGTCGCACGTGACGATACCAGCGCTCTCCTGCCCTCTGTGTTGCAGTCCCACCAAGCCCAAGGATATGACATTTGCCACATCTAGCTCCGTGGGACGTTTGCCACTCGCCACACAAGCGAACACTCCGCACTCATCATGCAACTTCTCGTTCACGTCGCACATATCACTGCTATTTAATAAATGCTGTAAAACAAACAGAAACATGACGAGTTAACGTTAAATTTTTGAAAAATCACTTCGCTTTATTGCCAACCTTAACCCAAGCATAAGGACGCGATCACAGTTCGGTCATCAGACACCACGTAATGACTTACTTCATATAAATGCTAAATATAGAGTTTGAAAAGCCCGATTGTGCAACATGAAAAAGTCAAATGTCAACGGCAGTTTCTAACAGTTGAGCAGACATCTAAACACATGTGATATGTTTTTACTGACAATGATGAAAGCACAGCATCCGCACGCGTTCGTAGCTTGGGGCAAATGGCTACTAACAGTAACTAGTGAATAACGTTCGCGTTGCAAAATACGTATCTGGTTCACGGCGAATTAAACTGCATGAAGCATTTGTAGTTTAGATAAATGCGCTGACCATAAAAAATTACAGTGGCAATTAATCAAAAAGAATGGAAGCTGACCTCCTCGGTAAATTATTTGGTAACACGCACTCTGTTGGACTTAAATGAAGAAGAAAAGTTATCTGGAAACTTTGTATACAGTACCTACTTTTCTCGAGGCTTGTGGCAGCCAAGTCTATAGCTTTCAAAATTATTTTTCTTATTTCATTGTAACTGTAAGCTAATCATGTTGATCTGTAGAGTTTACGATAAGATTTTCGTTGGTTTTAGTGTTATGCACCTCGTGCAACACTGTGCAGTCAGCAGGGTTGAAACGGTTCGCATTCACCACAAATGTAAGTGTGAGATGGAACGAAACTGTTGCAACAGAATAGTATCAGTAACTACAAAAACCAGACTTTTGGAACTGTAGCCAGTCCCACAGCAGCCCAACTCTGGGTCCCCCAAAACGCTTACAGAGGCTCCCACCAATAGTAATTTCTAAAAAAATTCGACGTTATGACAATTGGCGTATTGTCCTTTGCAACAAATTATCCTCATTTTGTATTTTCTTGTTTCATTAATTTTTTAGTTCCATTTGCGGAGAAAATTTTAGCACAGCCATCACCAGAAAATCTTCACTTGGGGGCATCATGTTTGTGCAGAGGAGCTAGACATTCTGAAATTGTACATATAATTCACAACACAGCATTTGCAAATTGTGGGAACTAATCATAAAATTACCAAATATTTTCCAGCAAACACAGTACCTATACTAGGCTTGTAGTTTTCAACTACAAATTATTGACCGAGCTTAACAAAAGCAATTGAGCCTTAATCATTGTCATTTCTTGAGCGATTTCTTACAGTTGTAACGAACTGTAAATGTTTACAAAAATTTGCAGGAAATCAGTATGAAGCACATCATTCAGTTATGAAAACATTTTTATCGAAGGAGCAAACATGAGGCCAGTCAGAGCAGTGCGCTGTGATGAAGGTTTTCTTTCATTAGCGCAAATTGTGAATTTTGCTTAAGCATGCACATCATGCTTTCAACTGGCCACAATATGCATGCATAAACCTTTCTGATGTCTACACTTGTTATTCTCCTGGTGTATGGCACATGATTAGATCAATGTATTTCAAATAGGCCATAAATGTTAAGAAATATAAACTAAGGCCTACATGGGCGCAACATGGTTAACATCCATAATCCACTAACTGCACTACTATGAGTATGTTGGGACAAGCTTAACATTGATTTCCAAATAAACTCTTCTAACTATACTATTAATTTCATCTTGCTGTCTGAACATCAGACTGCCTAAATGTGTAACTTTGGTTGTAAGCGCCAAAAGTATCTTGCTTCTATGCAGTAGAAAATACGAGAAGACTGCCTGGGCTAGCCATAATACAATTTTTCACAACAATCACTACACAAAATTTGTTGATCAAGTGGAAGTCTGACTTCTAGAGGTATACCAGGCCCGTAGCCACGGGGGTATTCCGGAACAGTGCCTCCCCAAAACTTTGTGCCCAGAAAAATTTGTTTTACACATATAATAAAAACAAAAATCTTGCCCCCTAAAAATTTATTTTGCCCCCACAAACCCTAAAACCTGGCTACAGGCCTGTATACAACTAGGCATATAAGCTAACTTCACGTTCAATACTCCAAGCAATTAATGCTGATGCCTTACACTCAAGCTGCAAATAGTACATTTATTACCTCACAAACATATTGAAAATCATCAGGCGATGTTATTCTAGGTAACAGTGGGAGGTACTGCTCCATCTATAAATTACTGGACAGAACAGACTGACAAAAACTTCATTGATTTCTAGTGTTTCATATTTCAATTTGTTGGGGTTGATGCTTTACAAAGGTCCCCCTGTGGCAACGACACTGAATTTCAGACCCCTATGACAGCATGGGCCTCCCCCAATTTGGGGGGATGGCTGATACAGCTCTAACTGCAGCACTGCTTCAACATCCGCGAGTACCATTTTCAATAAATCCAGTTGTAACAATTTCAATATGTCATTAAGAGTAGTGCATCATGGCCCACACACTACTTTTCAGTAATAAGCACATGATTAGAGTTAGAATAAGATTTGTCTTACTAAATATGTATATTACCATCTATTTCCCAAATACACAAATTGGATTATTCTATATTTAGATTCATCAATTTCAGCAATAATGAAGCAACTAAGTCATAATATAAAATATAATTTCCCAAGACCTTTCCATTTTATTCTGCTTAGTTCTAAAATTGTGCAAATAAATAACCACAGTTATAATGGGCATAAAGATAAATGGGTTCATCAGAGTATAAATGTTTGCACAAGTTTTGCATTTTTCAAATATATTAACCTAACAAAAATTACATTTGTTTTATATACAATTTCTGTGCAAAAAATATTACATCACAAATTACACATATTATTAAAAACTCTCAAGCCCATTCATTCGCTTTGATAAAGTCTGCTTTTCCTCTGGGGAGGGTCACGGGGGCCACAGACCCAAGATTTGAAATACTTCACTGTTTCCAGCAATCTCAGATAATTCTGCTGGCTCCACACCAAGACAGGACCAAACATGGTTGGAAACGTAGTCACTCCACCTAGTCCACTTTCCCTTGGGTGTTGCCAACAGGACTTGCCCTGCCAATCTTTCCTGGGGCAGGTCACAACAAATTAATTAATTCCCCAGGGGATTAAGGGGGAAAAAAGTTTTTTTTGTTGGGGGTTGCAGATTTTCTGTGAGTGACATCATAAGTGAAGTAGTTTTTGGGCCATTTTGGCTCATGTTGCCTGGCCTAAGGCCTAACCACTGGGCCAAAGTATCTCGCTGAAGTTTTTATTGGAAACTAGGCTCAAGTCTGAGTCTTTTGAGCCTTTGATCAACTTTCTAGCATTTCTGGTTCAAAAGGTATGATCTAAAATAAACAAATTAATTAATTATCTAATTAGCCAAATATTTTTATTACTTTAGATCATAACTTTTGAACCCGAAACCCCAGCAGGTCGTCCAAACAATCAAAAGAATAAGATTGTAGCCTAGTTTCCAACAAAAATTTCAGCAAAATACTACTATCTAAAGGTTTGAGCACAGGCTAAGTGGGCCAAGGTGGCCTAAAAGTCCCCCAATTATGATGTCACTCACAAAAAATCCACATCACCCAACCAAAAAATTTTTTTAGTGCAAACTACAAGACTTGCCGCGTCTTTTGGGCCTTTGCACAGCTCTCTACCACTTTCGGCACCCGAGTTAAGCGCACGCAAAGCCTTGTGCAATCCGGTTGTTTTAGTGTGAACCGCTTGATTTAGACCGGCTTCAAAAGTGTTAACAATTTAACAAAATGCATAAAAAGCACTCCCAAAAAATATTTTGAAAACATAATCTGATCTTATACCATCAGAAGGGGCATTTATACTATTACTAGGAAATGTCAAAGCAACCGGACATGGTGTGAGCCAAACCGATGACCATTCACACAGCAGGAACAGACATTACCCACTTGACCAAGTTCACTAACTACCAATACCATGAACTCAGCCTTATTTGTGGCACAAAGCCAGAACCAGACAGGTAGACACTGCAGCAACAGTGGCTGCAAAAGCTGAAAACATAATGACCTTCTTAACAATTACCACTTTCAACCAGTTGCAATTGAAACCACTGGTGTGTATGCTAAGCCCAGCACCCTTTTTTTGAGCGGCTCACAAAGAAGCTTGTTGATATACAGTATTTGGTGACCCCAGGGAGCGACAGTGGTTCCACCACCGCCTGTCCCTGGCTCGAGTCAGAGGGAAGACTGCCAACATATTGGCCCATGTGCAGGTTTGATCTGATCTTGATTGTCCCTAGCATACTGACCCCACTTGCCTTTATTTCAATGCATAGCTGACGCCTTCCGATTGTGCTTTCTATAAGTTTTGTTGCTGTCTTAACACTTTTCGGTGCGACGCTATGGCGTCACGTCTCATACCTTACCGTGTGAATCTGGCCGCAGTTGATGACGAAGCGTGAGTTGTCTTGCTTGAAACTGCTTTATTGTTTTAAATTTATCTTTTGACTATAACTTACCAAACAGAGGAGCTGTGAAAAAGTCTGAGACATGAGAAAGCTTTGTTTATACCACATTCATTGACGTAATTTTTTTATTTCTGTAACATCACGAATGATGTATTATAGCACAGCAACCTTGTTGGTACAACCTGTTCAAAAAAGGACTGATAAACCATTTGCAAATGAATTTGTTAAAAATCTGGTACTGTAGGCTACTCAGTACGACAGTCTTTTTACTGTGATTTGTTCATAGCAAACCTCAACATTTATCGCTTTTTTTGCCTAGAACCGGGCTACTCAATTGGCGGACCGCGGTCCGAGTCCGGACCTTTCAAGTGTTCAATCTGGACCGCGTCCGGGTAGTGATTTTGGCTACATTCGCGCTTCCGTTTATTCACAATTGTAGTTATTTTTAAAACGGTAGGTGACATGCACCGAGATCCATTACTGTATATACAGTTTAATCACTGCCTAAGGTTCTACGTCGGGGTTCTTAAACTGGAGGGCGCAAAAGGTTTGCAAGGGGGGCACGAATGATCTTGTTATTGTGTTTGTAAAGAGGACATAAAAGGAAATTAAGATACACAGACAGATATTGTAAGCCGCCTATGTTTTCACACTGCGATCGTATTGCTAATAAACTCTCTCAGTGGGTGTTTAATTTGATCTTTCTGTCACATGTGGTTAACCGGTAATTGCTTCTATTATTCTTCAGTTTGGGCAGGTTAATTTTCGTCAGTTTGGGCAATAACACGTAAATATATCACTGTTTTGTTTTTATTTGCTCAATATTGAGATGTAGGTGAGGCGCGAATTATGAGGATTAGCGTCAAGGAGGGCGCGGCTTACAAAGTTTAAGAACCCCTGTTCTACGT
>Ga0210059_1007198_pt1 | contig 17720 bp, 9 predicted proteins | sample Ectturendosymbi2_FD_188042 | JGI IMG/M metagenome (GOLD analysis project Ga0210059, IMG submission 188042) | Ecteinascidia turbinata endosymbiont from Florida, USA - Sample 2 (SPAdes) (version 2) | ecosystem: Host-associated > Tunicates > Ascidians > Unclassified | place: Key West, Florida... | reverse complement strand
CATTTTGTAAATTGCACTCCTAAGTTACGAATCCCAACTCGTGCCTGTTGAAAGTTGAAATGGTGCAATTTCTTTTGAAGCCTATGTTGAAACAGAGAATTCTTGCTGTGCAGCGATTTTCATTGACTACTAGTTGCTAGAAAATTGCTGGGAGCCAAACTTCATTCACGTTATGTTAAGGAGCTGTAGTCGGAAATTTTTGAAAGGTCGGACAAGTTTGGAAGCTAGGAGTTGGAGTCGGACATTTTACCTCCAACTCCGCAACCCTGGTTCCAACTACTGTGAACACTGCCCCTGGCTTTTTATCTCCAAATCTGCTAAAGCAGTTTGCAAGTTGGTCAGCTTAAGTTGTATGGCGTTTACCCAAGTCTTCTTCATGTCAAGACGATTGCGTTATTTGTTGCGCATGTGCAGTACTTGGCTGAAACCTTACTCAGCAATATACGTCGAGGGAAACTCCAGTAGTATTAAAAGTTTCACTTATCCCTAAACTTCCGGAAAACGCTTACTGCACTTGATACAAAATTCTGAACATCCGTGTTAATGGCATTGCTTTATCGTCACTTTGAAAGTAGATGAAAAGTTCCTAGAGGTGGAATCGCATTCGCTTATGTTAGTTAACTGGTAAAAAGGCAAATCACCCAGTCACTTTCTGCGCAATCCAACTTTCGGCGTTATCTCCACAACAGGATGACTTTTTCGCAAGCCTCAAAGTAGAGGTGACGAAAACGATTTCTTGGAATTCTTAGTTTCGCAAGTGAAGGTGGTTGGACTTACTCACCTGCTTAAGTTATCCTTTACCCTACCTATTGTTCTGTTATACTGATGTCATTAGTGAGATGAACACAGTACAGCTATACCCATAAGCACAGCGAAACTCTCGAACTTACTGAAAAACACGATACGCACATTTTGCAACACCGTTAACTGTAATTAATTTAATATCTTTGCTCTGAGCCACTTACAGAGAGAGTCGAACTAACGACCCTCGAATTTGTCGCTCAGCCAGGTTTCCTCTGCTACTGCTGTCACGAACTCACTCTTGTATAACGTTATCACGTCGCCACGATTGCTACGTAAATCGTCTCACAGCAGTCATGTTCCGCGTATTTTTTCAATAGAATGCACTTAGTCCCATTATTTTTGCTCAAGTAAACATGGGCGTAACGAGGGGCACAACACCCATGGCGCCAAAACTCCCAATAGTTTCACAAGTACTTTCTTCAACACAGTGCATTTGCTCCCGAAAAATCATAGGTTTGAATATGGGAGCGACAGACTTGTTTCTTGTAACGGGCGCCATCTAACCCCGGTACGTCCCTGTTTACGAACCAAAATTTGTAAAACACATAATAATGGACTATGATGTGTTTTGCTTGCGAAGCAATGTTTTGGCACTGCTCTACCGTCGACTATATGAAGTCTTGTTTCAAGGTAATTTTCCTTATGGCAAGACATAGGCTACAGTTGGAGAGATTTGTGACAGTTTATTGCGAGAAATCAGGCTAATCTTCATAACTCCTTTTTATTAATATTCCCAATCGCAGCAAAAGTCCATGTTATGATTTATTGGTAGTATTGTTATGATTGTTGGACCGTTTTTGGTATCTTCCAAGATACTGAAGATATTCATCTTTGAAAAATGGAGTTCGGCCGATTGGGTATTTTTCGAGAACTATATCAGCATTGGTCGCTTTCGACCAATATAAGCATATTAAAACGAAGAAATGCAGACTGCTGCGGCCTATACAAGAAAAATCCAAAATTCGGCGCGTGCTGCTATGCATACAGTTGGAAAATGTTATTGCTTGATGTCCCCTGTTTGACGCTGCTAATACAAACATTGGGTCAACTAACTACCAAACTATTTATTGCAACACTTCCGTTATTTTATCTTATTTCAAACATTGGGCTTAAAAATATAACTGGAAATTCGTGAGAACCGCAGTGCTTGGCTCCCAACCAGCAACACTCTCTGTGGTCATGGATATTTAGTGCAGCCAAGCATTACACAGGACAATGCTAGTTTGATTATTATATCACCAATCTTGAGCATTGTAACAAGTGGCGTATCTATGCAAAGTGGGGCCCATGGCAAAGTTTAAATGTGCGCCCTTTCATAAGAATTGAAATATTAGATATAGGCACAATTTTTACAAAAGTCAAACCATGAAGAAAACAAATATTTTAAAACGGAAAATATTTGTGTTTAATTTTACTTTAAACTTTCCAGCAAACAAAACATAAAATATCCATAAAGACCACCATATGCTTCTATACTCATTCATTTTTATTATGAAGAATATCAAAACATTCAAATAATGACGTTATCGTAGTTTATAGGACTACATAGTGTTGCACGCCAAAATTGCATATCTTACAAAAAAAATCAAACAGCATATTGCAATTGCAAACGACAATTTCTTTCAAAATGGAACACATTTAATTTGAATTGTACAATCAATTATTTGATGCAAGTCATGCATCACTTACGTTCGAAAACACACAACTCCATCGAAACATAACTATATTCAGCCTTTTCCGGTTAAATTGCCAAAAATGATAATTTAAAGAACGCTTTCCGTGCTTTTATGGAAGCAAAGTCGTCTATGATTTTAGCAATGTGAGCTTTCGCTGTTCCGTCTCTTTCTATTCTCCTCAAAGCTATAATTTTAAGTTGCACGACTAGAAACTGGCATTTTGCAAACTAGACTCTTCTCGTATAATTGCTTGCCATCTACATCTGAACTGTACATAGCTCCTAAATTGTCACACGTAGATTTTAGTTTCTCACAGTCAGGACCTTTTCACAAGGCCTTGGTCATCGAAAAGAAAGCCAAATTTGGACAGACGCTAGCTCTGAACAAGACTAACTAATCTCTTTCATGAGTTAATATTTTTGCTCAACTGGCACGGTTATCATACCAACTGCTGGTTTTTCGAGAACTTACTAATGTTCTCTACCTTAGTCTCTGGACCGGGGCATTGTATTCAGCCTATTTAGAGGACGCTAGTGGCCATCGAATAATAGTCGGAGTGGGCCGCAGCAGTTTAAACAATGTGTAAATCTGTAGGACCTCAGCAGCAGTTATTTGCGTAACAATCAGATTCTCACAGCCACGGACTTAAACTCGTCTCAGCCAGACAGGGGCGTGATAAGGGGGACATAATTCCCCGGGGCGCCGAATCACTATGGGTGCGCCAAGTCACTGCGGGGGGCACCGAAAAGTCCCAACATTGTCACATGACAAGTACTTTCTTCAATCAGCACATTTGCGTCCGAAAGGTCTCAGGTTCGAACATGGGGACGTCAAACTTGCTTCTTGACCCGGGCTCCATCTCACCTCGTTATGCCCCTGCCGCCAGATTCTGATTAATATCTTCTTGCCGGAAATGCAGCACTACGGACTGACTTACTTTTCTTATAGCGTGAGAAGGACGAGCTCTCGTAGCCACGGCAAGCGAGCGTTCTTGGTCTGTCACAATGTCTGACCGTCGTGTTATGTCACAATACCACAGTTTTGTCATAATGCTGGGTGGTGCTGGCGCAACACACTCGACTTGCATATTAGCCCATTAGGTAAGGGGCAGTGTAGATGCAGCTTTGCAGTTTGTGAATGTATGGGGTGCAAAATAGACGTTCAAGGAACTGTAAATAAAGCTTTTAACTTTTTCCAAGCAATTTTTGCGCCCCCGTCAAAGTAGCGCCCATGGCACGTGACATGCCTGCCATATCATAGATACGCCACTGTTTGTAACCTTTCTTACGAACCATGTTCAGTCTAAAGTGCATCAAATAATTTGGCTCCAAAGTGGCAAATATAGTTTTTAGTTTTGGAATCATTCAGATTTTCAGTTTATTCTAACTTGGCAAAATCGCCCTCCTGGAAACTCAAATTGTCCCACAAATCGGGTAAATCAAAAAATCGCCCCTGGGGGGCGATTTCGCCCCCGTTGAAAACCATTGATCTGGACCTTTAATTAAGATTAAAGAACAAAATGCAAGCCCAACCCCTTATGGCCCATAGCGGCCACATATTTGACCAAACTTTTTAATTTCACAACAGTCCATAACTCGCCCAGCCGATAGAGATAGAGAGCTGTTCAAACCACCTACGGATTCGGCAAGTCTTCTGGTTTCGACTGAAAAGAAATTCAGTTTTGGGTTGGGGTTCTCTTGGGGGACGTCACACGTGGAGTGTTTTTGCATTTTTATGGCCTACTTTACCCGGCACTAGGCGCCAATCCAATGAGCCGATTTTTTGGCTCAAGTTTTTTGGAAACTAGACTATCATCCGAGTCTTTAGAGCCCTTGATTGGCTTTCTAGTATATCGGAGCGAAAATTATGCCACAAAAACCAAAAAGTGGTCAAAATTTCTACCCCCACAAAAGGAATCCTGGGTTGAATAACACCCATTTTGCGTATGTCCATACGTCGCAGGCAGAATAGGCTAGAGAGCTGTTCAAGTCCTCTAAAAACTCGTAAAGACTTGTAGTTTAGATTGAAAAAAAATTTTAAAGCTTGAGATCTCGGGTTTTTGTTGATGTTTACATAATGAGAAGATGTTTATGCATATTTGTTTGCATTTGGATGACGTCATCATCGCCTGTGAGTCGATCAATCGAGCCGATTTTGTGGCTCAAAGTTTTTTTGGATTCTAAGCTAGGTAATTCTTACAAGATTTGGGGTCTCTTGGACATAACTTTGGCACCAGAAACGCCACGAAGTCGATCTAGGGTTCTAAAGACTGATATTACAGCCTAGGATCCAACCAAATTTTGAGCCATAATTTCGGCTCATTGTCTGGGCGATGACGTCATAAAATAAAACCAAAAAAGCAAAACATACCCCAAACTTGACGACACCCACCGAAAACCCCAAACCCAAATCTCAAAAGTTGTTTTTTTCAGTTCAAACTAGAAGACTTTACGAGTCTTTCGAGGGTTTGAATAGCTCTCTAGCATACGCGTCTGGCGAGTTATCGAAGAAGCCGTTAGTCGGAGACTCATGCGTTTTCTGCCATTTTTGAATTTTTGTGCAAAATGTTTGTTTGGCCATAATTCTGGTTCCGCACATGCTAGAAGGTCAATCGCGGGCTGTAAAGACGGGGATGATCGTCTAGTTTCCAAAAACATTTTGAGCCAAAAAATGGCTCATTGGATAGGCGCCCAGGGCCAGTCAAAGTTGGTCAAAAATTCAAAAACACTCCATTTTGTGACGACCCCCCAAGGGCACCCCTAACCCAAATCAAATAATTTGAGGACAATGCGAAGAAACCCAAATCAAATAATTTGAGGACAATTAGCATGAGGACAACACTATAAAATTGTTTCATCGCGGTGTTTATTTCTTGATTCCCTTCTCTTTCCGCAACCGCTTTTCTTTTCAGAAGTGTCGTGGGGTAAGCAGCCCCAGAAACTCTCGAAATATCTAATGGGTTTCAGCAATATATGATATTTTCACTGGCTCCATACCAAGGCGAGACCAAGCCAAGTTGGAGATATAATCAAGCAGCCTAGTTCATAGCTGGCCTTTCGGTCACATTCCCGTTGTGCTGGCCGCCATGGTTGAATGTATTGTGTAGCGTCTTTACTCCTACACGCAACGCGCTAGACTTTAAACATGAATCGCAGTAACAAGAAACACACAAATACTTGAAAGAACACGAGGATATATACGTGGCGGTATAGTACAAGTGTATAGGTTTGATGGCGATAAAACATTTACTTTGACGAAACACAAGCATTTAAGACACACGCATGAATGACGCCATCGTGATTATTGTAATGTAGTACTACGATGACGTCCAAGTACATCGATACAGTGGTTCTCAAACTTTCATGATTTGTGGCCTGCTTCTAAAGATTCTCAACACTTGTGGCCCCCTGCTCATTAATAAAAATACCTATCTTTGTTTTGGGTTTTGCAATATTACGGCAGAGCTATTTAATAAAGGTCTCTGCTCGTGGTCCTTGGAGAACCGTTCTGTGGACCCCAAAGGGGCCGAGCGCCCCAGTTGATAAACCCTGATTTATAAAAAGCTTGAGGGAGTGGGAGGCAGTGGCGTAACTAGGGGGCAAGGTGGGACATCTTCCCCCGGTCGCAGCGCTTTGTGGGCGCCAAATTGAGTTCGGAGTGTTACATAATGATCACGAAATGTCAAATGTCAGCGGGATGCTAATAATTACGATTTACAAAAACGTCGATTGCAAGGGCTACTTACTGCGAAATCTCATCAAGATCACCACGGTTCGCAAAGGGAAGCATTGTGATGTTTTAAGACGGAGCTTTTTGCCTGCAGCAATCAGCGGCCGCATGTGGTTTGAATGAAAGTAACGTCACAATGCTTTCGGATAGCCAGGGTTGCGAACTTTCCGACTTCACTCTCATTCTATAGTTTCGTCAAAGTGGGACGGGAATCCAGCGTTCACAGTACAAGCAGTTTGCTTTTGCGCATCCTTTTTGAGCAGCAATGAACTTACAGTATGTTGTTACGACAACAGATCTGATGATTAGGAAATTTTGAAGATGGTTTGTCAAACTTCATGTTGAAGTGGATTTCATGTGGCTCTGGAGGTAGTTATGATAATTTTTATTTGTGGGGCTCGTAAATAACTGCTGACTACATTTGCAAGATTTTAATTGCAACTGTGTGCAATTACGTTTAGTATAATAGTTATAATTATTAATTTTGCAGTTGCTGCTACACATGCTTTGTATTAATTCGACCTATACTGAGCATTTTAATGGACATGATGGCCGAGATTCAAGTCACAAAATTGCTATACAAGAACTTCTCATGGAATGTCACTGGCTTTGGTTCATTTCTAGGTTAATGTATGTGACACATTTAAAATATATCAGTTTTTAAAAAAATAAATCGATAAATTTGCAGCAGCCAAGACAAGAAAACTTCGTCTTTGAACACAGAAAAGGCAAGAAAACTTGTCATTTTTTTCTGCTTGAATAGGGACGGAAGATGCATAATTTTACTTGAAACCGATGCACTATCAAATATTGCTGATCGATACCTCGCTAAGCCCCATTTTGGAGAATACTTACTTTGTCTTTGAAGTTAGATTATTACAAGTAAAGCATTACATCGCAATATTTCTTTTATTATCTGTTAACCTTTCCGGGTATTTGGTTCATAAAAATGTTTTAGGATTTTGCAGGTTTACGTTTGTCTAGTAGTTTTGAATAAAATCATTTGCCTTCAGTTTTTCATATGCATTATTCTGTCTGCCCTCAGTCAGTGCTTCATGACGTTTTAAAACTCAAACTTCTAGATCGCATGCTACAGAAACCCCTACAGCTCGCACCAGCTGTGCTTGTGATCAGGGCTGTCGCGCCGGAACTAACATTTCAGGCTCCGACTCTGGCTCCAGCTCCAGGCATCTAAAAGTGTTGGCTCCGGCTCCAGAATTATTTGGTCCATTGAAAACTAAAACCATTGTATTATTTGTACAACTCACTTGTCCAGAAACACATGCTGTGGAACAGGAATCAAAATTTCAGGCTCCGACTTCGGTTCCATCATCTAAAAGTTTTGAGTTCCGGATCCTGCTCTTAGATACAAAATCGCTTGGGCTCTGGCGGCTCCACAGCCCTGGATTGTGACCAGACCTGACGAGAGTGTGGAACAAGAGGGCACGCTTTATTCAGGATATTCAAAAGGCTCGGACAAACTCGTGCTTTATAAAACAAGGTTGCAACTGGTAAATTTTATGCTGTGTTATAAGACGATTCTGTGCCCCTAAAATTCATGCACATTTTTGCAGATCATCATGAAATATTTTGCCTGTTTTTTGGATTTCTTATACTAGTTGCTAAACTTCGAATGTACTGTATTTCCCCAATTTGGAATGTCGCAATGAAACAATTTGTGTGTTGAATCATGACCTCCTTTTAAAGCGAGGATAGTTTCAGGCGAAACGATTTAGAATCTAATCGTTTCTATACTTTTCGATAGTCATTGATTTCCAAAGATTCAGAGGTCCTGACGTCAATTTCCTGACGTCACAGTAATATAAAGTTTTCAGACGGGTCTAGAAACAATTATATGCGGGACCCTGAGTCAGCTTTCGACGCTCTTTTATTTCCAATTCACATTTCGCATCTATGCTGCCACGAACAGGCTGGGTGGGGACGCCTAAACTGAGTTTTCGGATGAAGCTACGTATATTGTAAATGGAGCAGTGTATAGCAGTTAGTAAAAGTCCTTTGCTCTGGATACGGAGTTTAACATGTGCCATGTGGTTATATGCTTTATTGAACCAAAATGCGTTGCAGGCAAGGTCAAACAACCAGAAGAAAATTGTTTGAAGTTGTCACATTAAACATTTGCTGTCTTCGCGTATTTGAAAATATTCGTGAATGCTTGAGAGGAAATGCCTCAAAAGCTGTGAAACAGTACAGCACTGCAATGGTGTCACGCGATTGAGAACAAGGCGTCCAATGCAGTCCCGTCGCCACGAGGGGGGCTTTGGTAGGCTTAGCTCCCCCAGACAAAGCTCCAAGTCCCCCAAATTAAAATATAAAACATTCTAAATCAATGGCATTTTAGTTAAATTTGAATGTCAAGCCTTCCCTGCACAAACGTCAAGCCCCCCCGCACAAACGTAAAGCCCTCCTATTGACGACTTTTTGGCGACGGTTCTGGTCCAATGATGCATTGCGGAAAAGAATCCGGTGTCAATGTATGCATGGGAACGGAAATTCGTTTGCAGTTCAGTAGGCATGTTGTTTGCTTTGCACCTGTAAGCTGAAGGCATCCCACTACTCCATACAAGAGTTTGATGCGACCATTTTTAGTGAACGCAACAAAAACCAAACGATGTAAAATATAACGGTTATTTCCAATGTAACAGCGTTAAATAATTGCAGTATAGATCAATGCAGCTTGCTTATGTACACCAATAAGAACACAAAGTATGTTACTAGTAGCCGAGTAATACATATTTCCTATATTCTGCCAGAAAAAGTGCCAAACACGTTTTATTTTTTATTGCTGAAGCAATTCTTGACTGGATTGCTATTGCACTGTTTTTTATCATTTTAGCACCTGAGTGTGAACGTGCTTTTGGTGAAACTAATTGTCGAGTTTTGAATTGTCTTGTATTATGCGGTTGAACACCTGCAATGAGTTTAAAATAATTTTTAAACGTCGCAGTTAGCTGAGAGTTAGTTATATTTGTTCATGAATTTGCTCACTTCAAGATTGTATACATCTTTTAGTTGGATACTTTTCTGCGTTATATAAATGGTAGTAGCTTTTCTAGTCAAAAGTTTATTTGTGTTTAAGCATCTCATGGCGCGGTTTGAAACAACCGATATCGGCTCTAGATGACATGAAGCTGCTCTTGCCCAACCAATAATCCAATACTGTGCTCGTGAGTTTATAGAGCTGTGGTATAACATACGTAATGCTTGGTTATTAAACATAATGTTTAACTTCATACATTACACCAACATATTTGGACAAAATACAACACAGCTATTTGCAATGCTCTTTCCAAGTCCGTTTTTCATCTACAATCACACCAGGGTACTTGTAAGTCAAAGTTCTTTCAATACCATTACTGTTTGCAAGTATTACAAAGGATTCTGTGCTTATATGTTGTTTGTAATCAACATATAGTTTGTTTCAGAAATATTTAGTGAGAGTTTGTTTGCTGGTTGCCGATCTATTACTTTTGTCATTTCACAATTAACCGAGTTTTATGATTTTCTCAGATTGTTGTTGCTCAGAACTAAAATTGTATCATCAGCGAAAAGTATAGTTTTCACAAAATTTGAATATGGTAAATCGTTTATAAATATTATAAAGAGCAATAGGCCTAAAATCGAGACCTGGGAGACCCCAGAAATAATTGGCTTTAAGATGATTTAGTGTTTCCACCTTGAACGTACTGCTTTCTGTTGGAGGGATACGACTGTATTAGTTTAAACGCATTTCTATTTGCACCGTAATGCTCAACTTTTGTTAGCAAAATGGAGTGATTCACTGAGTAAAATGCTATTGGTATAGTATATCTAAGAAAACCCCACGAGATATAAGTTTTTATCGAGGTTATGAAGCTTTTGGTAAAAGTCTGTAATAGCCAGAGATGTGGAATTGTTATTGCGAAAACCGTATGATTGCTGACGCTACCAGTTGTTTTTGGTAATCGTTCAATCTTACATAAAACCCCTTTTCAAACATTTTGAAAAGTATGTTAGTAGTGATATCGGTCTGTAATTAGTAGGAATTTCGCTATCTCCTGACTTAAAAGTTGGTACTACTTCAGCGATTTTTAGATTGTCCGGAAAGACGCCGTCACATAGACATTCATTTATAACATTTGACAGAAGAGGTGCCAGTGGGTATTTTGACAATTTCGAAACGCGCACCGGAATATCATCGTATCCACATGACATTTTAGAGGCTAATCCGTTATGAGTGTAAGTATTTCCTCAGGAGTGCTTAGTGATAAACATGTAGAATTCACTTGACGTGGTAGATGATTATTTCTTATATCTGCATGAGTAATTGTAGATGGGCCAATAGGAGTCAGATTTGTCTGAACCAAAGTAACAAAAATATGAATTAATGCACCTGCAATTAATTTTGCAGATGAGTGAACTTGTTCATTTAACATTTAACCTTTGCAGAAAACTGGATTGTTTGGTTTTGCCAAAATCGCATCATTAGTTAGTGCCCAGGTTCTTTTTGTGTTTTTGCTGTTTCGAACAAATTGGTCTTCGTAGCAGGCCCGTAACCAGGGGGGACGAAGCCCCCCCTAGAAAAATTTTCGCCCCCCTCGAAAAATCTGTTGGACATAGTTAAAAACTATTGGATAGAATGTAAAAAATTTGGGCACCTCTCAGAATACTTTTCGCCCCCCATGGTGTCCAAAGCTGGTTATGGGCTTGCTTCGTAGTATTTGCGCTTAGCTAATTCTTTGACATGAGTTAGACGGTTTCGGAATTTTTTGTAACTTTCTAAATCTGTAAGTAGCTTTGATCTTTTATAAATGCGAAATAAGTAGACATTGTGTTTGATAGAAAAAATGATCCCTTGTGTTATCTGTGGCTTTAGTTAAAGTTTATATTCCCTTCTTGTGTACATTCTAACAGGCATGTGTGTATTCGCAAGACTTCATGGACCTTATAATAAAATCAAATTTTTCATTAACATTCCATTCTGAGAATTGCATCGGTAACGAATCTAAAGTTTCGTGCAGATCGCGGTCAAAAGCAATGATATCAACATTGCGTGTATCTCTAAAGAATCTTTGTTTGACATCTCTTTTCAATCGAGCTTTACTCACAGTCAAGTAAATTGGATAGTGATCATTAATGTCACGCGTCATGAACTTATAAGTCAAGGCCAAATCATCAGACTCAACTCGGGTACAAGTCATTCGATGTCAGCTCCGAGTCAACTCAAGACGATTCATTAACAACGTCAGGTCGATCGCGTAACGGATGTCCGCCAGCGCGGATATCGTTAGCGGATGTGTGATCACGTAACCGGAGTGGAAAAATACCTCATTTCACAATAAATTGAGGTAGAAACACAATAGAAAAAATAATTTCTCATTGCAGTTCAATACAACCTTCCTCTAAACACGTAATGCTAAAGAAGTTGCGATGTTTTAATTTTTATATTTTCACAACTGTTGAAACTTAAACAATTTGGGCCCCGCTGGAGCATGTTGTCAAGAATGGAATGATCCTGGTGTGAGAGTGAAAGCGGTTGAAATTGTAATCCTAGACTAGCAACAAATATTATTTTTACTACCGTTGTGGTGTCATTGCTCACTGCAAAATATTGGCTTTCACGACTCCGGTTAGGTCTTTTTTTATCCGCAACCAAGATCCGGTACTTACGGATATCCGATTTTACAGGGCGCCCTTTCTGTCGATTTATTGTTGAGATGTACGGCCGTGCTCTCAAGTCATTTAATTTTGACCTTGGGAAGATAAAATATATGTTTCTGTCTGAAATGATTGAGGTATGCAGCAGTTTTCTCAAAACGTGTGGTTGACATGCTTGAAGTTTTTCTAAAGAACTTAGAACTCTTCCAAAAAAAGTTAATGATCAAATAGTCTTCCACTTTGAAACGTTTAACAAGTCATTTCAGATAGTTGGGTTGGTTGAATCCAGTTAACCATTTCGACAAAAACTGGTTCCAGTCTTTCTATCAAATATTAACTCTAGTCATCCAAAATACACGAGAAGAGTAGGACTCGATTTGGCAAATTACGGATGATAGAAATTTAGTGACAGTGAACAGGCTACTTTTGCAACAAGATGTTTTGGTTCTAAAGTTTAAAACGAAAAATAAATTGTAATATTTACAAACAATCTATGCGTCAGTGTATAACGACGCAAACATTAATTTTCCGATTGTTGTTCGGTTTACCAGATACGTTTTTCACACAAAGCTGGAAATTGGTGGCTGCATGCGTTGTCGTTCCATGTGGTACCATCTGGTCGATATATTTCACAGCAATCCTCTGCACCGTGGGAGTTATTCGGTTCACCGCTTCTCCAATTAGTCCATCCATCTGAAGCGAGAACACCATCGCCCCAGCGAAATATTCCTTCTGTTTCTAAGTCAGAAAGATCAATCCATATATCATTCCATCCACTGGAGAAATGCTGCATTATTTCTCTGAAAATTTCATTATATATTTTCGCAAACACAGGAACATTTCTCACACATCGTTTTTAATTCAAGGAAACTTCACCTGAACACTGTGGAATTCCTCATTCCTACATACGCCAATTGACCAGTCAATCTTCTGCAAGCTCTGCGTGATTCCTGAAAAGTTTGTGTAGTAGTTGTGATTTTGTAGATGTATCCATTCGATGCTCTGTATCCACCAGTTCCCCACTGAGCATCTGCCATATACAAACGCCTTGAGTTTTGCTCGTATTACATTTGCCATAAAAAAATTGATCAGACTGAGAAATCTCTTTTAAAACCACCTTACTATTAGTGTTAGTAACGAAAAAATTTTGCTTGCGAACACTGCACTCAACTTGTTGAAAAGTGAAGATAGTTTTATGAGTGTGAAAAAATAAATTGTGGAGCAATGGCAAAAGTTCTCCACAACCTCTGAGTATTTGAAAAAAAGCTAGTCTGTCCAAACCTAGGTTTTGTTATCCAAACCCCAATAAAATCAAGTAGCACTTTCATAATATTTGCAATTTATTCTCATTTAGCCACATGATCTTCTACAGATTTTCAGAACCAGTTATGAAACAGTATTCTTGTAATTTTTGAAATTTGACAAGCAACGCAAAATAAGGGCGACACTCTTTTACGTATTCCGAAAAAAATTCTCTTTCCACATGAATACACAGTACATCGTCCTTAAGATACTGCCCGCAATATTAAGCGAAGAGGAAGATAAGCTGACGCTTGAACCCTGCAAACAAAGACTAAGTTGAGTTCCTCATCTATCAAAAACCACTAATATGATCTCTTTATTCAGGGACGCCGGACCAACGGTAGGGCAGGGGGGCAGTAAAGTTGAGGGCAATGGAACTAATAAAAAAAACAAACAAACCGTTACCAATATGTTTGTTTCTGTTCAGCAACAATATTAACATCGCAAATAATCGCAGATATTATTTTAAATTATTCTGAATCTTCTTGTTGCGCGAATAGCGGCAATAAATTTGTTTCAAATCGATCTTGATAAACCGTGAAATTATCCATCATACTGTTATCAAAAAGGCACCCCCGCCCCAGTTGCTGCCCTTTCCAAAGAGCAGAGAACAATGCCCCCGTCATTTTCCTGCTATCCGGCCTTCCTGTCTTTGTTCCTTATTTATAGAGTGAATCGATAGTGTTAAGTGAATCTTTGAAACATGCTGTTAATTGCCCACTGGAAATCAAAAGTGCAGCTGATATTAGTTTCCAGCTGATGTCCCTAGAGTTTTTTGGCATTTATGCACAAGACTTTCACATATTTCAGCTCAGACTGACCGCCTGCAAATTTAACGTTTTAGTTTTAGCAAACACAAATGAATTACAGGAAAGTCGTTCGAAATATTACCACATACGAATTTCTTACAAAGCCCAGGCCTGTGTACATCAAGAAGAGATCACTAACTGTTTAAAAGTGCACAAAAACATAAAAGTATGATTCTCATTCTTATAGTCCAGGAAAAAATCGTTAAATGTAAAAATTCAGCTTAAGAAACATAAAAAATTTTCCTATAGTCTGTTCTTAGCAATATGGAGGTTGCGTGCTTTTGCACAGCATTCACAGGTGTGCGCAAGTCGAAAAGTTTTCGCTTTTGTACGTTTGAATGCATGCTTGCGGATTGATGCACTAATCAAAACCAGGCCTTTGCGGCCAAAACCGAGAGCAATGTTTTACGAAAAAGCCGGCATGAGTAGCGTTGCTGATGCAAGAGTTTCTTTTGTCATAAGTTGGGTTGTGTCGCATATTTAAATGTGAGAAGTGAACCAACAAATGCTGTCCTTTTCCCGACGCGAGCATTGATATCGTTAATTTTATTATGATAAAAGTGGCGAAACTCAAATTAATTTGTCCATGGAAAATGTTAAATTGTAGTAGAAGAATTCAGACGTCGTAAAATTTCGTTTTGATGTCTTCCCCAGAAACAAATATAGCAAAAGCGAATGAAAACAAAAGATTTGCATTTGATGCTGATTATAGTCTTGTTGCTTCATCAGAATTCAAAAATATAAGTTGGTTAGTGATATTAAGTTTTCTAAAGCGTAAAAGCCGTTGTACTGAGCAGCTAGTTTGCGCTTAGATCTTTCCTGCACTTCTCTCATTGCTTCCTGCTCAAGTGCTGTCACGTGACCATGCTCTTCTAGGACATTCTGCAGTGTGACTAGCACGCCATCTTTAGTGTGCGTGCGCCTTTACGAGCGTGGGTGGCAACCAGGACCGGATTTAGCTGATGCGAGGCCCTAGGCTAATCCACTTGAGACGCCCAATCTCCCACTGTTACGAGGAAAGAATGGAAAATCTTTAATCAATTTGCGCAAAGTCAAAAATGACGATAGACTCTACTGTATAAATGTACGGTCAGTAAAAAATTCTAAATCATTACTAGAGTGTCCCACGATCATTGCGTCTGTTGCTCCCTTCGACGAAAAAGCGTTCAGTGACACCGAGTTGTTGAAATCGTACTTGGCTGGCGGGAACAGGATTAATTTCCACAAGCAGACCAACCGAAAACGTCCCGTTTAAATGTTTGACAAGCACATGACCCACGTTTTTATAAGTTTCACATCTGTTTTTTCTTTCTTATCTGTGTTTAAAGAAACCAAACACACTGCACATACGTGTGGCGGCGTAAAGACATTAAAGCACCACGTGACGACCACGTTGCGTCTCGCCCACTACGGCTGCAAAATCCTCTCACACACAAGCAAAACAAAAGTAAAACACATGCAAATGGTTACAGCTGCTAGATTCACGATTGACGCGTTTCTTACTTTTTAAGACTGCTAGGAATCGAACGCAACCAAACCGTTGGGTGAAAGGATGCGAGGTTTAATCCAGAACCGTCGCCAGAAAGTTTTCAGTGGAGGGCTTTACATTTGGCCAGAGTTCTTGACATTCTGAAAATTTGATAAAATCTCAACTGATTTATAGTGTTTCATATTTCAGTTTGAACGGGCTGAGCCCAGTGGCGTAGCCAAGTCCAAAAATGTGGGGGGGGACAAAATGTTTGATTCCAGGCGAATAACCCTATTTTGTTTGAAAAACGCCTCTCAAAGCACAAAATGACTGTATGTTCTAAAAATTGGGGGGATATGGCCCGTTTGGCTCCCCTCGCTACGCCTATGGCTGAGCCTACCATTGCTCCCTCGTGGCGACGGGACTGGTTTAAACTTCCCTTATGCTGTCATTATTGAAATACGTACAAAAATAATAATCATCAAATCAAGTAAGTCTGAACAGAACACAGTAAACAATTGAAAAGGTTTTTCCTGGCCTTCTTCGTAACAAAATCATCTAGGAATTCATTAAAATTTGTTTGCCTAAGTTTGTCACTTTTAATGCACCAAATGCTTAGTGTGGACAACCTCTCCTGGAACAGTGGGACCCTTTAATTCATTTTTAATTATTTTGAATCTTCCAAAAGACCTTTTTCCTTAGCAGTTAGTGACCATTAAGCTAAGAAATAGGGGTCCGCGTGGTTGGATACACTAAAAATCACTAATATAAGCCATCAGACCCAAACGCGCTTTTGTCATTTTCTTGCTGTTGCCACATTTGTTTTTATAAGATTTCCCGCAAGCAGAGATGGCTTGTTGAAACTCTACATGTTAGTTAAATCAGCTAGAACAGTTTCTCAACGTGTCTACTTTGGGCTTACTTCATATGGTTAACTGAGGCTGTTGCGACAATACAGTACTCTGCTGCTGTGCAAAACTTGTCTTTATGCTGTTCACCATTGGCCTATGGCGTAGATAGAGGATTAAAACACTATATTTTGTATGGTTTGGAAAATGACAACTTAAAAACGGCATAAATAAGCCCTGTCTCCACTGAATGGAATGTGCTGGTTTGGTTCACAAAATATGTGGTTATTATTACTATAAAAAAGGAGCTTATGTACAGCTAATCAGATCGACAGCTAGACGACATTTTCGAGGGCGGAAACACGGCCGCATGAAAATGTATATATCCGAAAAACAAATCTCATCAAAACGCTAGAAATCACGGAAATTTAGCGAAGAAAATTTCTGAAATACACGAAAGAGCTATAAATTCCAAGAAAAAATTGCAATGCCATTTGTTTTCTAGAAAAATGTAGGAAAGGCTTTAATTTCTGTTGAAGATCTAACACAATTGTAGAACCAAAGTTGGCACAACAAAAGATAGATTTTTGAGGGGCACTACACATAAGAGGGGAATACGTTCACGCTTTTTAGACAAACGGCCAAATAGGACACTTGCGTGGGGCCACAAAAACTAAGATGGCCTCCCTTAATCCGTCCCTGCATCTATGAGGCAGAAATCCTGTTATTTTGGAATATCTTGCTAAAGCAAAGTTCTGACCAAGGCAGTGACTTAAATGACAGCTACGGTCGTCGCTTCCTGTCCCTGTATTCCTGATCAAGTATTCTGTGCTTGGTCGGGATACAAAAATAAACTGAACTGAACTGACTAACATGTACTCCTGTTCATGTATACAAAAGAAGAAGGTGTTTTCTGATTTGCTTAGCATGGGAGCAGTACAAACTTTCACAAGTACTCAATAGCAATCTGGTTTCTGAATGACTTTGTTAGAGAAAATCGAAATGGCAAAACCACATCTAAAAATTCGAAACGAGGTTTAGCTAATAGAAACGCTAGCAAACCTACTATATTGCTCAGAGGAAGCAAGTATCTTTTTACTGTAGGTTACTGCTGCTTGCCCCACGCATAGCGCTTATCTGCAGTACAACCTAACACGTATAGAGCCGGCCTACGTTATATTCGTACTTTGATTTCGGCCTAAAAAACAGCAATTTTCAGTTGCCTTACCAACGCCCTAGCTTCTCCGCCGAATGCGCTAGAGAGCTGTTCAACGGCTCAAACGGATCGGCCAGTCTAGTAGATTGCACTCGAAAAAAAATTTTTTGCCTGGGGGGTGCGGGTTTTCTGTGAGTGACGTCATAAGTGGAGGACTTTCAGGCCACCTTGGCCCACTTTGCCTGGCCCTGGGCGCCAACCGTTAGGTGGTAG
>Ga0210059_1007197_pt1 | contig 17720 bp, 9 predicted proteins | sample Ectturendosymbi2_FD_188042 | JGI IMG/M metagenome (GOLD analysis project Ga0210059, IMG submission 188042) | Ecteinascidia turbinata endosymbiont from Florida, USA - Sample 2 (SPAdes) (version 2) | ecosystem: Host-associated > Tunicates > Ascidians > Unclassified | place: Key West, Florida... | reverse complement strand
TAGTATTCTTAACGTCAGTCAGTTAGTTAAGTTGTTATGATTTATGAACTTGTATTACGAAATTTCGATTGTAGTTTTGAGTTTGTTTTTTCTCTGCTGTTACTTCAGCCTTTCAACTTTTCACCTCTAAGCTTTGCTTGCAATTTTCAGGACTGAGGATGCGTAATTTTACGTGAAATCGATTTCCTATTAAAAATTTGCTGATCGATTCCTTGCTTACACCCATCGTGGAAAGTACATACTTGGGTTTGAACAGTTCCCTAGTTCAATAAGTGGTAGAGGTTTAGCATGTGACCAAAATGCTGAAGTACACCATTTGTTGGATTAATTTGTTTGAGCCATAAATTTTGAACCAGTTTTCTGTTGCCTTACCAACACCATAGCTCCTTTGCCGATTGCACTAGAGAGCTGTTCAAGGGCTCAAACGGATCTGCCAGTCTTCTAGTCTGCACTCAAAAAAGGATTTGGTTGGGGTGTGTGGATTTTTTTAGTGACGGCATAAGTAGTTTTGGGGCCATTTTGGCTCATGTTGCCTGGCCTAAGGCCCAAACACTAAGCCAAAATAACTTTTCATTGGAAACTAGGCTCGAGTCCATGTCTTTCAAACATTTGATCGTCTTTCTGGCATTTCTGGTTCAAAAGTTATGATCTAAAATAAACAAATCTATTGATTATCTACAACTAATTGGGCAAATATTTTTATTACTTTAGAACCTGAAACCTCAGGAAGTCATTCAAAGTATCAAAATACCAGATTGTAGCCTACTTTCCAATGAAAGCTTCAGCAAAATACTACCATCTAACGGTTGGCACCCAGAGCCAGGTGAAGTTGGCCAAGGTGGCCATAAAGTCCTCCACTTGCTACGCCACTCACAAAAAATCTGCATCTCCCAAGCAAAAATTTTTTGAATGCATCTTTTGAGTCTTGAGCTTTTGACCAGGTCTGTAGCGCTTAACAGACAAGAGAAATTCCTGCATAAAGCCACATGCAAGTCTGATTTGTCTTGGCGCAAGAATTCCCAATTTCAGCCAGAAAGTATTTTTTAGGCCGAAATCAAAGTACAAATTAATCGTGGATCGGTAGTCGTGGAAGTGTTAAAGATAAACCTCTTGTAGTGCGATTCCAACAAGAGTCTCATGAACCTATCATAATTTTTGTCCACACAATACTATTGTGATGCAGTTTGAGAAATGCAACATGATGCAGCTTCATCACCAACCAATGTTTTACTGTTTCTCATCTAGATTCTGGCTTCTTAAACTGAAGGGCATGCAAGATTTGCATAGGGCCACAGGTTGTGGTAGCACCATTCTGTTGAAGATCAAGATTATGGCAAATCAAGTTTTTTGACTGTTGTTTGTGTTTAATTGTGAGGTTAGCTGAGATGCAAGACTTAATAACTAGCACCAGACAAGACACACCTAAATCAGTTTAAGAGCCTTGTTTTTAGATTCAAAACAAAATAATTGGTAATTGCTTGAGATATTATTGTAAGCAAATACATTTACAATACAGCTGAAATGCCAAACAAATGAATGTTATTGTTTTTTGAAGAGCAGCACCACAGAAAACTAGCTTTACCTGTTTTACTGGATCATACAAAAAATGCAAACATGGGGTGATAAAAGTTATGATTTTTTTCGCCCTAGTCCATACATCCGTTTGGGGTAAAAACGAACTAGCCCACAAAACTCAAATAGATAAAGTTGCAGAGACATGCATTATCAAAGCAATTGCAAGGTTTGACATGTTTAACCAAGCACATCTTAGAAGGCAGCATAAACATCCATGAAATCAGTTTGAAACTTTGTCCTATCCAATGTCAACTAGAGCTTGAACGATAAGGTTTTTTTTGGGCCGATACCAATATTTTTGTATTACTCAAGCAGTATCTATGTTGCCTCATGAGGCAAAATAACCACTCCTGGAGTTAAATTGCCATCAGCCAAACATTTTCAAACTACAGCTGAAAGGCATCACAGTGTATATTCTTTAGGCCACATAAACAAAATAATTTCACAAGTTACAATATTTTATGAGGCAAGATATACACTCCTGTTATGCCTTGTGAGGTAACACATACACTCCTGCAGCTATTTTGCCACCGGCCAAAAATGATGGGCTGCTGAACTGGTCACATGACAAGTTTCGACAGCGTGACTGTCTCAGTTGACTGTGACATCTGTAAATGGGTCAGTCTGACAGACAAGTAATGTTAGTCTCATAGACAAGTAACGTAATATAGCTTTTAGTGCTGGCAAGCTCTTTGCAGCTTCTTCCAAGTATCAAAAGACTCTGATTGTAGCCTTAAAAACTTCAGCAAAATACTATCATCTGATGGTTTGGTCCCAGGGTCAGGTGAAGTGGGCCAAGGTGGTTCGAAAGTCCTCCACTTATGACATCACTCACAAAAAATCCACAACCAAAAAGCTTTTTTTCTAGTGCAAACTATAAGACTTGCTGAAGTCTTTTGAGCTTTTGACCGGGTCAGTAGCGCTTGCCAGACCAGAGAAAACCATTGCGCAAAGCCAAGTGCGATCCTTCTGTTTTCACATGAACCACATGAATTAACCCGGATGCAAAAGTGTTAAGGCCTGAGAGTCAGCCATTGAGTTTCATCCCAGTTAGCTTTGGGCACTGAGGATATTGGTCATGCACTGAGGATATTGGTTATGTAAATAACATTGCAAATGAAAGTCAGTGTTGCAGTAAACTTCTAAATTTGGGTTCCGGTTCCCCAGACATAGTTCATGGGATGAAGGGTTTTGCCAATATTACCATGGTTTTTTATTTTCAATGGATTAAATTGTTCTGGAGCCGGAGTACAGAACCTCTGGACAAGGTGTCACCAACCTTTGTGAAACTGATAGCTACTACTTGGGTACTGATTAACAGTAAGGGCTACTACTTTGATACATACCTCTGAAATAAACATTTTTTGTTTGGGGTGCGGATTTTTTGTGACTGACATCATAAGTGAAGTAGTTTTAGGGTCATTTTGGCACATGTTGCCCAGCCTGGGGCCCAACTGCTAGGCCAAAGTGTTTCGCTGAAGCTTTCATTGGAATCTAGACTCGAGTCCGAGTCTTTTGAGCCTTTCATCGACTTTCTAGCGTTTCTGATTCAAAAGTTATGATCTAAAATAAACAAGTTAATTAATTATCTAAGTAGCTAATTAGTCTAATATTTTTACTAATTAACATCATAACTTTTGAACCCAAAACCCCAGCAGGTCATCCAAACTATCAAGACTCAGATTGTAGCCTAGTTGACAGTAAAAACTTCAGAAAATACTACCACCTAACGGTTGGCCTTTTAGGACAACTTTGCCCAGGGCCAGGCAAGGTTGTCCTAAAAGTCCTCCACTTATGACGTCATTCACAAAAAAACGCATCCCCCAAGCAAAAATTTTTTCTAGTGCAGACTAGAAGACTTGTCACGTCTTTTGACGTTTCGACCAGGTCAATAAACAAGTAATGTTTTTGACAAACTAAAAATTTGGATCAGTTGAAATTCTAATTTAGAAATATGTATATCTATTTAAAATAATAAAACTGAAGGTTATTACCATAAAAAAAGTATAATCATTCAAAAGAAAGTAAAGAAATAGATTTTGCAGTACAATAGATGTGTTTTTGTTTGTTTCAAATATACATGAAGTCCATAAAAAAATTATTAACTGTTTGAGGCTGGCCTACAGTATATTCGTACTTGGATTTCGGCCTAAAAAACAGCAGCTTTTGGTTGCCTTACCAATGCCATAGCTCCTCCACTGATTGCGCTAGAGAGCTGTTTAAGAGCTCAAACAGATCGGCCAGACTAGTAGATGGCACTCGAAAAAATTTTTTTGTTTGGGGGTTGCGGATTTTTTGACTGACGTCATAAGTGTAGTCTTAGGGTCATTTTGGCTCATGTTGCCTGGCCAAGAGCCCAACCGCTAGGCCAAAATGTTGCGCTGAGGTTTTCACTGGAAACTAGGCTCGAGTCCTAGTCTTTTGAGCCTTTTATCGACTTTCTAGTGTTTCTGGTTCAAAACTTATGATTTAAAATAAACAAATGAACTATCGAATCAGTCATATATTTTTACTAACTTACATCACAACTTTTGAACCCCAAACCCCAGCAGGTTATCTGAAGTATCAATAGACTCGATTGTAGCCTAGTTTCCAGTAAAAACTTCAGTGAAATACTACCACCTAACGGTTGGCGCCAAGGGCAAGTGGGCCAAAAAGTCCTCCACTTGTGACGTCACTCACAAAAACAACGCACTCACCAAGCAAAAAAATTTTTTTCGAGTGCAATCTACTAGATTGGCCGATCCGTTTGAGCTGCTGAACAGTTCATTAGCGCAATGGGCCGAGGAGCTCAGGCACTGGTAAGGCAACCGAAAACTGCTGTTTTTTTGCGAAAATCGCCAAAACCAGGCGGCTCCAAAAGTGTTAAAAAAGTAGAACTGCCAAGTAGAAAAATGTGTTCAGTGAAGCTTAAAGCATTTATCACCATCTGAATTATTCAAAGTATTCTGTTTTTCCTTTTGAAAGTGTTTTTAATGCATTTTGGATGTTTTTATTGATTACGAAAGTGGAATTTTTTATTAGAGGTGATGTTTACTGACCCGTGACGACTCCTGTGACTACCCAAAAATTATGATTTTTTTGTGGTAGTGTTTGTTGCGTCTTGTTGAACACTTAAAAATTAGGTTTTGTAGTTGAATCTGATGTGAAAATACTAAGATATGAAGAGACCTATAAAGAGTGGGAAATTGTGAATGAACACTTTTGCAATCAAAATGCAATGCATTGAGATGGGACGGCATGTCACCAAAATTGTCCATTTTTTTGATGCAAAAATGGCTGTAACTTTTTTCACACATGACACAGTTCAAGTATCTCCAAATTTCTTTTTTTATGCTCTTTCCAAAAAATTAAAATCAGTATATTTTGGTGTATTTGAAAATATTGCGGACATACATCTGTAATGATTATAAGCGCGTACCAATCTCAGTGCAAGGAAACTGTAAAGTTAGCCAGATTTTGATGAAATCTGTTTGGAATTTGGTAGAAGCATCAAAGGCTATGGAATACATTTATTGTTTAAAAATGTTTCTTTCCACTTTCTTTTGTAAAAGGTGTTATTGAATTTTCAGCTACTGATCCGAGCTTATTCAATGAAAAAATAAATTTTTTTCCCCAGTTGACATTGATGGTATGAGCTAAAAGTTAATTGACAGATAAAAAAGCAATCACAGAAAACAAATCCGTTAACTCTTTGGCGTCCAGCTGCTTTCGGGGATTTTTGGAAAAAAACGTCTAAATGCATGTGGCTTTCCACGGGAATTTCTTCAGTCTGGTATGCTCAACAGACCCGGTAAAAGTTTAAAGACGCAGGGGTGCAGTTTTTTTGTGAGTGACGTCGTAAGTGGAGGACTTTTTCTAGGCCACCTTGCACCACTTTGCCTGGCCCTGGGCGCCAACCATTAGGTGGTAGTATTTTGCTGAAGTTTTTACTGGAAACTATGCTACAATCCAAGTCTTTTGATACTTTGGATAACCTGCTGGGGTTTCTTTTTTAAAAGTTGTGATGTAAGTTAGTAAAAATATTTCACTAATTAGCTAATTAATCAATTTGTTAATTTTATATCATAACTTTTGAATCAATAACGATAGAAAGTCAATAAATGGCTTAAAAGACTTGGACTCAAGCTTAGTTTCCAATTAAAACTTTAGTGAAACACTTTAGCCTAGCGGTTGGGCCCTAGGCCAGGCAACCTGAGCCAAAATGACCATAAAACTGCTTCACTCCTGACGTCAGTCTTAAAAAATCCACAACCCTTGGGGGTATGGGTTTTGTGAGTGATGTCATAAGTGGATGACTTTTAGGCCACCTTCGACCTTGGCCCACTTTGCCTGGCCCTGGGTGCTAACCGTTAGGTGGTAGCAAGTATTTCCTTGAAGTTTTGTACTGGAAACTAGGCTACAATCGAGTCTTTTGATACTTTGGATGACCTACTGGGGTTTAAGGTTCAAAAGTTGTGATGTAAGTTAGTAAAAACATTTGACTAATTAGATAATTAATGTTTATTTTAGATCATAACTTTTGAACCAGAAACACTAATAAGTCGATCAAAGGCTTAAAAGACTCAGTCTCGAGTCTATGGGTTTGAAATATAATGCGATCGCAGACACACAGTGGCTGCAAAAAACGAGCACTGTACTGACTATTATAACGTAAGCTTTAATAAAGTTGCCCATGTGAAACAGAAGAACTTTTTTTATGAAAAGTTCATTTCTTTGACTAAGTTTTGATTTTATGGTATTCGAGTTTTCATTTTTCAATCGTGGTGTTATTTCCAATATGAAGAATTTGCCAAACCTCACCTGGCGGCAGTTTTTTAATCAATAAATCATAATAAATAAAAGGCACTCAAAAATTGACAAACATTCGACGAAGACCCTAAATTTTAAGTAATCGAAAAATCGATGTTCAGCTGCATTAAAAAGATTAGTCATTAAAATTCCTTCCAGAAGGAATCAAATCAAGTCATCAAATTTTGTTCCTTCAATCATTACCTGCAGGCAAAATAACTTCAACTGAAAGCACTTACCACCTCTCACAACGGTGACCAGCCATTAAAGGACTCTGACAATTTGGAAACACGCGGAGCCAAACAAAACTTGTCACGTGACTTTCTTAGTATTCATCCACGCAACAGAGGTGACATATTTCCGGAGTGCCGTAGTAGACTCCAACAAGATTTTACGTTTTTCCTTCGGACCGGATCAGGGCCCGGAGTCAAATTTTGTGAAAAAACGGACTCCAATACTGAGTCACTTTTCAATTTCGCCAGTTGCAAGACACTGCGTGGTGATTTCTCAAGCAAAAACATGTGTAAATTTCGATTGGATCGATGGTATAGCCGGAGTCTGAACAAAACCCGGATTCTCAAATTTAATTAATTTCCGGATCCGGTTCAAACATTTTGAAACAGCAGCAGAATCCGAGTATGAAAAAGTGACTCCGGCTACCTCTGCAAAGCACAGTTAAATGTTTGAACAGAAGGGGCCGAAGTCCCACTTTCAGACTCCGACTCCGCGTCTGCAGCCGTTATTAGTTTTTCATTCTGGATCAAGACACCGATATTTATTTAAATTTATGGATCCGATTCCCGTTAAAACTCCGGGCAACTGTCACTTCAACCGAAATTTAGCAATGTTTGTTGAGCAAAGCCATGACATTTAGCAAAGCCATGACATTCATAAACACCTTGCCAGAACCGTCGCCAAAAAGTCGTCAATAGGGGGGCTTTGCGCTTGTGCGGGGTGACTTTAAGTTCGTGCAGGGGGGGCTTGACATTACAAATAGACAAAAATTCCACTGATGTATAGTGTTTCAAATTTCAATTTGGGGGGCTCGGAGTCACCAAAAAGTGTACCAAAGTCCCCTGTGGGTCTAGGACTGCACCGTGCAACTCCTGCTACTGCCGAAAATGAAAAAAAATCCGGAGCTAGGTCCGTTTTTCAAAAATTTTGACTCCAGCTCCGTGTCCGAAAGAAAACGCAAAATCCTGTCGGATTCGATTGTAACACTCCCGATCCGTGGCCACCTCCACGCCAAACTGGATGAGTCAGATTTTCAGACGCTGACTCCACTCTTGTTCCACATTTTTTAAACTGGGTCCAGATTGGAATTTTTTCAAATTTGAGAATCTGACTCCCGTTCAAACTCCACATGCAAACTCCTGCTGTTGCCGAATATAAAATGAGCCTCTAGGTCCGATATTCCACAAATTTTCGACTCTTGTACCAGATACTTCTCCGAAATAAAATGTAGAACCCTGCCGGATTTGACTCCACCATTTTGGACCCATGGCAACCTCTGATAGGAACTGGAATTGGCACCAAAGAGCCAATAAGATCGATGGCATAAACAGTGGCATATCCATGGTTTGCCCTACCAGGGAACAATGTCAGCTAGGGCGCCCCTCCAGTCTGGAAGCTGTTGATGATGACACATGCCAGAGATGCGGAGACTGGGACATTTTTCAGTCCGAGTCCAATCCTCATCTCAAAAGATTGAATCCGATCCAGTCCTGATCAGCAAATTTTTGAAAATTATCAGTCCAATTCCAGTTCTCATCCTCCCATGCAAAACCGTGTAATTTTCATAAAATATCAATTTTGCTTCTTTGGGCAAATGCATGCAATCGTCTTTGGCTAAAGGCAAAATAGCTCCAGCAGTGCTTTTTTCTTATGAGGCAAAATAAACACTACTCTTTTTTGGCATTTCTTTTTTCTATGAAATCTGCAAAAAATCGGATCATGACTTAAAATTTTGATGTGGTTGGCTTGGAACTAGAGATGTCAACTGCACTGCGTTCCGTGTGGACTTTCAGCTAATGATGAATCTTAGCAAAACACAGAGATTTTCGGAAGTTATTGTATTAGATAACAACAGTTGTTTTTCGTTTTTAGCCTACAGCTTTCACCTGCGTTTTAGCGATGCCTCTGGGCAAAGATTCGTAGGAAGAATATTGCTTTTATTTTACATGTAGGAGGCGTGCTGCAGTCTCTGCTCTGATGCACTAGCAAACGCATTGCGTATTAATCCAGAACTGTGGATAGCTAACGTAGGCATTAACTAGGAAAATGCTTTCAGGGCTGCAAGTTAAAAACATTTTCTATATTTATAGGTAGTGTCTGTTTTTGCTTCATGAGGCAAATGGAAATGCTATGCTGGATATATGTGGTGGCTATGCTGGGGCTATAAATTTGCCTTTAGTTGAAGACGATTGCTTGATGTGACTTTATGACAAAAGGATATGCAAAATGGCAACGGGTTAAGTTTTAGGAATATGATATAAGTGTTGCGATCGGAAATCCCGAGCGGCATGTGCGCAGAGCTTCGTGCCGTGGCAGCAAGCAACAATAGAGATCACCTGAGGAGATCACTCTATTATTGCTTGTTGGTGCTACATACATATATTTTTGTTCTTTGCGCACATCCCGTTCGTGGTGAAGCATACAATCAACGCAACACCACCGGAGAGGTTGCAACAACATCCTTTCCTTGTTACAACGAACCACACCGATCGCACGTTCTTTGTGTGAAGGCTGAACTCCGCACGACCTCCACATCCTGGTCACAGCACCATTTTGTTGCGACCGGAAATCCCGAGCGGCATGTGCGCAAAGCTTCGCACCGTGGCAGCAAGCAACAATAGAGATCACCCGACGAGAGGTTGCAACATAAGGATTTAGAAGTACAGGTCAGGTTTTAGGGATTGGGTTTATGGTTAAGGTTAAGGTTTAGCCTACATTTCATGCAACACAGACAAGAAGGTGCTAACAACCTGCCAGCCCTAAAGACATTACAAAACTCGTCCGTTGGACTCTGATGTCACAGTCAACTAAGCAGGTCATATATTTCGAACTTCTTTTAACTTGTCATAAAATATGTCCACTTCAATCGATCAATTTCGGCTAAAGGCAAAACAGCTCCAGCTGTGGTATTGCTAATGAGGCAAAATAAACACTATGCGGAAAAATAGACACTGCCAAACTTATTGGCAAACCTTATACCCCGAGAAAAATGTTACGAGGAACACAGTGCTTCAGCAGAGGTGGTACAAATGGCAATTGTTGTTGGGAGGTAAAACTTTGAGTCTGGGAAGCAGTGCGGATGCGGACAGGGAAAAGTACAACAAACGCGGTCATGGTGTGGACAGCGGACAGAAGCTGCTGATGCGGCGCGGACACAAATATTCTGTCTGCACCATCTCTAGTTAGAACACAGATGATCACTATCCGGTTTCCGGGTTGGATATCCGGCAGGATAGTGAGTTTGCAACTGGATACGGGTATCCGAAAACTGCTTTCAAACGGGAACCGGATACGGATCCGGATATCCGAAACGCTTTTATCAATATTTCAAGGATTCAGACTTTGGAAAAAGTTGCACATTGCACAATCATTCATTCGTTATCTTCAGAAGCATCTTTTCAGCCTTCTGCGCCATGACTCCGAGTCTGTCATCTGTCTATGGTGTAATCTCTGTACTGTAGTGTAATACCATTCCCCCTCGTAATCTGCTAATTGGAACGCCAAGTTTGTCAGCATGAATCTGTTCCTGATGTGGCAAGATAAGGCTTTGCCTACTGTGATCTGTAGTCTAAACAAGACAGGATTAACCATTGGGCAAACCGGGCAAATTCCTGGGGCGGCGCGCTTTTGGGGGCCTTGCGCTTGAATGACAAAACACTCCTTTACTGGTTTTTCATGTTTTTAGGTTGTTCACCACGTGTCAAACAGGTAGAGTTTTTTTATTACTGCGTAGTATCTACTGTAGGTTAAGGAAACTGATAACTTTGGCATTTATCGTTTCTGAGTGACGTAAAAGAATTGAACCAAACAGCACCACGCTTTATGACCCAGGATATAGATTGAAATCAGTGCATCCTTTGGTGTCCACAGAAATTTTTCCACGGGGGGCAACGTTGCAATTTTGCTTATCCTTATCAGGTTGTTGACGATGCAATGCAAATGGACGTTCACAAAACGCTGTACCGTTTCTACCATATGAACCTGTTTTCAATATTTTGTCTGAAATGTTTTCTACACTTCAGCTATCAGAAATGATTTTTCTTTTCATAAATTGCTTAATATCCATTTTTCGAGCACTTTCTACAATTAAGACATATTTAAGAATAATCAATGGCCAAAACAACATGAGCGGTAACAAAAACAAGAAAGTCAGACACTCTCGCGAAACTGTTTCAAGCAATGAGTGGTACAAATATATGTTGACAATGAAAAAACTATTGGACAACTTACTAAAGGCAGTACACCATGCAGGCTTTAAAAAACTGAACAGATGAATTGTGAAAACTCGCCACAGCGAATACAGCTTTGCACTTTGTGCTCACTAAGAAGTCAAAACTAAGCCTTAACGATGAAGACGATTTCCACATGTCTGCATAGACCTATTGTAACAAGTCACGTAATTTTATACTGTGTGAAAAGAATCCTGCATAAGAGTCGTTTGATTAAGTTATTCATTCGGATACGTTGATCACAGTCTCACACTAACAACGTATTTATCAAACTTGTGGAAGCATTGCTACAGATTTACTCATGCTCCTTTCACACAGTATAAAACTATACGTGGCTTACCGCTATGAGCAGCTGTCACTGTCTCGCTGCATTACCTCCCGATTTCTGTGCTCAACTGCAGTGATGTAGCCAGCCCAGAATTTTGGGGAGGCCAAAATGTTTGATTCTAGGCGGATAACACTATTTTGTTTGGGAAACTGCTTCTCAAAGGACAAAATGACTATAGATGTTAAAAATTTGTGTGGAAATGGCCCCCTGGCTACGCCTATGTTCAACTGTCACATGCAGGGCTCCCATTCACTGATTTCAAATAGACCCAGATTTCACACCAAAAACATATTCTTACAATAAAACCCAGAAAGCTTGTGTTAGGAACAAATACATACAAGTGTGCTTCTTTGCATTGAAACAATAATCGAGTTCTGATTTACTTATAGTTCCCAGGCCCGTAACCAGCTCGGGACACCAGGTGGGGCGAAGAGTTTTCTGACAGGGGCCCAAATTTTTAAATTATGTCCAATAGTTTTAAATTATGTACAACCATTTTTCCATGGAGGACAAAAAAATTTAGGGGGGTTTTGCCCCCCTAGTTACGGGCCTGAAAGTTTCTCTTCGAAATTTTTTATGCAGCGCAAACATTAACATTTGGCTGACCTTTCTATTGCTCAAGACGCTTTTCATAACGCTGGTTACAAACACCGTTGATGATCTGTGAGAGAGTGTAGGGATATCGTTGAAAATGGTAACTTTTTCAGTCTTCCGCTATGAGCGGAATGGGCTAAAAACAACCATAAACGGAAGACATCGTGGTAATTTTTGCTAATTTTTGCATCTTTACGATGTGTTTGCGCAGTGTGGAAGCAGGCAGCACAATTATTCTCATTGAAAAGCTATACAGTAAAGCAACCACCCACCTTTCCTGAATGTTTCTTGCTTTTTAGCTTGTATTGACAAAAAGCACAGAAACGATACAAGAGCAGAAACCATTCAAACACGTGAACAGATTGGCAGTCGATCACATTGATCAAACCACGCACAGCATGTAGTCTACACAAGAGCGTCAACAGCACCGGGCCTGAAAACGTCCAAGAATAGATCAACATTACTTCTCGTAACATAACCGTTTTTCAATTGAACTCACCGAAAAGAAATAAATTACATTTTCGACACACAATGATCAAATCTCTTGGCTTACCTTTTATGAAACATCCGCTTTGCGACTGCTATCAACAGCACACATTTCAGCATGACAAAACCGTTTTCCTCGAATATGTTCAGTGTTGCTCTGCAGACTAGCAAAACTACCACTGTGAAAAGCTTCACCACAGCGGCATTCCTAAAAAAAACGCAAAATTTACCATCCCTTCGGAAGACTCGAGTGTACAATGAGTAAATACTGTATAAATAAAATTAGTAGACTAAAACTGACAAATACTCGTCAACCGTTTTGGTCTACGTGATATTCGCTCGTGCAGCAGTTTTCTCATGTACATTTTAAAAATTAATTGCAATGTCAATTGTTTGCATTAATATGCTTTTTAGTTTCATATAGGGGGCAGCGATTCAGTAGGCCTAGTTGTGGCAAAAAGGAAAGGTATGGAATAATAATATAAAGGCAATGGCAGCCGGATATCCAGTAGCAATGATTTACGGCCAAAAATATATTAAAATTTTTTCGAAAAAGTAATTTCTATTGTCCGAAGCATCCACAGAGCTTTAGACGAAAGGTGACATAACATTTGTATGGGTACGTTATTTTGCAGCTATCTCATTATTTTCCCATTTAAAATGGGCTAAATTTCCGCTTCCAAGTAATAAGTCAAAAATACATTTGCTAATAGACTTTTCCTTACATTCTATACAGCCGACGTTTGTTAAGTTGTTCAATATGCAGTCGATTTTGTTATGTTCAGGGGAGAAGTGGTTTCCACTCTTGTCCTTGATCTTCAATGTCGTCGCTGGCTTCTAGTTTAAGGGTAGCTTCCTCACAAAATCCAATAGATTTGGGGCATCGTCTTCTTTATAGCTGGAAGTGCATGGAACATTTTTGTTTATTAATCTTTCCAAATTAGCAATGTTTTCCTGGAGCAACTTCAACTGTCACATAAAAACATTAATTGATAATCTTGGTCATGTTGTGGTTGTTGTCTTGCAAAGCTGTTCACAAAACTGACAACAATAAATGCATTTTACAAATAGATGCAATCACATCACTAATTGTTCAAACAATAATAAAAATCATGATCAAGGTAATGCTGGGTGAGATGCAATGGACAAACCTTTCATCTTGGTTGTCATCCTCCAACGTGCAACTTCCTCCAATTTGACACTGTCTTGATAATTGTTCATAGTAGCTTTCACTTTTCAGGTAACTTTCTGAAAAGTAAGTATGGCGATTGACGTTTACTGACAACAAATATAAAATTTAAATATTTAATATGACTGGTACATATCAGCAAACTTAGTAAACGTGATGAAACAATTACAAATTCGAAAATAATTTTTAAATCAATGTACTTGCACATGCATGTTTGTGGGGATTAAGAGCTTTCCCGGCCCTTGATAATTAGGGTCTTGATATCTTCAACAATTTTGGTAGATTTGGAACACCAAGGTTGGAATGGCATCTTGTTTCAATTTTGTTTTCCTCCAAAATGTGATGGTTAAAATAATACTGCAAAAAATTTACATGCAGCATTTCTCAATAAAATGATTTGACATTCCGAATTTACATCGTTCATCCATTATTCTGCCAAGTAAGGACATCAAAATTATTTTGCATGTTTCTCATTCAGAACCATCAATCACAAAGCACGCATTAAACAAATTGCTGGTTCACTTAGCAAATGACCTAAACTTTACTGACTTTGCACAGCTTGAGCTTCGTTTCCTATGTATCTTACTATTAGGGGTTCATTTATCTCTTTGGCAAATTATTAAGCATCTCTTTCAAACTTCGCTTTTTTGAAACATGAAGATCTATTCAAGGAAATTTTCTTGAATATGTTGCACACTTTGGAGTAACGCAACCAAGCATAATCGCCAATTTTGTCTTATAAAATGAATAGGCCTACTAACTCCGTGTTACTGTAACTTGCAGTAAAGCCTGTACTAGATTAGGCTAACTAGGCTTACACTTGACAAGATGAGTGTTATGACAGTATTGTCAATGAAAACATTGTAAAAGTACCAGTTCCTAACGTATGCTCATCAAGCAACTTTGTCTTATACGGAATTTGATTAAGTATCATACCTAACTCAACCGGGAGAAATGTGAGTGAACCTACCTTATCCGTAGCCAAGCCTGCATTTTTTGATGAAACATTTCTGACCCCCACCACCCGATAACCGTTTCCAAGCCTTACATCACGCAAAATCACTCCGAAATACAGTAATATTGGAAGTAAAGTTTAATTTTTATCAGTTTCAGCTTGTCTGAAATCCCTATCTTCATTGAAAAACAGTTATTTTACTACAGAGCTCTGTCTGCATACAAACTAATACGACAAATCAGCAATTTGGGACCATTAATGGCGTCCATGCATGAGTGGTTTCACAACTTGTCTTTATAGTAACTTTGGCCACATCTAATAAATACTGCTGCTAGTGGCCTCTTTGTACAGAAGCCGTCTTGCTTGGTGGGCGCGTTTTGAGTGCACTAGTCAAGCGTGGTTATGCAATGGTTTTGCCTTTTTTTTTAACTCTGAAGGCTGATCTGACTGTGATTCTCCTTAAAACGCTAAGTATGCATCTGAAATGTTTTGTAACTGGATTGTTTCAGTGTTGCATCTTGCTGAAAAAGCATGTTCAGTTAAAAACTAAAATTTCAGCAGAGTGGAGTGGTATTCAAGCATTCACAATGTTGAAAACTGTGCTGTTGGCTATAGTAGTAGGCTTACTAGCCTACAGCAAATTATTCTTGTGTGACACGTTTTCATTGAGTGCTAAATCGTGATCGATGTGCTTTCCATCAGTGTGAGTCGACATGTATCAGATAGTACAAGTAAAATTATAACTTAGCCTCAGGGCTCCCACGTGATATTCAAAGTATTGAAAAGGTATCATGGGATTGTAAAATCGGTTTTCAAGACCTTTTTTTTGCCAGTATTGAAAGTATTCAATTTTGCCAAAATGTACATAAAGTATTGAAAAAGTACGGAATTCCAAATTCAGCCATTTGATTATTTAATTTTTGTCCTTTACAGCTGATGACAGTTTATTTTTTTGGCAGATTTTTTGCCATGATTGTGTTTCATGAATTAATATTTGGAAATGTGAAGATGAAGTAGGATAGTAAAAATTTTTGTTTTGGTATTGAAAAAGAATGGAATATGATATTTGAAAATGTGTTGGAACCCTCTCGGCAATGTCTGTTTAGAAGTTAGTAATGACCCCATTATTTTGCTTAGATAATAGGAAATAATGCTCAAAATGTGTAGGTCCACTGCTTTTTGGTTCATGTATTGTATATTTTTAGTAAGCTACAGCATACCTAATTGAAATCCTATGCACAAATGCTGTTTGCATTTTGCCTGAACAAGGCTCATCAACTGTTTGTTAAAAGTTACACAACTTACTTTCAATTACAGTGTCATGTAGGCTAGCTTACTGCAAAAAATACGTTCATTTAGAAAGACCTTGGCCAACACCCAGAATGGCCTAGAGTAAATCGCAGAATATGTCACACAAATCAAGACTTGCTTGCGAAAAAAAACTTAACCAACAGTAGCCGATCAGGTAGGTAGCCTGGATCATGTAGGCCTAAACAATGCAGCAGTTTGGTAGCCTTCTCCACTGGGCCTACTGAAGACTAGATGATAAATTGATTCTTTGTAAATCCAGTGTGTTGCAGCTACCTGCAAACTATTAGCAATTGTTCTGTGGATGTTCTGCATCCTTTTCTTTACCTCTATACAAAACAATGTCTACGTCAGGGTCTCAAACACACGGGCCGCATGTGGCCTGTGAAGCGGAACTCCCCAGTTGTTGAGTCTTGCTTCAGTGTGGGAATGATCCTCGAACCTCGGGAAGGATGGATTGTGACGTCATCGATGTTAACTCCGCGCCAGACGAATCGGCCAAAGAGAGCTCTTACTTCCATGTGCATGGAAGTCACTTATAAGTGTTGCTTGCTTGCTCTTTCCCTTCTTGCTTTGGTCGACTTTGCTCACATGTAGCGGTCTCGCTAGCGTGACTGATATTCATATAGAATTTGTAGAGTAGAACTAAAACAACAATGAATAAAAACAAACGGAGTAAAATACCCACATTGTATGTACTCCCAAAACCAACCTTAACTATTGACAAGGAGGATACAACAACTGAAGCCTAATCTCAAGAATGTGTCACATGCAACAAGCATTTAAATCAATAAAAAATTGGAATTTCCTGCAACCTGGGAATGAGATCGAGTAGTTAAACATCACTCAAGATTTTCTTAAAGGATTTCCAAATGTACACCCCAAACAGAAACTGCAACTGCTTATCACACTCATGAAATGCCACGTGGAAGCTAAAAAGATGTCCCTAATAAAACTTCACAGAGCAATTAAAGAAGAAGATTGTGACCTACTGATACAGTTCTTTCAATGGATCAGAATAAATTATAAATTGTCAAAAAGACAGAAAATGATATTGCTACAAAAAGCAATAGAAAATAAAAAACTTGATTGGAAAAGCAATCCAGCTGACGAAATAGAATCAGCAATTCAAGAAGGTCAATTAACTGTTGGTGAACTAACTGAAAACCAATTTCTATCAAATTTAATGAAAGACATTTTAAGAAATAGTATGCCTAGGGCATATTACGTAAAAATTGCTGAGATGAACATTGCGGAAATGTTACAAAAAATACTGGAAATCTGAAAAGAATGCGGTTCTCCTGGAACCACATTCCGGTATAAAAAACACAGATACATCAGAGATAAAAATGATAAATATCATGGCTATCATGCCCACGTCACCAAGAAGAAATTCCTGCATCGAGAGAGATTGTGTTATTGTTGTAGACAGACAGGACATCAAGCAAAGGATTGTTCATGGAATAAGAGTACGAATACAAGTAAATGAAGAATGACAGGAACTAGTAAATGAGCTGTGTGAATACTGAGCTTAGTAAAAGCGCTGTGTGCATTTGACGCCTGAATAATCTGTGATGACGGCACTATAGAGATTGTTAGTCTTACTTAGTGATATCAGGTAAAAGGATTGTAAAGCTTAATACTATGTGAAATCTCTACCAGAGATTGTAAGGCCATAAGCCATACTATGTGATATCTCTGAATGAAAAGTGGTAGTGGTAAGTAAATGGATAATTAGGAAAATATATGCAATCAACAATAAGAAGAGTGCACAGATGAGGATGACGATGGACGATTGAATGAGAAGAGAGGATAGATTTCTTTAGTCTGATAAATACGACCCTGACGTCATGTGGCTGTAAAAGACTACTCTTTTACCCCAATTTGCCAATTCCTATGATATCTGTCAGGGCTGTGGAGTCGGAGTCGGAAGGATTTTCAACCTGAGGAGTCGGAGTCGCAGAAAATTTTAACGACTCCGACTCCGGGCAGACCTTTTGCTCACCACTTGTGACTGTTTGTGCCACAAAC
>Ga0210059_1007196_pt1 | contig 17721 bp, 16 predicted proteins | sample Ectturendosymbi2_FD_188042 | JGI IMG/M metagenome (GOLD analysis project Ga0210059, IMG submission 188042) | Ecteinascidia turbinata endosymbiont from Florida, USA - Sample 2 (SPAdes) (version 2) | ecosystem: Host-associated > Tunicates > Ascidians > Unclassified | place: Key West, Florida... | reverse complement strand
TGTTATAATTTGTTCGTGTCTTATGCTAATGTTGCTAATTCGTTTATTTGTTATATTAATCTTAAGTATATTTTGAGCAAATTACGTTCTTCTGAAACTAGGGGTGTACACTCGAACATTAAAAAAAACATCAGGTGGTACGCGATCTCAAAAAGTTTGAGAACCACTGGTCTACACGGTTCCGCAATTGCATGCGCACTAAAAAACATTTGCTTAGTGTAACATTTTTTTGAGGGAACGCTGAAGCCAAACCCTGTTTGCACTATTTTTTTGCGTTCCAAAATCTTTGGGCTTGTTTGCAACTGTGGCAGTGCTTACCAAGCGTGAAAGAAAAAATGCTAAGGTGAAAATGTCAATAATTCTCATTTTTCTAATAACAGTAATCCCAAGTGTCAAGTTTCTGCTTACCAATATTTTGATAAACATCATGATTACTTGCTGTGGAAAACTTCATAACTTCCTTAATCATTTTTTGGTTTTTCAATATTACACGATCACAGGGTGATACTGCACGCATTCTCTCGTTAGCGCAATCTCATACGAGATTCTTAGGTAACATGAAATAGATAAACCGTAGCACAGTTGCCCTTCAGCGTCAAAACATTGATGCTCGCCCAGGCGCATCGTCATGTTTTTGCTGTTGAAGAGACCGAGCAGCAAACACTGGGAAAACAACCTTTCTTCAGTATTTTCCTAAATTATTTTCAGATTTTCAGCGAATTAATGAGAAAAGTTGCCATCATATTCCGATCGTTAAAGCCTTTGCCAGAAAAGTCAAAATTTCCCCCAAAGATAACTTCTACAATAAAACGCTTAGCATCAAATGGGGGCCGACATCTCCGGTTCACCAGTGGCGACGCCCTTCGCCTACAAGAAGCAGGATCGATTGATGTAAAAAATCAAAAAAGAATTAATAATATCTAGGCGTTTGAAAACATAGGAAATAGAAATTCAGCTGTTTGTCTGCAGGTTCAGTCGATTGCCAAATTCACTTGGAAAGCAAGTTAAACTAAGTTTCCGCAAATGATTCGTTACGACCAGTAGCGTAGCCAGCCCTAGATTTTTGAAGGGGCCAAATATTTTTAATTTAAGGGAGCAACAGTACTTGGTCTGGAACACTGCGTCTCGAAGCACACAACGACAAGATATGCTAGAAATTTGGAGAGGCCATGACCACTTTCCCCCCTGGCTACACTTATGGTTACAGCCAGGGTTGCTAAAGCGCCTAACTGTGTTATCGCCTGTATTTTTGTCAATTCTGTTAGCTAGTTCTGAAGCTTGGTTGTTCGCCATGGAGCATTTATAAACGTTTCAAAAGACATAATTTGCAGTATATCACGAACAAAGATCCACTATCACGATTGATGCTCATACGCTGACCTGTTTGCATGTTTCGGCACTCGTTTCATACTGATAACAAGTAATTTGTACTGAATTGATTTCGCACCATGCGTCGAGAAGGGGGGCTTTGGTCCCTACTGGACTTTGAAATTTGGCAATATCCCATTAAATTTTTAGCAAAAAAAGGTTGCTTTCTTAGTTTCAAGTGGTTAGAATTAAATTTTGTCGCTGTTGGGCCCCCCTGCAAAAATGTCTTTTTGGTTAACCCTGAAAAATTCGCTACTGGCCTATCCCTGGAAAAAATCCTTCCGACGCCTATGTTTCGCAAGATACATGTTTACAGTTGCAAACACGTTTATCATGCAAGATGAGCGGGCCTAATTCAAGACATAATACACATGAATTTAATATTGCCAACCTTTACAATTGCGCATTCACCATTTTAACAAGTATCGCTTGTTTAGGACAAAAAATATGTGAAAGCAAGACCGCAACAAAAAAACAGGACTGGATTCTGGTGGTGGCCGCCCATATGCTATAGAAATTTTGGCCCTTTTTTCCCCCAAGGGGAAAATTTAATCCGTGCTGTGTGAGTGCTGAAGGCATGATCATTGAATTTTTGAAAGATAACATTTAAATATATCGATTTTATTTAAAGTGGAGATTGATATGCCGGCTTAAACTCGTAGTTGTAGCAAGGTCGTACTCCCCGTCAGCTGTTTTTTTGCTGAGACATTTTAGTCATTTGTCCCGTAACAGTATTACAAAATCGCCATAACAGTTTTCGCTAACCTTGCTTTTCCGACATAATAACCGAATTGACGTAATTGTTTTCTGTCATTTAAAAAAAATTCAGTCTATGACCGAAAAAACAGACCGTCAATGGTTTCACTCGTTTGGTTTTACAGTTCATTGATTACTGTTTAGGTGTGCTTGTGAACGGTTATTGTGCTCGACAAGATATCTACGAGGCCATGCCTCGCAAAACAAACTTGTTAAGTTTTTTACTGGTGCTTTATATCTACCAATTTTCAACTGTTAGAAAATAAACGGAAGGAACAGTCGCACTCAAGACGATGTCAGTGACTGACGACGTCATTGACTGACCCCTCCCGAACAAAATTCTTGGCTGCGCTGTCTGTGGCAAAGGTGGAAGTCGAGCTGGGGTTTTCGGGTTTGGGTTAAGATATGAAAAACAAGATCGGACTTGATTTCGGTTTGACATATTGCGCTATATATTGCTGAGTTTGTATTACCGATTTCATCCAAATGGGCATCATGCGACAGAAGTTAGGTTTCTACAACGATGTTGGTACTCTGCTTAACACACCCAACCTCGGTAAGCGGCGCGTTGTGCGGTACTTGCCGTGTTTTTACTTTGCAAGCATGTAGAGGGCTAGGGTACATGCGCACGAGATTTGGTAAACATCCATGCAACCACCAGACAAAAATTCGGCAACTTTCTTTTATGAATGACGCATGGGTCCCATGGACACTTCCCTTGTGGCCCACGATCATGGGACAACACGTATTTTCGTACATATAAACTTTATGCACAATCTAACAGATCGTTGATTTTACGTTTCTGTGAGTGTTGTCGTGGCTCAAGGACAGCGGTTTGCCCAGGGTCTATCATGCTGTCAAGGAAGCTCTGAGATACAGTGGTGATTTTTTTGCAGTCGCTGTTTGTGGCAACTTCGTTTATCATGTGAGTTTACAAACTTTTAATTGAGCCAACACACTAAGCACAATTCTGATGCCAAGGTCGTAGAATGCATGCCGATGAAGAACGACTAAGAAGTCTATGGAGAAAAAATGAGCCAATCATTTCTGAAAACTTGGGACACAATTACGTGTGCAGGGTTTCGATCAGGATTTTAGTTAACCTTTGTTTTGGGGCAGACAAGCCTACAAAATTGTCAACTTTCCAGGAAGAACCTTGCAAGTTCATTGACTGCTGAGTATGAAGGTACTGGCAGTCGAGAAGCATGAATGCGTGTCGGCCATGACAGCCTCGCAACTCATGACAAAGATCTTCTGACTATCTCGAAGGTGCCAGTTAAAGTTCCACAAATTACACAATTTGCTTTATGTTTGCAGTTTTCACGACGAGCATCGTCGGGTTTACATTGCACTCTTCTGTCCTTTATACACCATGCTGCAGAAAAAGCCAACCAGCAATCCGCAGTTTACTGTAACGTTGCCAGGAGGCTCTGAAGGCGTAGCCAGAGTTTTGTTTTGTTTTGGCGTGACGTATAACATCACGTGCTATGTTCGTGCTGCGCTGTTACCAGCTGTTCGAAAAGAAAAAAGATACTTTGCAATTTCAGTTACGGCGTGTCGGCATTACTTTGTAAAATTACTTTGCTATCTTTATATTCATGTTTTAAAAATTAGAACTTTCAAATAAATAAACACCATGTAATAAATCTATTTTATGATAAATGTTTCTTTTAAAGGCTTTATACATCAATCGCATTTTCTTGTTATAAAAACAATAGTGACACGGCGGGTAACGTTTTGTGACGCTCTCAGCTATTCATTTGTGTGCTTCAATCTGCGCAGTACTTCCTTCGGTTCGGACGGCGTAAAGCGCGTCTCTTACCCTGCTACTACCAGCCTAGCAACAAACGGTCTTTGATATCTGTATTTAACTTGTTTCCACTCTGTCATTTTAAGTGGGTTAGCTTGCTTTATACATTGGTAACACATGCACATGCATGTTATGTGTATTATGTAGCGCAGCACCAAGCAGAAACTGACATGTTTCCCGGTAAATACCGTAACTTATTTTTGAGCAAAAGCTTACTCAGTTATATGTACATTCATATGCTTCTGTCTGCACGGCACGCTCGTCGAAAATCAGTTTTTATGCAGCTATACTCTTGTTTTCCGTTTCAAGTGCGAGTTAGACAGCTTTAGCGTTTAGGACAGTTGGTAGTAATCCAGAAGAGAGGAAGGTCACGAAAGAAAGACGATGAAAGTCAACGAAGGTATGTACTGCTTTTGTCTTGTCTTGTGTGCCGTAGTGCGGCGGCAGTGTTCTAAGCCTGGTTTGCACCAGACGTAGACGAAGTAATTTCTATACGAAGAAGGTATTTTTGCCTTATTGTGAACGCTATGCTTTAAGCTTGGGACTATGCAACGATGACACAGATGAAAAATTGTGGGCTAAGTTGCGCAACTCCAAAACAGCATGGTAAAACCGGAAAGTTGGTCGATGCTTCTACAATCCGAACGATCAATGCAGAACCTCAGGTCTTTGTTGTTTAAGCTCTTGTTACAATGAAAGAAGCAAAACTGCACAAATGGTCATGTTATTCTGCAAACGCCTCTTTTTATATTATAAACTCAAGCTTGCGTTTCTTGAGAATGTGTAACTATCACTCTACTTGCTGCTTCGAATAACGATAACAGTGATAAAATATGACTTTGTGAACAGCGATAGTTATTTTAGGTTATTATAGATCCTTTACCATGCCAAAACTTTGTTTCTGCGGCCGCGGGTTAGTGAAAAACTAGAACGGAGATTTTTTAGAGTTGTCAAATCTCGTAAAGTTTCAATGCTGTTGATGTTTTGCTAGCATCAACAAGACAAATAGACTTTAGCTCAGTGGTAAAGTGTCCTGGGTGTTCGATCCACAGCCACTGAGTGAATTGCCGTAGCGCTCCTTGGGCAAGAGCGTTCACCTCAATCGCCCCGGCAAGAAGCACAATTCAGGCTTAGGCCTGCCGCCAATTGCCGTCGCCAAAATTAACAAAAAGAAAAACAAATAGACTTCACGCATCAGTACATGCTGTTAGAATTCGACTTCGGTCTTGGGAAAGATGTTCTGCGTTATTTTCATTTTGTCCATGGTCGTAGCGTAACTACTGAAAAATGTCTTCTTACCGCACTTACTAGTCTCTGTTGGCTGGCAAGTTTGGCAAAATTTGTCTGGCAACTGCTTAAGCTTTGGTTGAGGAAGTTTTGAGCCAGTTTTGCAGCTGCTCTTTTTAAGAACCCATTTGTCACGCATAAGCGCAGCTTGCGCATTAATAACAGAGACGGGAATCACAAAAATGCAATTATCATTGAACCATTGCAAAACAACAAGACCGGGAACTAAATTTTACTGAACCTTCGCACAGTAAGTTAAAGCTCGTAATAAATAAAACCAAGTTGAAACAATGGCTGCTTTGCAAGCAAGTTGGTAAATGATTAGTCAGAGCGCGTTTGATGAGATCTTTTATTTACGAAACCGTTTTCGTCTCTGATTTATAATGAGGAACCACATTTAATAAAATCAAGTAACTAGTTTCCACATGTGAGATAAGCAAGGAATCTATCGCAAATTTTTAATAGGAAATCGATTGCACGCAACACTACGCATCTTCAGTTCCTAGATCTTATATAAATAGATGTCAACATTTAATAAAATCGTCAAGATTTCGTACAAAAATGCCCAAGCTAGTACGTGGTTCCAAAAGCAAGACATAGATTTTACGCTTCTTGTGTAGTCATTATCTTGTTGTCTATCCCAACGCATACTCTTTCACATACGGTGGTATGAGGAACCACATTTAATAAAATCAAGTAACTGGTCCCCACGTGTCAGTTTTGTTCAATTCTGTTATACTCGCTGTTTGTAGTCCTTCTGGGACTGTGTCACGCGGGCTGCATGGTAGCGACTCACTGGCAGCACCGCACGTGAAGCCTTTGCTTGCACCACCCCTCAGCCCCGAGCATGAGGTTAGACAAGCCGCAAGCACCGTTGGTCTTCAGTATGATCCGACTGGGAATCGAACCCAATCTCCAGTAGTCTTGGTTGAGCGGGCCCAGCTCAACTAACCGTGCCGCTTAGCCTGTGAGCAATTATTCGCAGTGTTTTATTTACTTGCTTCCAAAGTGTATGCTCATAATTGTTTGAGCTGAGGATTCTCTGTTGCATATAAAATACATATACAAAATAGTCATATATGTTTCTTTCCTGCCCTAGTTGCCAACATTACTTTTGCATTGCGAACTTTTAACTTTAATTACTGCAGCACTAATTTTTTCCTCAAAAGACTGCTGAAGTACAGTTCAGGGACGTAACGAGGGGAGCAAAGGGGGGGGCGCAATTCCCTGGGTGCCGAATCACTGAGGAGGGCGCCAAAAAGTCCCAACAATGTCACAAGTATTTTCTTCAATGCAGTACTTGCTTCTTGAAGCCCTCAGGTTTGAACATGGGGCGCCCTACTTGCTCCTTGCCCCGGGCGCCATCTAACCTCGTTCCGCCCCTGGTACAGTTTATCAACAGTAACCGGTGACACGTTGGTAGGCCGGCCGTTGCAAACGCCCAATGGATTTGCGAAGCTGTAATAGTTGTGCAGATGCTTCTTCCAAATGCAGTTTCGATTTGTCGTGCTTCACCTAGTCATTTCCGTACATCTTCGTTGTACCGTTTTCACCGACTACAAACCTTGTAATGCGTTTAGCCATTTACAAGTTGCCAGCGAGCTTGCCATAACTTTGGTTTTTGTTGCAATTACTGTAACTTCTCCACGAGGAAAACAAGTCAGTATCAGTCAGCTACTTCATAATTTCATTGAAGATAGCATTGATTTCGCTAAAAACATCATTGGCCGTCTCTGTGAAACAAATGCATCGACGTATGGTGCAAAGTGAATACTAACCAAGTAAACGGTTTTGTTGTTGCAAGCCAAGCGTAGTTCAGTGAAAGATGCTGCGAAAGAGCGTTATAGGCAAATGAAAATGTATGCTTTATGATACCGCCCTTGTATTCACCAAATGAGCTCTGTTGTGCTGAATTGTGTTATTCGTTTAGAGCAGTCCATGAGTCTACTGCGTCTGGAATTGCTTGCCCGTACCACATAATTTTTGTTGCAAATCAGCTCATCGTTTCTTCGTTGGAGTTCCAATCCACCGTCTTTCTTCAATGAAAAACTGTCATTTAACTCGTTGGAATTCGATGCGCTGCATTTAAAAAAAAAGTTTCATTTAAAAACTTCTCTTTGCAGCATAAGCCAATATAAATGAAAATCACACGTGGTTTCCAAATAACTAGGCCAGCTACGTTTCACAAATAACTAGGCCAGCTACGTTTCATGTTCAAAAATTGCTCACCCGCATTTCCTCTCGGGAGGGTCGCGGCAGCAGCAGCCGTAACAGGACTAAAATACCTCATGACACTAGTGTAGGAGGTAGGGGTGCAACCGCACCTCCAAAAGTTTTGATTTGGTGAAAATCCAGGCAAAATCTGTGGAAATCGCTGTATATGCTTTGAATTTGCAAAAATGGGATCCCAAATTATCAGGCAAGTTAGGAGAAACTTGGGCAAGTTTGGGGGAATTTGGGCAAAAATGGTGCTTGAAGTGTGCTTTGATTTAAAAAAATGCGCCCAACATGACAAGAAATGCAGTCGTTTTTTTTGGAGGTCATTTTCTTTGGAGTTTTTTTCGGGCACGTTTAGGGAAATTTGGGCAAAAATCCTTCGCACCCCCAAAAATACGCCTGCTCCACCTATGCCTCATGATTTTCAGCAACTTCAGATAGTCTACTTGCTGCTTCCACACCAAGAACAAGCCAAGACGGAGATGTAATCCCACCACTGGTCCTTGGTCGACCTCATGGTCGTTTTCCCATGGGTGTAGCCAGCGGGGTTCGCCTCAGAAATCTTTCCTGGGGCATTCTGTTCACGTGACACCTGATAGAATCATCGTAACTGAGATCTCTCTATTCGGAGAAGCGACTGGGCCTTCAGAGCTTTACGAATTTAACAAATGCGCGCTTTTTCGCGAAATGTCACATCGTGAACTCCGCGAAACTCCCATCTCTGCCGCTTGTACCTGAAAGATTGCACTCGTTCGGTCATTACCCAAAATTCATGACCATTGGTGAGAATCGGGACAAAGACTGATTAAAAACTGGAAGCGTTACGATGTTTGGAAACTCCTGTTTTGTGCGAACGATGAAGCTCACGCAATACTACATTTGCTTTACGAATCCGCGTATCAAGCTCCTTGATCTGCTTTCCGTTAGTTGTGAATAACACCCCAAGGTACTTGAACTCCCCGGCCTGCTGCAGTGTATTGTCACTCGCATGTAGCATGCACTGCCTTGGGTTTCTGGAGAGACCAGGGGCGTAACGAGGGGGGCAAGGGGGGAACAATTACCCGGGCGCCGAATCACTACGGGGGGCGTCGAATGACTGTGGAGGCGCCGAAAAGTCCCAACAATGTCACAAGTACTTTCTTCAATACAGTACTTGCTTCCTGAAGACCTCAATTTCGAACACAGGGGCGACAAACCTGCTTCTTGCCCCGGGCGCCATCTAACCTCGTTACGCCCATGGGAGAGACATACACCAGTCGCATTTGCTTGTAATAACAACAATAATGACACAGCGGGTAACACTTCGCTTTTCTTAGTGGTAATTTCCATTCCAGCTGCCATTTTGAAGATCCTGTTCAGAAGATGCTAGCAGTACCGAATCGTCCGCAAAAAGCAAACGGTTGATCCTGAAGCTTCCAACAGTGACACCCTCGTCGACCCGGTCGTGACCACCAACCCACTTCATATAAGACTATGAAAGAGTCTTGACAGCATACACCGTTGTCAGAGTCCAACACCCACTGGAAACGGTTCTGATTTTAACACCGTCGACACGCGCACAAATTTCTGGAAAGGAATGCAATGACTTGAAGCCCAGTAACGGGCGTGCGTGATCACCGCGCTCCCGCAACACTCTGACGATTTTGTCGAGAGATACAGTCACCTGCTTTTTCGAGGTCATAACAAGATAGTAGTAAACCTTAATGCAATTAGAAAAGTTAGTTGCGCACACTGCTTCCCATGTTGAGTGGAAACCATTAGAAACATCCCAACACCGTACTGCCCACAAAATGCTTGGCGGGAAAACATTAACGAAATGGCACAAAGAACTGCAGAGCAAGTAACAATGCGAAGTACACTATATTGTGACGTATCGAGCAACGAAAATATCCGAAGTGAAAGAACGAATCAATGTGTGCAGGCAGGGTTTTTTAAGGCCTGGCTTCGGCGAGCGCTAAGAAACTCTAGGAGACCGAAACTGTTTTGTGTAAATAGCGAGGTCGTATCGCAAGTTTCTACTGTATTTTGAGAAACTGTTTGAGGAATTTAGGAAACAGTTTTGCTCCTTCAAAACCTGGCACTACTCGCAGGTGATGTGGATTCAGACGCGCAGCATTACAAATATTTGGCGCCAGTACTCAACGGCCATTTCTGAACTGTAGAAAAAGAAATTAAAACCATGCGAAAACTTTACAAAGATTTTCAAACGTTGCGCGCAAACTAACAGTGCATTTGAAAGTTATATGATGTGAATTTTGTCAAGCCAACTTGAAGTATAACTGTGTATTCATTAACGTTTTTAAATTAATTTTTCGCAGAAATTTGAAACTCGCTGTGTTATTATAAATCCCAAGCCAAATGCCGGTATGCCAATGGAATGTATGAGTCTTGCTGTCGGGTTAGAACCTTTTATTCCTAGCTACAGAAACGTAGTCAAGCGTAAACTTGGGCATTCGATTTACAGACTGCATATACCTTCCTAACATTTTAGACAAATCACCATATGATTTTCTGAAGTTAGAGGTAGGAAGAAAGTCTTCTGCAAAAGTCGACGATCGTTTTAGATTTATTGGATCGCTGTGTGTTCTGTCACATCTCACCGCTGTCTACAATAATTGCGTACTTACACACAAACTTATTGAGAACGGTGTCTTTCTTTAGCTGACGTGTGCCAACGAAATTTTGTGTTGTTGCGATTTACTTGGGTAGAGTAAATGACCTACACTCACAACACTTTGTAAGATGTCTTGGTTTTCAAAAATTTTTTCCCGATTGTCACAGTTTTTCTCTCGACTTTTTGTTTCGATTGCAGGTGTGACCTACCCAGGGCCGTCGCCAGCGGGGGGGCCAGTGGACGGGCCTGGACCTACCGTCTTTGCCCCTTACCGCGTTACGTTTGATTAAGAATCTACAGAAACGCGTCTGTTTCTTGACACTTTTGTTTATCACGGATCGAGTCCATTATTTTTTGGAATTATACGACCGCATTTTTGCATAGACGCAGCACAGGGAACTAAACTTTTTGGGAGAGCCAAAAATTTGCCTGAATTTGTCTAACTCAGTGTTTCTCAAACTTTGCTGCACGTTGACCCCCAATTAAAGTATACAATCTTCTGTAGTCCCGTGGCTTAACCTAACAGTTACTAATGCAAGGAATAACAACTGCCAAAGTGCGACACATGCACTACAATATTGATTGTGACGTAACAAACAAAACAGTTTTCATAATGTCATCACAATGGATGATTTAATAAAAAACTATTCGAATCAAATGTACTTTTTAAACTACTGTAGCTGAGATTTAATCAGCTCTCTTAATTTTGTTTGATTTGTTGAAAAACGACGTTTGCATTCCTTTACCCGATTAACAATAATTGTGAATTGGTGGAGGCTTCATTGCTCCAGTACACCCCGGCAGTTATTCATTGACCCCCTGGCCGTTCAGTGACCCCCATTCAACCCTATGACTACTTATCGACCCCTTGGATGGTTCAACTGACCCCTGGTGGTCGATATTGACCACTTTGAGAATCACTGGTCTAACTTGTAATATGGCAAATGAAATATCACAGCAAACTCTTCTTCAGTATAGTTTTGTCTTCTTCAATGAAAGTATCCGAAAAAGTAAATCAGGCTGTCATTACCATTTTTTCCAGCTTTTGAAACATTTTCCCAAATCTCAATTTTTTCCAGTCGGGGAAGGAAAACTGTCCTCCCTGATTCACGCCCCTTTCTTTACACAGGCTACTTTTCATGTTTCACCTTAGGCAAAATCGACACCAGCTAAGAAAAAATCGATAGAAACTAGCTCACAGATGCAGAAACCACGTGTAAAAATTTGAATTTTGCTAAGTTGTTGCTGGCCTGGCAAGTAAATTCGATTGATAAAAACACATCTCAATCGTACTTTAGCCACTTTCAAACGATTTTGGAAGTCCTCATAAGCCCTGGATTGCTGTAGTCAAGATCTGTTTTTGTACCGTGCTTCCAAACAGGTTTCCACAGTCGGGGAACGGCGCAAAAATGATAAATTAATCTTGTTGGTGGAGTTTTGAAGGCCAACATCCTAGGAATCTTTAAAAAAACGCACAGCTGCTATGGCCAAGGTTTTTTAAGGCGTTTTGAGAGACCGATACAGTCTCTCACATTTTTCCAACGGTCTCTCAAAATATAGTAGAATCTCACTTTACCGCCATCATCAAAACACGTTAAAACCTTGCTTTAAGTGCATCTCCGTATTCAGATAAAATGGTTGCGGTTATCTCAAAATGTCTTTGCGGTCACCAAGGTTAAACTGCATGGCTATGGCTATCGCAAGTGCCTATTAATGTAAAAATTGGAGGGTGCTTAAAATTTGGAAAAAAATATTAGATCTCGCTTGCATTCTCCGTGACATGCACTCAAAGGTTGAGCCAGTTCGTGCTATTCATACACAGCTTGCGCGTGTGTCCTATTTTCTTTACAAGGAATACTAACCAAGTTGCAAAATAAGGGTTCTGATCTCCTTGTAGTTTACAAAAATTTCCCGACTGATTATCGTTTTTACTTTAGGTACTGAGTATGTATATGCAAGGAGGGTCGGGTATAAGTGAGTGTGTCAGGTGCACAAGATGTCTTCGCAAAAAATGAAATAAAAATAACTAATCAACGTCAGTGTGTAGCTAGCTGAAAGATGGACTCACACACGACTGGCCACTTGACAGATTTATATTCTAAAGTAAAAGGTTTCTCGCAAATCTTTTGTATGCAAACCAAAAGTGTTTACGAGTTAACTTGTTGCCATCCTCTTCACTGTGTGACCACTTAGCAACACCTTTATTACATTACGCCCCGCTCCTGAGATAACGCTGTTGAAAGCATGTTCCTAAAGACTCTGATCTTTTACAAAATGTTGCAGCTAGCTGTTTGGTCCAGACTTAGCAGGCAAATCACCCCAGCTGCGGAAAAGCATTCGACGATGGGACTGCAATTTTGCCATTCAAAATAATTTTTTGTTTGATAACTTTGAAGCTAAAACTCAGAATTGTGAGAATTAACCAAAATAAATTGTTATTGTTAACATGTCAACTGACTGTCATGCGATGCTGTTTCAGTTGTTGTTGCTTCTGTGTGAAGATGGCCTGCACTTCACGCTTAGACTGTCTTTAAAAAGATTACTGCTACAGATGACCTTTTCTTTCAACAGTATCAAGATGCTTTTTGCGTGTAACTATAACTTCTGGGTGTGTATTTCGCTGCTTACAAAACGGACTGGCAGAAACGAAAATAATGCGACGAAATGTATTATGAGCTTGGCACACCTTTGATACTTTTCTGCTTAAAGGCACGTCTCAACTAATTTAAATTTTGAAGCGTCCATGCAGGCTTCGCACTGAAATGCTCGAGATGATCCAAACTGAATCAACGTTACACTTTGCAAATAACATAATTTTTCCAGAACAACTACTCTCACAAAAAGTATTTTTTTAAGAGAAAATGTTTAGTGAACCAGATTCTATTTGAACAAGAACTGATGAGGCCTACCTAGTCGGTGAGATATATTCTCTGTTAAGATCTTAGTGTCTGAGTCAGCTGTGAAAGGATTTCTTTCGATAGACAGTCCAGTGAACCAAAAGAGTAAATGTCTTCTCATAAAAGTTGGTACAAAGTTTTGTTATGACATAAAGTCAATATGACAACACAATCGATTACTATTTGTAAGGAATCCATGCTTACATGCGTTTGCGCTCTTTCATCAATAACTCCAGAGTATAAATTTATTGGATTTAAAGTTGCTTAATCAAGGATGCATCCTCCTGGTCTTTTGCAGCATTAAAAGTTACAACCTGCGTGAGTAACCTTGTTGTAATTGTGTTGATTAAATACACTAATGTTCATTAAATTTCTTGAGGCGTTCTTCTCGGGAGCCGAAATAGTTAACTGCCCCTGTTATATGATCTATTTCACAGACTGAACAACAGTACAGGAGGTTCTTATTAAACATAGTGTCAGCTTACCACCGATTTGTAAGGTTCCACTAAAGATATCCGTCATGTTTTAGCAAAAAATTACTTGACAGGGTTATACCAGCAGCTGCGAAAAATTTTAGATTGTGATATTGTGCTTGCTGGCACGGGTCTTCTCTATGTGGATCTTCTGGCTGGGTATTGTTTAACTGGTATTTTATCCGTTCACCTTTCAGATTAGGTCTCAGCTTTCAACCGCATGTTACGGTTACTGTAGCTAAAACCAGAAGCAAGTCATAAACTGCTTTAAAAGTACGCGCTCTTTCCAGGCCCGTAACCAGCTCATCCTTATTTGAGATTTTCCTGTGGTACAAAAAAGGCGTGTTTCAGTATCCATTTTGTCAGATTCCGATTCTGAATGGCATTTGAGGATGATCGACGTGATCCACCTTTTACGAAGTTAAAGCTCGAACGTTCTTTCAAAGGCATTGAATTTTAGTGTGGTGAGACGAACGTTAGCTCTCCACCGACTAAGCGCAAGTGAACTCTGCCCTGCATTGCAGCAAACATTTCTTAGTATTTGCGTTTGTGATGCCATGAATAGGCAACAAAAATGTGTAGGGACACTGATTAACTTCAGACATTTCGCAGTTCCTATCTTTTTTTGAACGGTAATGAGCATTTAAATTATCTTTATAAAGCCGTGCACCTTACGTATAAGCGTGGGTTACAGTTTGTCTTCTTTTAGTTAAGTCTAACACTTGCGACATCTTTTTCTTACGTCCACGGCGCGAAGAACTCTGCACGAAAGTTCGCAAGACCGTTTTTATAAGACGTGTGGTCTTCCGGTGAAGTCTACTCGTCCAGGTCTTCTGCCTTAACAATAGAACAACGTCATCCAGGGTGAAATGCGTGTGCTTGTGCAACCTGAAGCAATCTTACGCCACGGCCCACGACTTTGCTGGTCCACCGTTGTACATGTATTCATTGTGTGTTCACGCACTTCGTACAATGAGTCTTATGGGGCGCTGTTAGAGTCTACGTAGTTGTGCTGGTCTGTTTAAGTCGACTGCAACGTTTTCTTCACAAATTGACTGTAATTAGATTGATTACATGACTAAGTTTGCCTACAACTGCTTGTGCGAATGCTCTTTTCAATTTTTTCAAATACGTTACAAATACAACTACTTTTTGGAAAAATATCAATCAAATTACCATTACAAGTACTCTTGAACATGCAATTCATTATAAATCGCAATTATAAGTTACAAAGTTACATTGTAATATACGGTCATATATTTTTAATTTAGTCCATTTTCAAAATACATTGGTTTCCACGTAAAGGCGTGGTGTGCGGAATGATACGGTCTTTGTACTGTTGCAAAATTTTTTATCCATGTTATGATAAATCGCTTGTATTTTTAGGTAACGTTTTCTATGTGAATGATCCATAGAAGTGAAACTATAGTTCTCAAACGAAAGTATATATTCGCTCAAGCATGAACTAAATACTACCCCAAACGGAACACCACTGCAAAGCTAACAGTAAAAAACGCCATTGGGGGCTGGGGTTGCAAACCAAGGAATCGTACAGTGGAAGAACTTCATTCGTTTTGCGCACAGCACATAGTTGCCTGTAGGCTCAGACTTGGGCACTGTAGCACGGCAAATAGGCTACTTATCCACCACCCAAATCACAAGCACAGCATATCTCCGAGATTTTTCTGCTGGCTCAGCAAAACTGCAGTAGGCCACATGGCAAGTGTTTCACTGGTTTTGTTTATGTCTTTGTTCAAGTTCTGTGAAGTTATTGAAAGCAAATATAATAGTAATCAGATAAAAAATTTCAGCAAACTGCGGTTAAGATTATACAAAACAATAAAACTCAATTGCAATTATCAGTAGATGACAATGGGTAATTTCCACTCAATTATAAATAGTGATTGATCTAACTCTGAAACTGACGCAATTGACCGTTGACTGAGGCTACCAAAAAGAGGTTTTCATGACTTTCTGGATCAGTCAAATGTAAATCAAAGCATAACACAAAGAGAATATTTATATTTTTTGACTTTTGTTCCAACTGTCCGAATTCCCCTTTAATCGAACCTGACGACTTATAACATATATAAGATAGATTTTAAAAAAATTCCAGTAACCGCAATCTTAGCCCAAGTTGAAGTGGTGTCAGGGGTCTTAAATTGCTTTCTGCCTGCAGGGGCGCCGCACTGCGCAGGCGTAACAGAAGACTTTGCCTTCGCGTCTTCGGACTTGGCGGCTGCTGGTCCTACGGGGAGTTCTTCTGCCGGTCTTGAGGCGTCGACGGCTGTTCAGCTTTCATCCTCAAGTTCAAATGAATCTGACGATACTTTTGAAACCGATGAACTAGAATTTGTTCTTGACACCACAAAGCAGCACGTTGACAGAGTGGACGATTTTTCGCAAACAAGCCGAGCACTTCACCACCTTTGCCGCTCCGAAAGCGTCGAATGCGCCAGAAGGTCGAGTTTGAGGACGCGGAGCTCTTCCACAAGCTTGAGCTTGTCCCCATCACATTGCTGCAGCGATTCCGATTGCGACAACCTGTGGTGCGATGCAAGCAATTCAAAGCGAGTAAAGTACAGTGCTGATGCAGACAGGTGGGTGTGCTGGTTAAGTGAAGCTCGCGACCTCTCTCTGCTTTCCGTACAAGCAACGTGTGCGAAGAGTTGCACCGTAATTCTTCTTCGGAAGTAGATTATTGTCTTCAGTGACTGTTCTAACACACGTCATTGCGATTACTAGCTTTCAACAGCAGTTCGAAGCATTTACGCGCGGACGTAGACGAAACAAACCCAAAGGTTACGTGGGGCGAACGTTTTTGGCAAACACATTATTTTTGCCCGACAACTAGCAGTTTCGCTCAAATGTTGCAATTTATTGCCGAAAATTGAAGCGTTTTCGTAAAATTACAACATTTGACCGGGACCTTTCGTTTTGCCCGACGGTTCACTTCTGCGCGTGACCACTGGCATATTTTGACCAGGAAAATATTGAACCTCAAGAGCATTTGTGATTTGATTTAAATATTTGTAACTGCAGCAGGCGCTTGATGATATTCCTGTCCAGCAGATTTCATTTTTTCGCAAAATTCAGTTTTGAACGCTCTCGGAGGACAATTTTCGTCGCAGCTTCCCAGCTGTCCTAGTTATCAAGTCTGTGTGTTACAGTAAAAAAACGCAGATAGTTTCATTCGCTCCTTTACACTGTGCGTTTGAGATCCAACATATTGCAACTATGCAATGCAATCCTTTGCAGTAGAGAATTTTTTATAATAATGTTTTTGAGAAGGCATACGTGAACAGACAGCACACAAACAATTTTCATGCTGATAAAACAAAGATACATTTTTATTTGATATTCTCCGTTCATCGCGACATTTTTAGTCGTTATTATCTCGTGTGTTCCATATATAACCAGGTCTCGTGCTCAACATTTTTAGAATAACGGGAAAATCACATTTTGTCGTGTTTTCAAGTTGTATCGGTTTAACGCAATAGCCTAATGGCTGAACAAAATTTGCTCATTTTCCTGATTTATTCGTTCATCTCTACATCTGAAGCGACTTTCATGTACTTTTTGTAAGTGCAAGACACAAACTTGGTTATTTTTGAAGAAATTCTGCGTGAAAGGGCAGTTGCGCTAAAAACATCACTGCTGCATGACTGATCGACAAAGGTCGAAAAGGATCATCAGAAGCTGGGAAAACGGCCTTTAATCTTTTCTTATTTGTAACGCAGTGAGGATAGTCCCCTCGGCATGGGATGTCTTCTAACTCGTGTGAAACCACAGTCGCCGCCCGACACAGGTCCTCGTAAAACATCGAATGGCACGTCGAGCTCGGCCGACGACGAAGATGACTCCGACGAAGGCCGCCAGCCAACGAAGAAGGACGTCGGCCTGAAAAGCATCAGCAACGCCGATCTGCTCACAGTGCAGCGCCAGACCTCGCCCGACGTCACCAGGAATCTGGAGGATCGCTGGATGCGCAGCCACTTCGATATCCGGCACTTTGAAGAACAAACTGTCGGCGGAGAGCACAGCCTTCGGCGAAAGAGCGTCTCCAGGACTACCTACATCAGCGACGAAATAGACCATCCGTCTCTTGCGCAGTCTCACGAAGTATGCGATCGATTAAGATGTGATATTATTTATCTGTGTGTGTTTCTCTTCGATTGCCGCGAGAGCGTAGTTTGGTGCTGGAGTGAATCTCGTTTTCTGATGAGTGCTTGTACTTTCTTCAGTACAGTACATTTGCTTCCGAAAGACCTCAGGTTCGAACATGGGGTCTTTCGGAAG
>Ga0210059_1007195_pt1 | contig 17722 bp, 12 predicted proteins | sample Ectturendosymbi2_FD_188042 | JGI IMG/M metagenome (GOLD analysis project Ga0210059, IMG submission 188042) | Ecteinascidia turbinata endosymbiont from Florida, USA - Sample 2 (SPAdes) (version 2) | ecosystem: Host-associated > Tunicates > Ascidians > Unclassified | place: Key West, Florida... | reverse complement strand
TTCTTTTTTTGTGACCATTTTCATACAGACAGCCTGCATCTCTCTCGCACCCAGCCGTGTTCCTCAATATCAAGTTTTTCACACAGCACTTCTTACTTCATATTCAATCTTCCACTGACAAAAAGCTTGAAACAACGTAAGACCGCCAGACACTGCAGAACTCCGATGAAAAGCAGTATGTCAATCTTTTATTGCAGGGGTGGGCAATTTATTTGGCTCGGGGGTCATTTTCAGAAGGTAGCGTTTAGCGGAGGCCCATAACGTCTAATTTAATGGCAAAATAAATAAATAAAAGCATTTTAATGGTACACATACAAGGTTTTAATATAATTGTTCATGTACAAATGCACTTTAACCATCGCAAGCAGTTCAATGTGACAAATCTAACCTTACCCAGATCAGATTTAAAGATTTTTGCTGAGTGCGTCCGCGGGCCACTGAACATGCTGTGGCGGGCCACATATGGCCCGCGGACCGCTAATTGCCCACCCCTGTTATGTTGCGTAGCAAACAATGTCATCGTGTTGTTACTGTACTGATAAGAGTCTAGAGTAGACATTTGCATGTTCGCTCGTTTCAAAGTAAATCGTGAAGTTAGCCTCTGCGCAATTTTGCAAATTTTCAGTTAAATCAGTCGTCATAGGAAGGAGTTGCGCGCGGCCCCAATTGCGCGGGGCCCTAGGTCATGGCCTATTTGGCCTATGCGTAAATCCGTCACTTCACCTACTTCGTAGGCGAAATACATACTCTGTAAGATCTTGGTATCTGATTCTTTGCTGAGAAAGGATTTCTTTCCACAGACAGTATTGGTGAAGCAAACGCATTTCTGCGTGAGCTTTATTGCTCTGTGGTCTTAAAACGATAGTTTTGAAACACTGCCAAGCTGTCGCTTTTTAAATCGGTCTTTGTTCCGATCCTCACCGATGGTTAGGAATCATGGGTAATGACTGAAAGAGTGCTATCTCAAGTACAAGCGGCAGAGATGGGATCTTTGCGAAGAGCTTACGGTGTGACACTTCGCGAATAAAGCGCGTAGCTGTGAAATTCATAAAACCTTGAATGTCGAGGGACTTCCCCGAACAGCGACATTTCAGTTAAGTTGTTTCGGCCATGTGTTCAGGATGTCCCACGAAAATTTAGCAAGCCAAGTCCTGCGCTGGCTGCACCCACGGGAAAGCGGCCAGAGGTCGTCCAAGGACCATGTGGAATGACTGCGTCTCGGACTTTGCTTGATCCCATCTTGGTGTGAAGCCAGCAAAAGTATCCGAAATAGCTGAAAACCATGAGTTATTTCGAGTCCTCCGAGGGCTGCTGCCCTCGCAACAATCACCAGAGGAAAACGGGGAAGAAAATGAATGACTGAACGAAAGGCTACTTGTCTGTACCACCAGAGCGGTGGAAGTAAATGGCAGTTGTCTGTTTGTACCACCAGCGTGCGCCACCAAATATCCCATCTTATGTTATGTATTATTGAAACACATTAATCTACATTATAAAAATATTCTTTTTATGCGCCACGCGTAGATTTCATTTTTCTGAAGATGACTTGTGACCCGAAACATCGAGTAAAATAATATATTTGTTATTTTGTGTTTGTGCTGTTCATGATAATAGCGTTATTGCAATTTTTTAACTATTAAAAATTGTTAAATTTCCGGGTAGAAAACCGTCGAATTACGTCTGCATTTGAAGTAAGACATCACATCTTCCGGACAATACTCTTGATTATCATCATACTACTACAGTGCAATATCCTAATCAAGGTCATGAATCAGACCCAAGCCATCAGCAAAAAATAGAACAACAGCACTTCGCTGCAGCGACTAATGCCCCACAATCAAGCGTATTGTTCCATTCTCCAACTTGGTTGAAGCCATGAACTAATGGGAAAAACGTAATCCTCAACGCATATATATTCATGGAATTTAGGCACTTGATTTTTAAGACATGAATTGAGACTGACAGATGCAAAAGCTTTCCCTGTGGTATTGACGGGTTGAGGCAATCAATTTCGAATAACGCAATACATTTCTCATAAAACTGAGCAAATGTCTTTTGAATTTCAAAAGTATAATGACTGAAATGTTGACCTGCACCTCCGCAAAAAAGTTATTTTTTAACATCCGCCTCACTTAAAACACAGAACAATAATTATCCACAGTCTGCTCCGAAAATTTCGATTTTTTGCTCTAATGCTCTCACATGTTGCAAAGTAGCCTACACCTACAGGACGGTATTGTGGATGTAAAAGTACGGATCAGGACTTTTCGGTCTGGCCGTTTCGGTCTGGGGACATTTCTGTCACGATATTTCTGTACACAAAACAATTTATCACATTGTTTATTGAAATTATTATATAGGCAGGCGAACTATCACGCTAGCTGGTGTTATACCAACTCTGTTCTGAGGAGTCACGATTGCGATTAAATCTGAATTGCAATTATGAATTTGCAGAATTTGTAATTAATTGCAAAATGTCGATAATGATTTAATTTGCTTGCTGATGACAATGAAAATCATATGTTGATGCTGACTAACTGTTGGATCTTGGGTCATTTTTGTAGTTTTTTTCAATAAAACCTTTCGTTGATTTAAGTACATTTGCATGAAGAAGTGAACATGTAAGATTTCTACAAGATTTCATACTCTGACCGAAATGTCACGAGACCGAAACGACCAGACCGAAAAGTCGCGTACCCGTGAAAGTAATTTTGCATTTTCGTGTGAAACGACTACGCGCATTTTTCGTTTTTGTCTTCGCTTTCCTGGATAAGCAGAGTTTCTCGTTAAACGACTGTTTCACGAGGCATGCGCGTCTCGTGAATTGGAAATTATCACTTTGTGGTTCATTCCTAACTCACTGGATTTGTGCAAGTGCATGTGGATGTCTCTTCTTCTCGGCGGGTCCATATTTCGTGATTCGATAAACGGTAATTTTTGTTGGTCATTTTGAACATGTGCTTGCTAATTTATATTTATAAATTTTCGCCGATTCGAAGATATTGAGTTGAATGAAGTCAAATTCATTCAGTTTATTTACATTGACTATAATTCACTGATCCTGAATTTCATACCCATTAATAAATGGCTTATCAAAGGAATTATAACCACAGATCGGAAAATTTCTTAGCAATAGTTCAGTTTGTAATCTTTACATATATTTATAAGTATATGTTTAATAAGCTCTCAAATAGCTTGATCTAAATAAACCGATTATACACATGAGCAGTCAAATGTTTGTGTAATTTAGTCGATGGCTACTATGGATTTCCTGTTTTTTCACAGTGCTTAAATTAAAGTTTCAACCATATTTTGTGGTTTTCAAAAATATTGAAAAACTTGTCTGCCGCGAGGACCTGCAGAGATCTATGGTGTTCATCTCACACCTGCAGGGGGAAGCCCCAGCCTGAATGGTGCAATTACTTTTCAGTTTTGATATGCATTATAGAGTTCGCAGGTGTTTAGTGGGAGAAGATTTTCCGCGTGCTGTGAGCTATACCATAAACTGTGTTGGGATGTTCAGTGACAGCGTTTATTTGCTTGAGAGCAACGAAAAGAGCCGTTAATTGAAACGAAAAGCAGCAACTAGCAAAGACACTTTTGTTTCGGATAAAAAACTTTTTAGTCAACACAGGTTTGCTCATTAACAGCCTTAAACTTGAACGCGCATTTTACGGGCAAACTTGACAAGAAATTTTTTTCCATGTACAATTACCATGACAGGAATAACAGAGATCTGGTGCTTATCCAATAACAATATCTTGGAAGAAGTGTTGAAAAGAGTGAATTAGAATAATCTGGAAAAGCGCCAATTGCTCCTCAGACGAAGTCTTGGGAATTCCTGTCATAAATTACCACGTAAAAACAAAAGATTTGAACGAAAGCAGCATGCTGCATGAATGTTTAAAATAAATCCTATTTATCGCCATCAAATTTCAACAAATGAATAGCTGGGCGCTAAACGGCGAATCACACACCTTTGACACGCTTGGCGCAAGGCTTCAGGGCCCAAAGCAAGTCATCACGGTTATGCACGACTGCTTGAAACGTTCAAGTGCGAACTTGCACTTTAGGGCGCAGGCAAGTCAGCTTTCAACTGGAAATTTAGTCAACTTCATTCATTGCAATCACTGAAAAGGGTGGAAGCACAAGGGTTGAAAAAATATACAGATGTAATTTTGGGTTTGCATACAGAGTTTTATTGTCGATTCAAAGTATTTTTAGGTTTAGAAAAGGTGTTTATGCTGGTTTCTATTCCTCTGCAGAGCCGTATCAGCCGCACTCATTACCCCCCAATTGGAGGGGGCCCACGCTGTTACAGGGGCCCAAAATTCAGCTGTCACAGGGGCTCAAAATTCAGTCCAGCCACCACTTAGCCCCCAAAGAAAGTTTCTACCCTCCAAATTGAAATATGAAGCATTAGAAGTCAATGAAATTGGGGATCGTTTGAAAGAAAAGTGCTTATACATTACAGTTACTTTGGGCCGTTTGAAAGTAAGGCATTTATACATTACAACTGCTGTTGGAGGGCCCTTTGAAAGCAAAGTAGCCTACGTATACATTACAGTTGCTATTGTGGGCTTCTTTCAAAGCGTACGATTTACACATTACAGTTGTCATTGTGGTCCCTTTGAAAGAACAGTTGGGCGCCCTTGTAAAGCAGAGTACCTGCACATTACAGCTGTTGTTGGGGGTCCCTAAAAAGCAGAGTAGCCTACTTACACATTGGAGTTGCCCTTGGGGGACCCTTTGAAAGCAGAGTACTTATTTATGATATTGTTCGGAAAATATGATATGAGAGGATAATAAATTTTTCATAAAAAATGAAGAATACATTATTTACGCGCGAAACGCCTTGAGAGGGGCTCCTGAAAACGGGGGTGCGATGCAAGTGCTTCGCTTGCCTTCCCTTAAACACACCACTGCATATAACCCTGACTCTGACCTTATATGAGAATATGAAACCGATTTAACACGTTCTGATTCATCCGTTATGCGTACTTTCTCACCTGATGTGCGCATGCGAACACTGTTGTATAAAGTCATCTTTATATTATTGAAAACATTGAAGTTGCTGATGAATTTATCACTTCAAAAAACACAGATTTAACGCTATTTTTCATAATTAAACCTACACACACAGGTCGACTAAAAAAGCAGATCTGGGTGGAAAAAAAACCTTAGTGGAAGCCCTGGTCACATGCGGCAAAACGCCAACAACCGCAACTCGAAGTGAACATTTGAAAGATTTATTGCCGTGTCATTTTTATGCAATAAAGACCAAGAGCACAACAATCCGCTAGCAAGCTTCGCAACCTGCCTCTGCAGGCAAAGTATCGGACATGAGCGAACTGCGTACTTACGCTATGTTTCGCGGGTCTCGCGGTCACGACTTTGCCCTGGTGGGCCTCGCGTTCATTTATCCGGCCCTGCCTACATACCTAGTTGTATACGTCCAGAAGTCAGACTTCCGCTTGATCAACGTGTTTTGTGTAGTGATTGTAAAAAAAAGTACTATGGATAGCCCAGGCAGTTTTCTCGTATTTTGTACTGCATAGCAGCAAGATACGTTTGGTGCTTACGACCAAAGTTACACATATGCGCAGCCTGCTGTTCAGACAGCCAGATAATTGTGTAGTCAGAAGAGTTTTTTGTGTAGTTAGAAGAGTCTATTTAGCAATCATTGCTAGGTTGTCCCAAAACAGAGTAGTGCAGTTGGTGGATTATGAATATTAACTGTAGCGCCCTCGTAAGCCTTGGTCTATATTTGTTAACATTTATAGACGTTTTGAGATACAAAATGTTATTAATCTAAACATGTGCCATGCACCAGGAGATTAACAAGTCCAGACATCAGCAAGGTTTATGCAGCGTATTTCGCCCAGCAAAAAGCCCAGTCCGCACGCATCACACGCATATTTCACTTAAGCTCATGGTAAAGTTTATTAATTTGCGCTAATGGAAGAAAACGTTCATCGCGGCGCACATGCTTTGACTGGCCTCATGTTTGCTACTTCGGTAATAATGTTTTGATAACTGAACGATAGGCTTGATTCTGATTTCCTGCAAATTTTTATTACATCTGCATGTCATTACGACATCTCTAAATAATCGCTGTCAATTAAATGACAATGATTTACGACCCAATTCCTTTTGTTAAGCTCGTTCAAAAAAGTTTAGTTGGAAACTACGAGCCTATTATGGGTATTTCCGGAAATACATTTAAACTGTAATTAATTTGCACAATCTGCAAATGTTGTTCATGTTGTGAATTAAATGTAAATTTTCAGAATGTCTAGCCCCCTGCACAAACATGAAGGCCTCCAATGGAAGACTTTCTGGCGACGGTTCTGTCCAGGCCTGCAGACACGGGGATATTTCGGAGGACTTTGTTGTGCTCAGAAAATTTTTTTTTAAATATATGATAAAAACAAAACTCATCCCCCCTTGAAAATGTGTCTTTCCCCCCAAAACCTTAAAACCTGGCTACGGGCCTCGTTCTGCCAAAATTGTGTCTGCAATGGGATATTTTGTTTTGAAGGCCATTCAACCTCAAGATGTGGCATACCGTCGGAAACGTTTTTTATATATCACCGTTAGGGGGCCCCTGTGAGTATTTTGTGGGGTGGCAGAGTTGGGCTGCTATGGCACTGTTCCTATGACATTGGATATTGCCACTAGTCCTGAAGAACTTCAAATGGGCTTGGTGGAACTCCATTTTGATACGATTCGGAAGCCCAAATACACGGAGGTGGGCGTTCCAGATTTCTATAAGTTTCTTCATCGTGAAGATACCCGAAGCTGCATGCCTTGGCTCTTCGCATAATGGCTATGCTTGGTAACACCTACCTCTGTGAGCAGTTCTGTTCAAAAACGAAAACCAACAAATTTGCACTGCGGTCAAAACTTACAGATGATCATTTGGAGTCAGTTCTAAGGCTTGCTAATTTGCGTGAATTCGAGTCAAACACCCACTCGTTGGCTGCAAGTAAACGTTGTCAGATGTCATCTTGAAAATGAGCACTATTGAATTAGTTTCGTCAGAAACCTGACGAAACTCGTTTCTGTGTTTGTTTTTTGTTAACGTTTTGTGTTTTTACTTCGTTTGCAGTGAGTCCTTTTCCTAATTTCTAACGTCAGAAATGTAACAGCGCGTTGCGTCACATGCCCAGAGCGCGCAATCAGGCAGTGCTTCAAAAAGGCAGCTACGCACAAGCAACAACAGAGTGAACCTGGTCAAGTGGGGAATCTCTATTGTCGCTTTCCCGTTGCACTGGTTGCCTTGGCGTTCCAAACTCCCGTTAGGTTCCGCAACAAAAGAAAAACGTGTACACAACCACGGAAATATTTTGCCGAGCTGATACTCTTGCTATAAGTAGATTTTTGTGTGACTAATCTGAAACAGGCCTTCCGCCTTTCGGATCAGAATCAGATTGGTCGTTTTGTCCTCCCGAGTTTGAGACCTCTGAATTAGACTAAGAGCAGTGGTGCCATTGATTTTTTTAAATTGATGTTTGGAGCATCATAAGCAAAGCGAAGCGCTGCAGTTTTCACAATACCATGCAACAAACGCAAAGCAGTGCTCGAGAAAAACAAAACGAAATATTAAACGCGACGATCTTAGCGCAAAGCATGAACACACCAAACAAGGAAATGTAAAAAAGAGCAAAGTCCGAGAATAGAAGTTGTTCACGTTTCAAGAAGCAGAAAAACAGGTGAAATATCTTCCGTCACTCTTATCGTCACTTAACATATCAAAAACAAAATAAGATCACGAGTGTACAACCCATATTGCCATAGATTTCAAAGGGAGTTGAACTTTAAGGGGTACAGGGCGTTCAGTGTGACCTTCGAAAGCTTTAGAAGTAAACTGTCACCGTAAAAGTGCTTCGACCACAAGCTGTAAATAATCGTTCAATATCATTTGAACGCCCATTTTCTTTGTTTGTACTGTATTAAGAATTCGAAAACTTTTGCATGCGTACAAAAAGAAAGTTGTGGCAAGAAATCTGGTCGTAGCTTTTTCTTTTATCCAACTCTCCGCCGCAGCAGCGCTATGGTCAAACTTACAAATGTTTACCGCCACCTACCGACAGCAACTCTACGATCTTCCTGACTGCATGGTGTTGATGTTACGTCTCTGCAAAACCTTGCGTCTGTTGTAGCGCTGCCACAATTTGCGCCACCTGCGCTGCCCACGAGGGTAAGAGTTTGTTCTGGCAAGGGCGTACCTATTCAAATTGGGGCGAGATACTTGTACCGGAGCGTCCCACTGCTTCCGGCTTTGTCGCAAAGGCGCAGCATCCAAAGTTACTCCGCGACCTGTAACAGGTGGGTGTGGAGGGGTCGTGGTGTTCACGACCTGGTCCCACTCCTCCGATCCCGATTCGACATCAAGCAAGTTGTGGGCTTCGCACTTCTTTCCGTTCCCCTTGAAACCGGGTCTGCAGCGACAGGTGAAGGAGCCGCGGAGGTTGATGCAGTCAGCGTTGGGCGCACAGTCGTGCTCGCCGGTCAGACATTCGTTCACGTCTGCATATGTTCACAAAGCAATTTTTGTTTAAAATGTCGGTTTCCAGGATTTTTAAAGGTGTTTTAGGGACCCGCTTCGGGTCCCTAGAATCATAGAAAATTATCATCGGGTCCCTAGAATCAGAGAAATCGGGTCCCTACAGTCCATACCAGGCACCTAACATTCTCCTTAAAAAAAACTGCGTTTACTACGCATTTTTATCCTGGCAGTCTTTGCATACTTTGCAAAGCCAGTGTGAAAAACTGAACAGCATGATAAAGCAGCAGGGCACTCACAAAATTAGCTGAGAATGACTTTGGCTTCAAAATCAAAAAAATGTAACAAGTCGCATGGAAACCAGCGGCTTTTAATCAACGATTTGTGCTGGACATTAAAATACGGAAAAGCTTTTCGTCTCAAGTAAAAACAAAGCTTTACTTCTTTAAAAATCCGATTTTCACTGAAACGTGCGTCAGCATTGTTTGACCGGACGAAATTTATACCCAGAGTTCGCAGTAAAGCCTCTAAGAAGACTTCAATTAAGTCAATATTGCTTCATTCGAACAGGTATTAACGCTTTGCACTCGGGCGACATTCAGTTCAGACAGCCAATTCAGGAAGCTCTCGTTCAGTCCAACTACTTATTAGAGCAGTTTACGCAGACCAGCTGCAGGTGATGGGAGGCATCGCGGTCATTGTCGGGAACTGACTAGAATCACGTAATTGACACGATGCTTGAGTTCGCTGTGTTGATACGCCGATAAACAAACTCCCGAGTTATGCAGTGACCGTGTACGCAGCAAGTGAAATGGCGTGAAACTGACATTTGTCGAAAATGCGCGTCTGCCGAAATATAATGTGATGATTAGCTAAAGTCAATTAAAGAATATTTCGAGTAATAAAACGTGGTCTTCCAGTTTGAAAAAGAAAGGTTTCTACATATCTGAATAAGTTACAAAAACACCGCGACACATTGAAGCTTGTGTTTCTGACTCAGCCAATCTTGTATTTTGCAGATTCCACAAGCTTTGCGTTAGCGTGGCCGACAAATCGCAAATTCAGTAATCTTGAAACAAATGATGTTTGCATTCTGGGAACATGTCAACCGCATTACAGGTACTTCGATATCAACAATCAGGGCAGACGACATGCCTGGGTAAAGCGAATGAAGCTGTGAATAATTGCGCCACGTGCTATTGAGGTAATCAAGTGAGAGTTAACCAAAGCATACCCGTTGTATATTGACTTGCAGTGGGAAAGTAAAAAGCTTTTGAATTTTTTGAGTTAACGAAAGTTTTTTTGCCGAGCATTTTGCGAAATTTTGGCCAATTGGTTTAAAAACATTTTTGCCCAACCTACTGCAGAGTACCAGTCAAGTTGTTGCAATATATCAAGTGGCGGCCTCAGTTTGTTTTATTGTAACTTGCAAATTCGCTCATATAATTAACGGCTTCATTGCTGTTTTGTTGTTTCCTGCATCGATGCGACAAAGCTTGTGATCATGGTAAAAAAAGAAATGGCAACACTTGATGGATTAAGCCATTAAGGGGTTGATCGAGCGAAGGTTAATCAGTCACGACAGAAACAACACCGTTCAAGTCACGAGGTGGTTATTATCGCAAAAACGTTTTTTGATTCGTGAAAGGAGAGATGTCGTCGTTTGAACTTTATGGTGATTTCAAGTTTGGGGAACTTTGTTTGACAACATTCCTGGAATCCCATCAAGCAGAAAAAATATCCATACAATTACATTCATCGCCATCTATGCACATGGCGTCGGGGGGGAGGTTCAGGGGAGGACCTTGTCCCCTGGATTTTGAAATTTGACATTTTTATTAGTATAAAATCTTTTCGCTTAGCTTCCAGTTGGTAAAATGAGATTTCACCAGTGTTGGCCCCCCCTGGAAAAATGCTTTTTGCCACCACATGGAAAAATCCACTATTGCCCCGCTGGAAAAAATTCCTTCCGACACCCATGCGCCATGAACATTGTACACACCACCATATGACAATACAATTGGGGGGCGCACAGTCAAAACCATCTCACCTTGGCAAAACTTGTGAGTCCGATTGAATGCCAGCACGTAACCCTTTCCACACTTGCATTTGTAACCACCATGCGTGTTGTGACATTCCCTGGCAGAGGAGCATCGATGCAAGTTGAGTTTGCATTCGTTCACGTCTGCGTTCAAAGTGGTATTCAGTGGCCGCTCTGCGGGAATCACTTTAGCATGCCGCCTCAACCAGGGGGTAACTAGGTTCTTGTCTCCCCCAAATGGTAAACGCTGAAAGTCTAATGCACTTCTTTATAATTTCTGGCTATTTGGGATAGTTGTGGAATGTGGAGATTTTGCCCCAGGGATATCATTTTAACGCACTGGAATTTTTGGAAGGTCGCGGCCTTGTTGGCGAACAACAACAAATCAACATTCGCAAATGCTCGTTATTCATGTCTGTTGGAGATGGGTCAAGGATAGCCACTGACCAAACCAACCGTTTTAAAAATATTCAGCCAAAAACTCGGAATTGCCTGAGGGAGGTGACTGAGGGAAATGACATGTTGAGTTACTCACTCCGGTATCGCGCAGAAAATGCAATTCTTTTTAGGATATACACATGACTTCTAACTGCAGTGTTAACTGTTGGCAAGCACGAGATTTTTCGTAAAGAGCGAAATATATAAAACAACTTTCTTCGTGGTTGAATTTCACAATTGACAAAAATCAAGCAGGTACTCTGTAAACACCATATTTTGCTTGATTCTTTGCTGTAAGCTTCCGATACAGGCTGTTTACAAAATATTAGCAATACTTAGATCTTTATGGAAGTTTCCTTTGAAAACCCACTATATCAGGTCATAAATCTGCGCCGGCTCAGTTTCGTGAACGAAATTTAATTGTACAAGACAAACGTGACTTTCAAATGTCTCTTATAGTCCCATGCAAAGGAGCCTTTGCTTCTCTCATATCGTCACTGCGGTTGAGGTAGTAATTTGAAGCAAGTCTATCATTTTGTTTACACGTTTTTAGTTCTACACAACAGGGAGTAGAGGACGGTTTTAACCTGCATGTACTGTGACCAACGATTCGCGTTGCAGTAATGCGTCATAAACGCGGCGTACAGTTCAGTTTATTTGTGCATCCGGACCAAGCACAAAATACTTTATCAGGAATACAGGGACAGGAAGCGACGGCCGTTGCTGTCATTTACGTCACTGCCCCCACGTACATGCGTTGAATCAATAAGTTTTTAAAAAAATCTTCTCGCTCACATCCAATGACTTCTGTGTTTGCACCGTATTGAAAACCACGATTTCTTAAGTAATCTACTCTGCTGCTCAAACTTAAAGCATTCCAGCGATTTTTTCTTAAACATGCGATTCATATTTTTCTATCCAACACATTATCTTTACATGAACTAAACAAAACGGTTAATAACGTTTTTAACGATTTATGTCAAAAGAGCAAAAGTCCTCCTTACAAGGGCGCGTAATGCCAATAATAGTTTTGTTCAGAAACAATAAATTTTCTAGACATGGCCATAAAAGCATTGTCTTCCCTTCGTTGTGAAGACCATGCAATTCACCAACATTTTAACGCGCTTGATCATCAAGGGTGCATCAGCCATGACAGAGTTTCCAAAACACCCGATTACCAGTTTTTCCAGAATAAAAATCTCCCTTTCAACGCGCACCTGCGACACCGTCTCAGCAAGCAATCAGTTTGTTTCCACGGCGAAACACGCAAGCCACCCGAGCGAAAAGCACCAATATGGGGCGGCGTTCGTAAAAATATTATATCTGACAGATTTGGCACAAAAACTGCTATCTCTGCTCAGAGATAACTAAATGCACGCAGAGATAGCTATCTCTGCGCAGAGATAGCTAAATATGCGCAGAGATAGCTAAATGTGCGCAGAAATAGCAGTTTTTGTGCTAAATCTGTCAGATATAATATTTTTACGAACGGCGCCCCGTACACCAGCGTTTACACCTCCGCATACCAAAGTACTCCTCACTCTGAAGGCGCGTTCGCTTGACTTACAGCAGCAAACAGAACGCGCATACATAATAAAGTCTTCGTCCGATATACACGAAGCTATAAAAGTACCGGTACGAAGAATACAAGCGGCATTGCCTAACGACAGGCTGCGTGCTCCACACCACAGAAGCTTCCCAGGCATCTTAAAACATTCCGGTCAGGTGAACAAATATTACCTATGCACTTTCTTCGGTTTTTACCGATTCGGTAACCTTTCGGGCAGACGCAGACTGCCCAAGTTTGGGCAAGCAGTCGGCATCTGTACTGACACCGAGCTGAGGCACATGCGTTCCTCACTGCAAGAAACCATAATAGAGAAGCTGTTATGCACCATGCAACTCGCCACCACGCAAGGGGCAAAAGCGCGACTTTGCTCACAACAGTATTTCCTCTCATCTCGACGTGGCAAAGGGCGTGGACTGCGTTTCGGGGTGGATGAATGAAGAGGAAGCATGCGAGCAGGTTCGAACATCTTTTACACTGGCTTTTACGCAAAGTTTAACTATGCCAATTAATGCATATATCTATCTACAGTAATTATCTACATGCTGTTTATCGGCCGTTCTCAGTCAAACAGAGACTAAAATTTGTCTTCTGTCTTTCAATTACATTCAAGCAAACATCGCCGGTAGAAACAAATTGACTCTAGTTGACGAGGGACCTCGATCCTTCAAAACACCTGACCAGTCCACGCCCTTGGCATGCTAATACTGTAACTAAAACAAAACAAGATGCACATGCGTTCAGTGGTGAGTAAACATCAGAAAGCACAAGCAATTAATAAAGTATTAGGTTAGTGTTTCCCAACCAGTAGACCATGGCCCTCTTTCGGGTCATGGGCCGTTGTTCAAGTGGATCACGACGTTAGTTGAAAAAGTACTTCCAATATTTTTGGGGAGTTGAGACAAAATAACAGACAGCCCAAGGATGACGCAATTAATTCTGGCATCATCAGTTTGCTTTATACATCAGTATGTAACAAAAATCTTGCTTTCTTGTACTCTACGCCCAAACAGGTTTTATTTATGACTACAGTGTGAAGCCATGACAATGCAGCCAACAACGTCAATCACATAACGGGCTTCGCCATTTGTACCTCAAAGCTGTGTGAATCACCAAGGAGAAAATGTTGGGAAACACTGCGTTAGCTTGAAGCATCCGACTTTTTTACGCAAGAAAGACACCACAACGGAAGATAAATTTGGATGGGGAGTACTACGCAGCGTATCGGCCAGGATTTCAAGTGAAAACGTATTAACCATTAATCGCACGTTACCAATACAAAAATCAATCATACTGCCACATTTATCAGCAGTAAATATTGCGAGACGCTTTGTGTGAGGTAACCTAATTTACCTAATTTTTAAATAATAACAAAGAAAATTGCAAACATGCACGCTTGCATATTTCTACACTGCCGTTTGGCTAAATGCGATATTTGGCAGAATCAGATCAACAGTCGTTTGGTTATCAACTAGTCGGTTTAGCAACCACTATGATCGAGAAATGAGACACATTGCGTCTCCTCAAGCGAAGTAAAGATGTTGAAAATGTTAAGTGGTTTTTCTCAAGCCTATCATTTGCAACCAACCCATGCGCGATTGCAAGACACTGGCTCGGCCAATCCGGTAAATTATATTAAATCATGCTATAGTAGCAGCGTGGCACATATTTTCAACATATGCGCCAATGGCGCTCGTTAGACGTGTCGCGATTAGCAGTAACGTTTCTCCCTTGTTAACATTCTTTTCGTAGGTCTACTTCTGGTGTTCCATGTGGTTGTGAGCAGGATGGCCGATGCAAAAAGTGTCCTGGCTCACGGAAACAAGCAACGTTTACGAGTAATTCAAGAGAACCTTTATAAAGGTTTTGTTGGTTCTGTTTTGAAACCGTTCGGTTTTCTCGAAAATTCCACACATTTCCCGCATTCCAATGCAATGTAGATCATATGACCTGGAGCAATAGCAACATTTCAAAACATTCCAGGCACTTTCTTTCAAGTATATTTGAGTACCTTCTGCGGCTTAAAATACTAAGGTCCAACACCAATCGTATTTTACTTGCGGCCCAGCATTAAGGTGCTGTAGCGTATGGAGTGAATTACTGGAATTTTGTTTCCGGGAAGTTGCTGCAAGGTTCGGTAGCGGCAATTTAGCACGGGAGTTCGTTTATCTGGTCAAGGAAAAAAGCGCTGAAACTGAAACCCTTCATTGTTAAAATCTGTTGCTTTTAAATGATGTTCTATCAACACTGTAAGTTAGCGATCCTATTGCTCCGCCTGCTGGGTCTGGGAATTTGGTTTTATAAAGAAAAAATGAGAATATCACAGGTGAAAAAGCATTTTGTATGAATGACTCACGTTTGGGTGAGCATCCAAGTAGGCACCTTCTTTGTTAATTTGTGATACGATGGATTATATTCGTTCCATTATTGACAGTCCTATAACTTTTTGAAGCGAAGCGTAAGTAAAACATTTAGAAAAAGCGTTAAAAACAAAACATATCAACTGTAAACTTACTGGACGTGGCCCTCGTACGTTGCGCCCTGTTTCTATGATAACTTAATGCAGAGTAGTAGCGGTTATTTTTCGTGGATGCAGCAGACGCAAGCAATTTCGCCCTCCTTGGCGACGTGCTCGTTCGTGGGCGAAAACGGCGCAAAGAGCCGCGCACGAGCGCTGCGGGACGACGGAGCTTGGCGTGGAGGAACGGCGAGGCGCCGTATTTGTGAGAAACGTCAGGCAGCGGCCTATCAGTTGGCTTTCGATGCTGATGCAGGCGCGACGCAAGCCGAGCGAAATTCCGGTTCGCAACCGTCGTCCGATTGCGACCTGGGGATGACGTAGGCGCGCGTTGCCTGCGACAGGTTCGCCCGTCTTCCTGAAGCTCGTAGCCTCCGTAGCAGCTGCAGCGATAGCTTCCTGCGGAATTCTCGCATAGCTGCGAACAGTGCTTGTGTCGTCTCTTCCGCGAACACTCGTTGATGTCTGGAAAGATAAAAATGACTGGGTCAAGACCGTAGCTGCGAACATGGTAGATAACAATCAGCGCCGTTTGCCTTAAAGGGCGCTGAGCATCCTGTGAAGTCCACTTGTGGTGAAATAATCTCGTAATAGAACTAGAACGCACTTTTGCGGCGTGAACTTAAGTGTGGATTTCAGTGATTAGAATGAGAGAGCGGACAGGATGCGTTCATAAAATATTACCAGATTGAAGATGGCGGAGAGGTAGACCCATAATTAAACGTTTTGAATAACGGCAGCTTAAGCTGTTTAAATAAAACACGCCTCTTCTGTCAACTGCAGGATTGTCACAATGAAATATGGAGAGAAATGAATAATTTGCTCGGTTATAATTTGTATACATCAAAAGGTAAAGTCATTTGGCAAAGCAGTGATGAAAAACCTTCAGTATAACATTCACATGATATTCCATTCACATGACATTCCATTACGAAAACAATGGAAATGCTGGACGTACAGTGAGTTTTTGATGGACACTGATGCTTGTTGCAGGAACGGATGTTCGAGAAAACAAACTTGGTAAAGTTTATCCAGTTCGTTGGTTGCCAGAAAGCACACCACTCAATAACCTTCAAATTGCCGATGTAGTTTTGAAAGAGCTTTTTCAGTAACTTCGGCGCAGTTCAGTTTCTCGCTTTCATCTCGCAAAGTTATAATGCAACGGTTCTTATCTCCAGGCCAGCGCTTCGAAATTCAGGCAATGCTTAACCTTTTATGATTGATGTCTGTGGTATTTTGTGTTCCGTTTGTGGTATTTTTTGTTCCAAATTTCATGGTGTGAGAGGCCACAGTCAGGCGTTCTCACCGCTAGACTACTGGGAAAACAGAACTTGAATTACCTGGTGGGTTGAGGATGGGACAGGTCGATAAAGAAGGCAACAACAAGCATGTGAACGAAAACGAACTTCGAAGAAGGTCTAGTCCGGTTTTTTTTTAAGGAAAATGTTAGATTCCCGATATGGATCTGTAGGGACCCGATGATAATTTTCTGTGATTCTAGGGACCCGATTTGAAATTCTAGGGACCCGAATCGGGTCTCTAAAACGCCTTAAAAAAAACCCTGGTCTAGTCGGTAGTCGGCACAAGTGAGTTTAAGAAAACAACCAAGAACTGACAGAAAACTCGTGCAAGTAACACATGAGCCACGTTTCGTTCACACAGTCACCGGGAACGAATGCGGTTGAGCTCCGGATTGTCGGCGTTGACGAAATGTCAGCGGCACATTCGCCACTTACCTCGCAGGCAATACTTCCCACGCCAACCCGGTTCGCAGACACATCTTCCAGCCACACACGATCCGTGCAAGCAACGCTTCGAACCGCACTTGCCTGTGACGAAACAATAGGTTGACGGATTGACGTCACGTTATTACAGAACACACGCGTAAATTGAAGTAACAGCACTGCGTCGAAGTTGGAGTTGTCAAAAACAAGAATCAACAATCATTTTTGAAACCTTTCATCGTTTAAACACAGGTCACACGCAAACAACCACATTTTTCAATCGTTCTTTTTTTAAACCAGTTGCACCAGTTTCTCTGCCGATCAACATACAGTGCAGCGATAACCGTGTAAACATGCGAAGACATAAATCCCAAGCGTTATTTTGTTTCGCCGAACGCCCAGCAACAGCAAATGTCATGCTGAACTGGTCATCAGAAACAAACTTCACGCGATCGGTAACTATGGCTGAGGATTACTTTCAAAATTTTGCAAAGTACGTTTGCACTTCACGCAAGGAATGACGTGTTTCTACGGCACCTTTCGCAGGTGGCCAAACGCGGGACGGCAACTCGATACGATGACTATCACATGGAGATCAGTTCATGCGCCGCGACGTTTTGCTTAAATCACGTTACATGTGTGAATGTCTAAGAATTTTCGAACCCTAGATAAAAATAGGAAGGAACAGGCATATGGTATCCTTCTTTGCCTAAAGCAGTGGTTCTCGAACTGTGGTACGCGTACCACTAGTGGTACGCGAGGGCTTTTCAGGTGGTACGCGAGCAGCTTTCCTGTCATATTCAAAAAGCTTTGTTAATTCGTTTCTGTGTTATAATTCGTTCGTGTGTTATGCTAATGTTGCTAATTCGTTTATGTGCTATATTTATCTTAAGTACATTTGAGCAAACTACGTTCTTCTGAAACC
>Ga0210059_1007194_pt1 | contig 17722 bp, 12 predicted proteins | sample Ectturendosymbi2_FD_188042 | JGI IMG/M metagenome (GOLD analysis project Ga0210059, IMG submission 188042) | Ecteinascidia turbinata endosymbiont from Florida, USA - Sample 2 (SPAdes) (version 2) | ecosystem: Host-associated > Tunicates > Ascidians > Unclassified | place: Key West, Florida... | reverse complement strand
CCCCCCCCCGCACAAACGCAAAGCCCCCCTACTGAAACTTTCTAGCAGCGGTTCTGAGTCTGCTGCTTATTCATCTTTTGTTCACAAGAAGCCAAATCATACCCAAATGAAACAAGAGTTTAAATACTTACGTGCGCATTGGCATGACCAGACCAAAATTGTGGATGGGTCAAAATGTTTGATTTTAGGCGAGCAAGATTATTTTGTTTGAGATACTGCCTCTTAAGCACAAAATGGCTCCCTGGTCCCTATGGCTACGCCTATGTACGTGGGGTTTATATAACGTAGATGTAATGTAAATACTTCATGTAAACACTTACGTGACACTTGCGTATTTATATAACATTGGGACCATACTTTTTATATAACAACTTGTTTATTAGACGTTTCATTTATAATAAAATAAACACATTCGGACTGCACAAATTCAGCAAAATAAACTTTGTATTTAATATTTTCGTCGTCCCTATCCCTGTGCAAGAAATGGTTTTATTTAAAGGCTATACAAAAAAATCACCCCAATTGACGTTTCTTTGTCAGGAATCATCGAGCAAAAAACGTATTTGAAAAAATCTGGGGGGGCTTCAGCCCTCTTAGCTCCCCCTGGATCCGCCTATGCATGGCCTAGCCCAAAAGTTGCTAATACAAGGAAAGTATGTGTCAAAATAAATTTGAGTACTTTTTACTTGAAATGCATGATAAAATAATACACAATCCCAAAATATGCATAGAACTACAGATGTAAGCATAACATAAAACATAACTGTCAGTGCAACACACCATATCCTCCAGTAGACCCAGCAGTTATTCATCGACTCCTTGGCTATTCAGTGACCCCCATTCGGCCCTGTGACTATTTATCGACCCCTTGGATGGTCCAATTGACCCCTAGGGGTCGATATCGACCACTTTGAGAACCACTGGTTTAAAACGTGTTCGAAACAAAAACGCAAATATACAAAACTGAAAGCAATCATGGTGTGGACTTCATTTTCGAAACAAACTTTTTCAAAGGCGGAAAATTTCAATGAAAACAGCCAAAGAGGAAAAACCACTATGCTAGCGAGAGTTGTGATGTACCCCAAAAAGAGGGCAACTGAATAAATTGAATGAGATGTCAACATGTTTGCGTTCCTCATCACAAATGAACGCAGACAGGCCATTGGAGGGAATTCCTCCGCAAATGACTGAAGTACTTAAACCAGTGGTTTTCAACCTTTTTCATGCAGCGATCCATTTTGCAACCCGATTTAACCTGTCGACCCTCGTCCGAAAATTTCCAATCAGGCATATGAAATGCAGTTGTGTTTGCACAATAGAAAATCACAATGACTAAAAGATAACGTACGATATAACTATGTTGAACAAAGACTCACTTATTTAATTCATGCACATGACAGCATCAGTGAGAGAGACCCTTGTCATAAACAAATCCTTCCACAGCACTACTCATTGAAAACTAGAATAACTCGCAAGTTAGCTACCGCAATCAAATATCTAATTAACAAACAAAGCACACTCTTATGTCACAAAATTATTCGTTATTCATGCGTTGTCAAAGGCATCAGTACTGTAATTGTCATAATCACACTTAAAACTTTGTTATATTCATAATCGTACTTTAAAGCAATTTTGAATGAAAAAGTAGGCTATAACTTTTGCCAGGTGATCCTATTACTTTGGCTACAACAAAAAGTGTTTTCATTACGAAACATAAATTATAGAAGAAATTATGAACAATTTTATTAGAAGCTCTCGTGACCTCTAGCAAAATAGCAAACGACCTACACGGAGGTTGCGCCCCACAGGCTGAAAACCACTGGCTTGTAGTCGCCTTACGAGAGGTGAAACTTTGCTCTAGTGACGTGGAATGGCATGCGTGTAAAATTTGAGGATGGGCAGTTATTCTGGCTTAAATCCGCTTTTGAAAAGATGAAAAAGAAACTTTTTATTGAACAAACTTTGCCACGTCGTTTCAATACTGCGTAAGATGCTTATGTGCTTTCGAACGAGGGAATTTTTTTCATCAACACATTTACTCTGAAATCAGGTACAGCGCTGAAGGCGCTTACTTCGAAGGCACTTATTAGTGTGGAGGTGCACTTACTCATATCTGGCATCCATGTAAAACCCAACGTCTCATCTTCTTAAATATGAAGTCACAGAAATGACTGACGTCAAGTATTACGTTTAAGTTCGCTCATCTCCATAGTGTCGTCAAGACGCAATTACACCAAAAAGCAAGCAAAAGTAGAACGAGGAACCAAGAAATGCAATGAATGTATGAAAAATGTTTACCTACGATTTCATATACAAACACTGCCATTTTAGCTGACTTGGTATCGGGTGTTGGCCAAGGCAACTGACATGTAAAAGGATATGGCATAAATTTTTTCGAACGAATATGCCAATCTATGAACATCCTCGTGATGCAAGGCAGCAACCACCTGATCTTTTTGGAGGAGAGGCAAACTGATTGTAACTTGTTGTTGTAGCAACCAAACTTCCAGGTTGCTCGTCTCCCGTTTGATTGCAAACCTGCTGGGATGTACCGAAGATAATTTGGTCCATGTTGGAGTCGTAGTCGTTCAAAGTGATGGCTTGCTTATATAGGCATATTTATGATCTACTTACGTCACTGCTCTAAGTTTTCTATGTCTGTTGTCCCATTATTAGAACAATTAGCATATGGTCTGGATATAACATTTTGGTGCTGTATGCCAGTTGAATGCCATTTCGATATAACGATTCAATGGCTATCATGAGCGCACTGAAAATAGTGCATGCTAGCAAGCCTTCTCCACGAAAATAAAAAACATGTGATTGGATTACCACATATATTTAATGGTAAGCTACAGAGAAAATCTTCAAGACAAGTTCCATTGCATAAGTAATAAGAGTGAAAACCTATCATGATTGCCAATTTCGGGTGAAATGTGCGAATGTCTGTCTATTACGTCATGACCTGAGCAAAACCTTATGTAAAACCACGTCACTTTTCTTGATGACGGTAGTGAGGGTAATGTCCTTTCCGTTTCTGACTTAAACAATTGTTTACAGATTTTTATGATCTCGAAATACTAGGCACTTCACTAACACCACGTTACACTAAAAATACCTTTTATTCTGCAAGCACGAAAGTGACAAAATATTTATTCGTTTGAAAATGTAAAAAACGACTGAAAGCAATGCATGCTATTTGGAAATGAAAAAGAGCTCTGAGACATATTGCTTCTCTGTCGTCAACCATAACCTCAAACAGGATTGGTGTTTCATTTTGCTTCGCCAGAGATTTGTCGTCCTTTCTCAAAGTCAGAAAAAAATAAACAAAATGCAGAAGTTCCTCTCGTGAGAGTTTGATGAAAGATATGCGCGTTCATTCCAGATAATCAAAAACTTTGAGCTCAAAGTAAATTGTGACTGTACGTTTTTGACTTGCGCGTTTCTATAAAGTGCCATGCAAAAGCAGTAAACCAACTCATCCCTAATTCGTACAGGCCAGCATATGCTATTCTCGACACATTGCCGTTTGTTGTATTCGTCAGTTTCTCTGAGCGCATGCAATGCAGGGGCGGATCCAGTCAGTAAGGTTAGGAGGGGGCGATTTCAGTAATATTTGGTAATCACGTCTAATAACAGCTTCGCTACTCTAAGAGGGATGTAGCATATTTCGCAACCCTCCTGCGACAAAGCAATAGACGATAAAATGGCCTTATATCGCGAGTGCTTTTTTACCAATTGTAAAAAATCATGGTGAATAAAGTTACTTTCTCAGGTTTTAGGGGGGCGATCGCCCCAACCGCCACCTCTGGATCCCCTGATGCAATGCGGTCATAATCTATCTGCAACCACCCAAATAATTTGCAATTCGCTAACGCTGTTTTTCTAGGGTTCAAACACAAAGTGCAACCAATATGATATGTGAGTGAAATCTATTATATTTGATAAAAAGGCCGAAATATATGCTTTGTTACGATATTCGTGTCTGATGCTTATCTGAAAGGATTTCTTTCGATAGTGAGTTAAATACATTTTGCGTTTTGCTTTCATTTTAGCAGGAAGTTCGAAACTTACGACTCAAGCAAAAAAGTCTAAGCAAAACTTATCCCATCTTATTCCTCGTTTCTTGGCAAAATGAAAACGTGTTTCCAGTTTATACATTTGTATACGTCCAACAGGAGTTGAAAATGACTGAATTGCAGCAAAAGAAAACTTACCAAATTAACAGTTCGAAATTTTACACACCTAGTTTCGTGAAAGCGAAGAAAACTTCATAACTGATCTGCATGCTTCGAGCTCGTTTACTTTCGCTATTGACGTCTCGTTTTCGCCTGCCCGTTGGCCAAACAAGGCGTGCAAGATTTGAGAAATTAGTCACTACTGCTCATGACCCTGAAATTCTCAAATATCCGTTTGTGGATTCTTTACGTTTAACTGTCCCGCTATCTTAACAGAAAAACGTGCCGTCAATAGTCTTAATTCTGTTCTCTGTAGACAACAACACTAGCTCAGCAGACTTACAGCAATTATCTTAAGGACAACCACCGGAATCCCCTGAGTATTTAAACACACGAGCAATTGTATTCTCATTATCCACGGTTTACAACATTATATGCATCTTACTGTGAGGTTAACATAAAACACAACGAAATACAGCCAATTATTGTACGCACTTTACATCGTTCGGTTATTTTTCATTGATGTTCACACCATTTATAGCAGCACAATTGATAATGCAACTCTACTTACAGTTTCATCCAAGAAAGTAGCAATCTCATTTAATGGCTTACATTTTATTCCTAATTTCCAGATCTACTTCACTGTTCATAATGACTTTTGGCAGAACTTTATACGCTCAACTTTTGTCAGTAAACAGCTTTTACTCTTCTTGTTCCATAATTAATGTCATTTCGTTAGCCGGCATGTTATGGATGAAACATTCCATAACACTATTATAACTTTTGCTGCATGCCAGACAAGGCATTTGAATATTCAACGCGCCTTCGTAAGTTTTCGTCATTTGGCCGTTATTTATTCAGAAAATATTTTTGTATACGAATGGACAGTAGCACAAATTAATGATATGAGCAAACACAGGTCTAACCAATAAATTCACACCAACGTTTGTTTTCACCAGTTCGTTTCCAGGGAATGTCAGAACATTGTGAACAGGTCATAAGCATCTTTTAGGGAGACTTTGAAATAATCGATATTCTAAAATGTTAATAGTTTTCTTGAACGCTTTACAAAGTTTCAGCGAAATCTGCTTGTGGGGAATTAATGGCCTTTTTTCAAGAACAAGTCCTGCCGGATTCTCGAACTCCGATGACGTTCCGTAAAGCTTACGTGCCACTACCCTTTACGTGATGTACATTCTTCTTAAATAGCAAATTTGTGAGTAGTTCTTGCCACACATCTGAGTAATTTCGTTGAATGAGGAAGATTGAGTTCATTACGGTTCTAAGACTTACTGTGAGACGTGCAACCAAGGGGGGTGCAACCGGCCAACTGCCCACTGAAATTTTCAAAGATATGTTCAGTTTGCCTCCCCCCAAAAATATCAGTTGGTTGCGGCCCTGCATACTGTAGCTCTTTGATAAAATTTTATTTGCAGTTTGTAGCAATAGCAGAAGAACAGGATGATTTCGCCAGTTGGCCCATCTCCTATCCTGGGAATTACTGAGAAAATCATACCTTGCTACCAATTTCTCAAGGCTTTACAAGAAGTAAGAAAAGAGAAATAGAACAGTTCGACTAGGCTTTCCAGAAGAGATTTTCAATGTCCCTACCTCTGCCGAATCACAAAAAACGCATTGACATTCGCTTAAGTCCATCCCAAGGCAGAATACTGCGCTTCCACTTGATGTCGCGGTGCGCATGGACACTCCACATTGATTCAGCCATGAGCAACACATCAGGGGCGCAACCAGCTCTTCATTTCGGGGGGGGCAATCTTCATGAAATTTCATTCGATGACGTCATCGTGCTTATTCAACCGTGGTACAACTTTTTCGCAAACGGTCACATGTAATAATAATGCATTTGTACCCTCCGACACGAAGTCCATAGTACAAACACACACACACATTCTGCACAACGCTGGTTATTAAAAACAGACAAAACAGAACATTTTACAACGGCGTTGGAGGCTGGATCACCGGTGTCAAGCGATATTTCTGAATTCACACCATACACAGAGTAACATTCTACATATGAAATACGCTGAGAAAACTGATGATTAGGGCTTAGAGTTTGGTGTTTAGACAAGTGTGTCGGATTAGGGTTTATGTTACAGTTAGAAAAGATTAAGTCCAATATTTTTCACATGTTTTACTTATTCCCGTACTGTAGCTTGTTTTGGTAATCTGACATCAAACCAAAAAGTTTTAATTTACACAACACACATCAAATAAGTAATTGCCAAACTTTATTCCTTTACTTTGAGAAGAAAAATAACTGACAAAATATAATAGGTCAGATATTTCGCTTGACACCGGGCTACAGAAGCTTACTTAACAGAACGTTTTGTAACGGCGTTGGAGGCTGAGCCTCAGGTTTACAGACGCATTCATAACACTATTTGTTCACTTGGTACAACACTACTGCAGCAGAGTGGGACGCTAATTCCTAAACTGGTCAAGGCCAAGTAAAGTACGAATGCATTGTGACATGCACAACTTCAAACGAACAAACACTGCAATGTCCGAGTACTTACGCACAAAGCAAAATGCGGTTGCAGTGTTCAAAGAATAAGGAAGTATATAAACAATCTGACTGCGTCAAAGCAGGCAACCATACGTTATTAGACCTTCTGGATCTTCCGCGAAAAAAGTAAATATTTTTCCTTAATAGTGCCTGAAATGCAGGAATGTTATATTGAACCTGGTGAGTCATGACTACTAACACTCGCTCTCCAGGGCAGGTAGTATAGAGCTCTGCATCCAAAATTATAGGCCACACGCAATCTTTGCATGCATGACTTTCTGAAATACCACCATGTGATGCAAACATGGGCGTACAAAAGGAACGAAAAAGTACATTTTTAACTGCCCTTGAACATCGGGAAAAAGAGGCTCGCAGCTTGTTCGCTGCCAGGGGCGGAGGCAGACATTTTCATTTGGGGGGGGCCACTGGAGGGGCCAGTTTTGCAACAAGGGGAGCTGTCAGTGGTCTGTGTAGGACTTCAGTGCAGTGACATGACGTCACGAGGAAAATTTTGGGGGGCCACTGGGGGGGACAGGCAAAATTTTGGGGGGGGAGTTGCGCCCCCTGGCACCCCCCCTGTTTGCTGCACAATATTTTCATTGCAGTTGTCTCTGAATGTCTTTGTCATCTGAGAGCTATATCCAGTACAGCTCCTAGATATTTGTAGTGGTTAACAGATTTTAGATTTTTACCACCCATGTGTCATTACTGGGGTGACTATGCTTTTTGCACTCTTAGCCTCAAACGTCATACAAACAGTTTTGCTTGCTGCAATTGAAAATAATTCCATGCGATTCTGCATACGTCTGACACACAGATAAAAGTTCTCTTCGCAAAATTTCCGAAAATGATAACTTTTCAGTTTTAATCAAGATGCAGACCGAACGATCAGGACAGAGTAAAAATTTGTACCCTCATACAAACACCTCGTTTCGTACTCAACTAGTGTAGTCATGGCTTTAGTGTAACAGATGTATAGGCTACTGCGGTAGTAAACCTGCCTAATTTTCGTCTTGTTTTAGCAAATTCGTTCTAGCCCTTTTGTTCTACCATGTGTTTGAATTTGTACCACAAATGAAGATCCAAACTTGAGGGATAGCCTTTGTCAAGGATGAGGGGATCTTTGAATTTTACTACTTCGGGCAAAACGGATCAGGTGTCTCGTGCCTTTGGCGCATAACGGATCAGGTGTGTTTGGGGCAAAACGACTTGTTCTGGCATCCTTCTCATTCGTTGTGTGAAAGTTTTTAGAAGCACGTTTAAGGCTATGAGCTTTCAGGGCTTGCACTGGTTGCAGAAGTTAAGGTCTTGTAAAGAGACATTTGGAGCCAAAGTGTTCTAGTGGGTAGGTACATTCAACACTTGCCTTGCACTCATATGACACTTTACTAAACCTTTTTCCCAAGCAGTGGTACTGGGATCAACCCAGAAAGACACTAAAACGTGAAACAGTCCTCACGCTAAATTTTGTTAAAACTATCAGGCTTCGAACCGTAAAAGCAGCTAAACAACGCTTTTTAAAGAAATGTACTACGTTAATAATGGTGATCCGCTTTGCCCCTAACAAAAACAATCACAAGGTGTTAGTGTTCTTCTAACTGTTATGTCAAGATTTCTCATATCAATTTGAACGTTTCAGCAATTTGCGCGGTTCAACAGTACCCTAACGTGGTAAAGTTTCATGAGGGCAAATAGAGGCCTGTCAAAGAAAAAATAGTAAACGAACAATTAGATAAAAAATGCCTTAAAAATACGAACATTTTAAACTATCTCCCAAATTTGACACTTTCAGCATATTTGTGGTTAAATGCCAATCATTCACGAAATTTTCGATCAGACGGTCTGTCTCAAGATAAATCTTGTAAGGAGATAATTTACCAGTAGGACAAAGAAAAATTCCAATAAGACTTCTTAAAAATGATCAGAATACAAGATTTCATTTTTATTATTTGAAAGTTTCTACAAATGTCAAAATTGCTATGCAATGTTTTGAAAATTTCGGAGGGGGCAAATGCCCCAAATGCCCCTCCCCCTGGTTGCGCGCCTGCAACACATCGCTAATTGTGAATGGGGGCCTTCGCCCTACATCATCGAACAATCTACATGTCCTGACATCCAAACTTTTCAACTTCAGAGCAAAAGCGCTACAATCTTGCATGCCGCACTTAGGAGCCTGGACACCTGCTACACATCGCTTTCACCAGTCACTGTGTGCGGTGCAACAGTAGTTACATTGAAGACACTCATATGTGCCAACTGCGCTAGAAGTCTTTGATCCCAAGGCTAAAGGGCCTACGAGAGGGTGGTACTAAAGATACATCGTATCCAGTGGGTACTGAGGCCCGAGAGGATGAAAGTACACACGCTAAACTTTTGTGTCGTCAAGCCCAAAATAACTAGTATAAGCCAGAAGAGTATAGCAAATAATCAATTTTTAAATGTTCGCATGGTAGCTGTTTTATCTATATTCTGATTACCATACAAATAAGCTATCCAAGTTTCGACAAAGATCCCAGAAGCTTGAGGGGCCGCTGTAAGTATTCGTTCCACCTGGTAAAATTTGTCTCAGAGGCCCTGTGACAGGTTTTTACAGTGGTCGTATCACATGTGAACGCGGAGTGTTGGAGAAGCAAAATCGTCATTTTATACCCGATGTCATTACCAACTCCACTGGAATGTCCCTCTGCAAGACCGCAACATGGGTCTGGTTCAATCTCAGCATGGACACATAAGGTCTGGCTCTGTCAGCTGCCTGCGACTGTGGCTCTGAAGAACAAAACTTAGATTGGAAAGTTTAGTTTATCTGTTGCGATACAGCATACCAGGCGGACGCAAACACTCGTACAATTCACTAGCAACATAGACCCTGAAAAAATCCTAATATGGTAATTCTTGGCACTAACTAATAGGAAAGCAACCAGCAGCAATAGAAATCAACCGACGAGATCACTCCACTAATACTAGGTTGCACTGTTATTACAGTATTCAGGGATAAGTGAATTTCGATCATTCGCTTGTGGTGACTATTAAAGTGACTCGTTGTTTACGGACGCCATCTACCGGTGACCGCTTTATTTACATGTGGCGCCAAATCCAGGCCGCCACACCACCTTGCATAAACCATGGATAAGCGTCGCAACGCAGAAATTTGATATAAACAAACAATTAACAAAAAAAGCAAACGAAAGCATTACAGAAGAGTCACATTCTCTTTTGTAAAGATGACACGGGACAAGGGTTTCAGACTCTATTCTATTTCTATGAAGAGCACAACCCCTCTGAAACAAATGAGCTTCTTGATAGAATTTGCAGAAACCCTTTCAATAAAATAGTTTTGCTTGTCAGCAAATCATAATACCCTGGACTATCCCAAACAGGGGCCTGCAAAAAGGGGTGCAAAGGGTGGGGAAACCTGAGGTAGGTGTCTTCGAATGAGTGGAATTACGAAATTTACATTTTATGAAAGTGCTGCAAGATGTTTTTCGTATAGTACACTTGTTCCTTAATTCATAGCCTGCCCATTTCTAGAAAAATTTTGCTTATAACGTATGCCTCACGCCCACAGAATGAAACAAATTACTCAAAAATAACTCTTCACAGACAAACAGACTCTTTGGAATAGTCTTAAATTAATTCTTCGAAACTTCTTTTTTCAAATCTGCCGAGGAAACCATAAAATGCTGTTCGATTCACGATACGAAGGGTACAATTCCATCCTTAATTGGCATACGTCATCCTGGGACACGTGACATCCGTTATCTCCAGATCAAACTACTTTTTACTTCCATACGTCCATTGCGAATCCCTTTCGTAGCAAAATTTTATCTGTGCAGCGATACATACATCTCATAGAAATTTTATGCACTGTACCACCATAAAGGGGACTTTTCAGAGGGGATTTTTTGTTTATGCGAAGAAAACGTCATGTACGTGGTAGATCCGCTTTTTTTCATATCAAGTCATGGTGTTGGAAGACTCATCACTAGGGCAACCAATTTTTTAACCTAAAAACTTAAAATTTTGCCTTTATAATTTAAAAATTTTGACTTTATTTCAGCCTAACACTTTTCTGCGTTTCCAGTTAAAATGCGGAATACAAAGCATATTCATATACACAGAAAACAAAGCGATCGGTTTGTTTTGTTGAAATGAAACAAAAAGTAGTTAATCTGCAAAATCTGTATAGCATGTTTTAAAAATGTTTGGCTACTTTTGGTTTCATGAAACGAACCTCGTTGATACTTTGCACTGCGGCGATGTGATTCCATCATAAACCTTTTGTCAATTTTCACTAAGGAGTCACAGAATTTTCAATATAAAATAATTCATCCTGAGGTGTTGAGGTAAACTCAGAAGTATATTCATGCAGTATACTTTGAACTTTTGAAGAATTTGGTTGTTTAACCTTAGGCATGATACGTCGATGAGCACATTTAATAACTACAGTAGAGCCAAATCTAGAATATCATAAACTTAAAACACTAAATATATATATATATGCATAATGGATTGAGCATTTGCCAAAAGAAGTACTGTAAGACCACCTTTCTTGCATTGCCATGCCCAGTCTACTTAATATTCAATCGTCCAGTAGTGGGCTAAACAACATTATTACATCAGAAGTCGCAATAAACCCATTAGCATTCCAGAATTGCAACTAAATTTGCAAAAAGGTATCAAAATCTGTTGTTGTAACTTTAAGAAATTTCGATAACAAGAAAAAAACTCTGCTGCAAGAAAATTTTAACCTAACGATAAATTTTGATCTAATGATAAATTTTGACTTTTTTTACCTAAAAACTTTGGAGTGGCTCATGGCATCAGTGTGAAATTTGGTTTGTGGACGTTTCAAATACCTTTGGAAAGGCAGAAAATTTATGACTTCATTGACCTTTGGTTACCCAACTCATCACATATGATGTCTTGGTGGTCCTATCTGGCCAAACAGGTTTTGCACTTAAAATTGCATTGAAATTTTAACTTAGTAAGGTGTCCGAGATTTGCTAAACATCAGGTAACCATGGGTAGTAGGCTATAGTAGCCTACCCATATATCCCATTCCCTTGTAGGCTATAGGCTTTCAGGGACATTTTTGTAAAATAAGTCTAGCACCATTCCATTTGCCTCTGAAAATTAGGAAAAGTCATGGAAGCACAGGTTGCTAACATTTGTCTAAATCTATGAAATCAACAAAAAAGAAGCTCAAGGGTGGTTCGCACATTCCTCAATACTAGCATTTGTTAGGAGGCAAAGAATCAAGCAGTTGCCCCAGGCATCATCAGATCACTGCAAGCCCCTGATCCCAAACGCCCAGCCCTTAATGGGGCGAATGGTCTGGCAGTTTTATATGATGGAAACATAGACTGCTTGCTCAGTGCATGTCCCGAAGTCTAACTTAGATGAGTGGTATGAAAAAGATCAACTCAAACAACGTGGTGATGTGATGACAGCACGGAAACATAAATGTAGCCTGAACGCAAATTTGCGACAGATTATTGGGCCTGTGTTTAAAACTTTATCCTTCAAAAATTGCGCCGAGCAGGTGCAGGCAAACACAAAGTTTCGAGAAACATGAACAATATTTGCATTCCCGACACACAAAACCCACGACTGCTTTTCAAAATTTAGCACAGGTGATGCTAATGCTGTGGTAAAACCAGTTTCTAGTAGGCAGAAATTTGATACTAAGGAATGACAAATCAAATTATGATGTCATACACGACTTAATGAGCCCATCTCCTGGAACCTAATTTATGTCTTGTGCTGGGGTGATGTGAAGCTAGTGAAACAGAGTTTCGAGAGAAAAGAATCTGTTGAATATTTTTGCTGACTAAAATTAGAGGCAGTGTTCAAAAACTCTTTTGAATTGTTGCCATTGAATTTTAGCCATTGACTCGACCGTTTTATTGAGAGAAACATCTTTACAGACCAGCAGGGTTGCAATGGGTATGTATTGAGTTTTGTTATTCTTCCCACATAGAGATTCAGATTCTATTTTATTTCGTTGTATATCTTATTCATCACACCATTTATTTTAATTGCAGTTGAGTGTACTTACAAATTTCAAGCTAGTGTCTTGGCCTATACACTTTACCCTGTGCTTAAGATATGTAGGTCTATACACAATGGTGCTCTGAATAAAATTGTGGTTCTGGTTATTAAATAATTATGATTCTTTGATTGAATTTCCATTTGAAAGCTAATATTTTGATTGACTCCAGACTTCAGTGTAACAAAAAGTGCACAATAAGCCTATTGCCAAATTGAGCAGAAGCAGTTATCAGCTGTTTTTTTCTAAAACAAGGTATGGAATCCAGCTACTTCACATGCTATTCGGGATTAGCGAAATCAAGCTGATCTTACTAAACAGTTTTTCTGTGCCCATGTAAAAAAAAGCAACAAACACGAATTGTACCTAAAATATACCGTAAATCTTTTGTGCTAGGCAAAGTCTTTTGTTTCGGCCGAAATCCTGGCCACAACTCTATATTTGAGCAGGCGATGGGAGTGAAATTCGGGAAGTCAGTATTTTTTTGAAACTGGAATATCTTTTAATCATTTTCATTCTCTGGTACAGACTGGCAAAGAAAGGTGACGCCTAACAGAGCTCCAGCTATTGATCAAATAGGCACGTTGTAAAGGTAGATTAGCTCTGCAACCATGCAAGGCAATCAATCAGCCTGGGTATGGAGAACCGAGAAACAAGTGGAGAGATTTTTTCCCTTCTGGCAACTTCTGCAGCTGAACCTGGACACAACGCATTGGCTACAGGGCCGTCGCTAGCGGGGGGGCCACTGGTGCCCGGCCCCCCATTTGAAATCGGTGCCCCCCCCCATTTCACGTTTGGCCCCTCGGTTGCTGCATATGTCTAATACTGCATTTTAAAAATGCGGCCCCCCCTTCTGTATTTTGGCCCCTCCTGGTTTTTGGCCCCCCCTGCTGCTAAATCCTGGCGACGGGCTGATTGGCTATACGCTTTTCCCTGAGACTCTAGGGTCTACGCAATGCAGTTTGGGAATTTGTTGAAAGCAATAATTATTTCTCGGAGAAATTACGCCACACACACACACAACAGATCTTTTGTTCATGTAGTAGTGTTGCTGTTGTTGTACATTTATTATTATTATTATTGGCACCCATTGATAAAGCCCACGTCTATTTCTTGGTAGAACACAAATAAAACTGACAAAAATAAACTTTCGCAGATGGAAAAAACAAACCGGCGAACAGCAGCGTTGGCAATGATCTCCGCTCTGGAGCCACCGAGAGGTGTCGTGTTTTTCCTGAAAATGTCGGAGTGACGCAAATTGACAGCAAGAAGCAAGAAGAGAATTCGTGTTTTGGTCGCTTCCTTCTTTCGAGCGAGGGTTGGCAAGGTATGAGTAAAAGTTATACAAATCCTTAAAAATGAGAAAAAATGAGAAAAAGTTATATTAATCCTTCGAACGAAAACGTTACATAAAGTTCTAAAAATTAAAAATGAGAAAAAGTTATATAAAACTAACATTAATCTTTGCATTCTCCCCAAATCGTGTTTTAGTTAATGCAAGAAACTCTGCAGAGCACATTTAATGCAATAGTCTTACAACAAAAAACGCTAGTATGTGGGATGTATGACAGGCAACAACAATTCTTACTCAGATGAATAAAAAGCTCAAGGACAAGTGCTCTCTAATAGTCTGTTGACCTCCCACGGAGAATCAGGAAGCACCAATCAAAGTAGTCGATTCTTTACAGGTATCAACTCGTTGGTTGAGAGAGATGAGCCTACAAATGGCCAACAAGATGGGAATGAGTCTTGTCAACTGGAACAGGTAAACATACGACCATAACAAACGTTAGTTGCGCTTACTTAGTTTATTTACAAAAGGAACGTTCAGTGTACGACACTAGACTTTTCGCAAATTTAGGGACGTACGACACGAGAGCTTTCCGATTTCTGACTCCAACTAATCTGCACCCAAACTTTGCTCCTTTCCAGTGGCAATACCTCTTTTCCAGTGGCAATGTACTGCAGTTCAACTTTGAAACCAATCCGTTCAAACTTATTCAAGGCAGCACAAACGCACCTGTTTGCAGTCAACGTAACTATCCTGCTGCCAGATACCGCTTGGTAATGCAGTAACCACTGGGCAACAACAACATCAGATGAATTGCTAAACCGTGGAATGGTATCAGTGGTGTACCAGTCATCCTTGCAAAACCAGTCGTCCTTGAACGGGTCCACGGCTGTTTGTTATACACTGGGCTTTTGTTATCATGTCAAACTGCCATAAGCACGTAATTATGAGGTATTTCTTGCATTTGTTCTTAACATGGCTTGCTGGTGACCCTATGATCCTGACTGGGACATTAGCGGCACTACCGCATTTCACGGAAAAAGTTCACTTTTAGTTTTTTGAAATAGAATTATCAGCATTTTGTATTTACGAAAACAACGTAAAAATAATGCTCATAAGCAACTTGAGGACTGCTTGAACGGTTAAAGTAGTGAGTTGAGTATTAAGCGAAGGGAATAATTGCAGGTATTTCTGAATTTTCGTTCGATTTAATAACGGCCCATCCAGGCGTTTATGGTAATGACATTTTCCATCATTTTGAATTTACTGTTGGTCATTTTCGATACGTTTCATGAATTATCGCAGATGACTGATGATGTACAGAACGAAAACGATCAGAAGACTGCTGATCACAAAAAAGAAAACCTGAATTTGCTGGATCAGTTGATAAAAGAGCAGGCAGGATTGAGCAAACCAGAAGAATTTAATCAGGTGCGAAGAGGATGTTCAGAAATTCATGCGCATAGCTAACAGCAAATACCGGAACAATAAATAGTAGAGGCTACAAGCGTGTAGAATGCCAAACAAACTACAGTGAAACGTAAAACTAACGGAAATAAAATTAGCGGAGGCGAACTCCTAAGCCTTGAGATTGTCTATTGCTGTGTAAAGTTTTGTTTGTGTGTAGAAACCTTTCAATTATGCCATGAAGAGCCTAAAACATTCTTAGCAAGTCAGAATGTTCCGCAGGCGAAAACTATTGAACTTCATGGCCACTATTCTAGCCCCTTTATTGATTAACGGTTTATGTGGTTCTTCACAGTGAGGGCCCATTTGTTTTTTTCTCATAATTATTAATTGCTGTCAATATTTATATACAAAAGCTGCACTTTACACAAAAAAACTTTGTTTCACAAGGACGATAAAAACTGTTGTTACGTTTTCAGAGTTATCTTCGGTATTTGTCAAACGAATACGATCTTTTCACCGGCATCATCAACGTTATTGATCAAGGACAACCTACAGAGGACAAGGACTCCGTTGCGTCGGCTCTTGCCGCTGCCAACGAACGTTACGAGAACATGCGAAAGGATTTAGTGAAATGCATGAATGCCGTCCATGAACAAAACCGTGAAATGTTGGAAACTGCTTTAGAGAAGGTTCTGGGCGAGAATCGACATTTTACTAAAAAGATGGAGGACGAGACTGGAAAGGTAAGCATTCTGTCATCGCATATGTGAAGACACCTTCCTGTTGGAACGGCGGCATTGTGTGCTGCTGGCTGCAGCCTTTATGCATATGTGAAGGATACCGTTTCCAAATCATGCAGTTCTTAGGCGTAGAGTAGTGTTTTTCAACCGGGGTTCCGCGAGCGGCTGCCATGGGTTCCGCCACAACAGACCGAAATTGCCTGGGACGAAAAATTTGTTTGGTGCAGAAAGTAGGATAAACACTTGGATCACTGCATAGGGTTCCATGAGCAACGCTAACATTTGCAACAAGTTACCCTGCAGCAAAATGTTTGAAAAACACAGGCGTAGATACTGCGAATGGTGCAAAAATAGTTTTATGCAGTAAATGTTTGTCCAAAAGTGGTGTTTTTCCATTTTGAATGATTCGGGCATATTCGTTGACAACATACATGCCCCTGTTTTTTTTTTTATCTTATCCTCTATAGATTAGAAAAAATGTTGGAAACATTTGAGTAATTCTCAGGGTTAAATCGTCACACGTTGAATGACTTTTCATGCAAAGATATTGAATAATATGTTACTTATTGATGACCACGCTAGTGCAATTCTTGCCACATAATAAAAATAAACCTACATGAGCAGGGGTCACGTTAACGAATGGGACTGGTGGGCAGTTTCCGGGATCCTAAGAGCATAGCGCCCTATATATATGTTGTTTGTATGTTGACAATCTGTTTTATTTAAAAAACACTTCAGTTTTGTATCTGTGACCGCTGGTCGTTTTGTCCACTATAAGTTTTGCTAGCTGGTACATGATTCTATTAAAGTCACCCAGGACCATGCAAATTATCTTGTTGCGTGGTTCAAACACATTATGTTCGATGAGCAAGGATGGTGGCGATTTTGCGCGTGCTTAGAATTAAGTAAAAACATCATTGTTAAACTAGCTTCTAAACATACGAACAAATGTGATCTCGCTGCCAGTGTTTCGTACTGTTTAATTATTTCACGTGAGCAAAAACTCCACGCAGTGGAAGTTGCTATGCAAAATGTGTTTTTTTAATATTGCATCATTCACCCAATTACTTTTGCCTCACACGTTCTTTAAATTTTTTGTTCAGATTGCATACTTGGCATCAGATCTTCATACTTTGAAGAAATTGCAGCCTTCCTTGTGTTCGGTTGTACCGGAAGATCCGTCATCAGCCAGGGGTGACTTGCGCCCAAAACATCGACACAGCGGCCATTCCGATGTTGACATTCAAACAGAGGTGATAAACACTCAGTACAAAGAAAGTAACCTCGAGCAAGAACAAGCAACGTCTTGGGAAGAAAGTAAACTATTGGTAAAAATTATCGAAGCTCAGAAGGTTGAAATCGCTCGGTATGTGAAAGATAAAACTCGACTTGAAGAAATCATTCAAAAACAGAATCACCAAGCTGAGCAACTTCAAACTCAAATAAATTCATTGGAACGTTCCCAAAGCAATCAGTTGACAACAAGGAATTCTCAGATCAGTTTCTTGCAGAATGAAATTTCTGCTC